>Ga0325410_1009185_pt1 | contig 10597 bp, 10 predicted proteins | sample PopdelMetagenome_16_FD_206182 | JGI IMG/M metagenome (GOLD analysis project Ga0325410, IMG submission 206182) | Populus deltoides microbial communities from Bellville, Georgia, United States - Xylem-PdIQD-R3 | ecosystem: Host-associated > Plants > Phyllosphere > Stem > Wood/Secondary xylem...
TTTTTATCTTTTTATCTTCTATCTTATTAACCAAACACATTTATGTTTCTATTGTATTTATCTGTACCATCCACAAGAGTAACAAAACGCTAGCTTAGACTGTAATATAAGCAGGTGATAAATGAACTTCTAGGAAAATGAAGTGGATGTTTATCTCTTCTGAAATTTAAATTTTAAAACATGGAAATTAATTTGTCAAGTAAAAAACAAACGAACAAACACGTTTGAGGCATGGCTGAGTACCCCAGAATCTAACATCTTATGAGTGTAATGCTTAGGAATGCCAGAAGCTACAAGTGTAGAATAGAAGGCCTTAACATCGTCCATCATGTGTTCTGGTGATGGAAGCACAAATCGACCTGATAACACACCAGCAATCCACTTGCTCTGAAACTCGGACTTGGAAAAGGGACAGCCTAGGACCAATCACAGACGAAGGGTTAGTTTCAATGATGTAGCGAAAACAAATCAAAACAATGGCAGATGACAATATCTTAGAGTTCGACCTTCCATGGTATACCAACAAAGGATAGCCCTGGAGCCAAAGATGGAGGAAAAACATGCTTGTAAAGTGGCCCCATACGATTGTCATCCACAGTCACAATCTGTGGCTTCATTCATTAACAAGAACAATTGCAAATTGTAAGAAACCAGTATTCAATTTTGCCTTATCTTTTCAACTGGACAAAACTAAATAAAAAATACCCTGTGCAATGCAGAATAATGTCAGCCACGACAGCACTGTCAAATCGGAAAACCACGGTACCATCTCCACTGGCGCTTTCCACCTGAATAGTTTTTGGAAAAATATAAGCATTTCAGATCAAGCCATCTCCTAGCACCATGGTCAAACAGTTGCCGGCCCCCACAAAATCATTAACTCTCTAATGATAGACAATTTCCATTCTTAACTTGGATTAGAACTTTTACCATAGAATGAAGCCACAGATTGTCATGCCCCGGCTGTTTTTCGTAGGTATCAGCCACTGATCTGGATGCAATGTGGACCTCTCTGGCTACCTCAGCAATCTCAATAGATAAATCAGCAGCACTCATGGAACTGCCTATCAAAACCACAACCTGCCAATGGAGGAAAATTATTTAACAACAGAGTTCAGTTGAATAAAACAACAAATAAAATCAGGGACTCCAAGTAATAGCGAGAATGCATAGAGACACATAGAAACCGCCATAAAACAACGAAAAATTGCATTAAAAGGTGGAAAGGAAGTAAATACAAGTAAACTCTTGCTTGTTTAATCTTGCAAAAACTTTGCAAGCTCGATATGCTCTCAAACTTCACAATCAAAGAAGCGTTACAAATATATGGATTGATCAAAGATGTCTTTTAGAAGAAGATCGGTTTCAAATCCGAAATCAAACGGTGGGTTTTAACCAATGAAGTGAGCACAGCCCTCTGGAAATAGAGGAAAGAGGAGGATGTTTAAGTAACCGAGCGTTAGCTTGACAACAATTAATTGAAAGTATAAGAAAACCAATCAAAAGTCGCAGTAATATTGAAATAGTGATTCTCTACTGTTATGATCAGATCAAGGATAGAGAACTAGAAACTTCACACATACTCGATTCCGGAAGGGCTGAGGAGCGCGATAGTTGTGGCTGTGTATTTGCTTTCCAGGCCACAAGTTGATGCCTGAAAAGGATGTGTAAGAAAAATAAAGATACAATTGGAACAACTTCAACAAAAACCTTTAGACGAGGATGCAGCAATAACCCCATTTTAAACATTAAAACACCTTTTAATACGTCTAAAAACGTGAAATTAAACTTAATAAAAAAACATTTTCAGACCTAAATCTACATTCCAACATGAATGAAGGCTTAAACAACCTACATCAAATTAACTTTTTTATGTAGACAAAATATCTAAGGATACCAATATCATCCTTTTTTATAATATGATTGATTGAAATCTCTTTTTTTTTTTTTCAATGATTTTTTCTCTTACTTCATAGCTCTCAAAAACTAAAACATGAAAAAAAATTAAAATTAAAATACCAAAACTCAAAACTATATAGATTAAAGATAAATAAAATTAAAAAAATTTCAAGGATCAAATTGAACTTTTTCAAAAATAAATACTTCTAAGAAATGTTACCAGATTAACAATGAATAATTCACAATAATTACTATGGTAGGCATTCGAATTTATTACTTAATAATAATTATGCATCACAGACCAAAGTGTGTGTGTATATATATATATATATATATTATCAAATATGACAGGTCACAGTAAAGAGAATATTAGAACATAGAAAATAGAATCTGGGAAACTAAAACATCCATTGAAGAAGCGAGACAGAAGAAGAAAGAAGACTTGATACGTTATGATAACCCACCGACAAAAAAAGATATCTCAATCATTAAGGAACTTGTTGGGGTTTTTTTATTATTATTTATAATTGAATTGTCTTTCCGATATGGAGGGATTTTTATTGAACGAGAAGTTAAAATGCAACCTCAACTCTCCGTGTACAAAAACAAAAGAGGCATTCGATGAGGTTTGCTAATTAATTATGTGCTTGGTTTAAAATTGTTTTTAGTTAAAAATATATTTTTGATTTTTAAAATTTTAATCTTGATATTTCCTTATTAAAACAAAACAAAAATATAAAAAAATTAATTTTAAACAAAATAAAATTAAAAAAATCCTAAAAATACACGGCTAGCCATATTTCCGAACGTGATCTTGATAATTGAAATTTTAATCTAAGTGACATTAGAAGAGTCAAGATTCTTAATTTTGATTGAATGGTTTATCATAGATCAATGAATATGGAGGGATTAGTTTAATCATAATGCGCTAAGAAGGTAGAAAACAGCAAGATCAAAGTCTAGCATCATCACATGTTCTCTTTACTATGGCGTTGTTAGAGGTAACAAATTTGGTTACTTCTGACATAACCACCGACCGACTGAAGCTCTGAAACCGAACCGGCACGTAACATCCTTTGGCAAGTCATTGTCACAACGCCAAGTTCGGTGGCCCAGAACGTCTCTTTCTCTGGTAAGTATCGGTCGTTTTTATGAAAAGGATTGTGTTTGGGAGGTTGATATGCGCGCAAAAAATTATTATATTGATCCTCGCTCTATGCTCCACGACAATAATAGTTGTAAGTTGGTCAATGCTTTGTCCCCAGAGAAGAAAAAGAAAAGAAGCAACAGAGGAAAAAAAAAAAACAGAGAAAGGAGAAAGGTCGGTCAATGCTACTAGGATTCTCTGTAACGAATTGAATAATTTTACTTCACTGTTGCTTGAAATCTTTAATAAACCATTACATGTATAATTTTAAAGATAGTATATAAAAATATAGGAACGATTATTTATTGAAATGTTTTTTCTCGTCAATACACCAAAACAGGTAAAACACAGCATGAAAACAACACTTGATTGTACAATAATCAAAAGATGGAGACAATTCAGGCATCCCAGTAATCATGTACAACCTGTTAAAGTAACATTTGATCGAGTCGAGAACATGCATCGGACATATATAGGACCCTACACAATAGTTCTTAGGTTATAACCAGCACCCCGCGTCATTCATAAGAGTAGGGTTCATATCTGTCCATAAACCAGCAAATTGACAGTGCATAATGAATTTTCTGCTAGCATCTGTTATGAGTTCGAAGATATTAAATTTCTACAAGGCCCATCAGTAGATTTGTTCGTCATTGGATTCCGCATTAATATCAAATTCAATGTCTTATAATTATTTTAAAAAAATCTCTTGTTATTTTTCTTAATATCTAGTATTTTCAATAATATAATTAAATATTTCAAAATGCCATAAGATTTAAAATAAATTTGTCCAATATTGTATGTTAGATGAAGATTGATTATTTAATGCTCAAAGAGCATATTTGCCTATCCAATTTTTTATTAAGAAAATAGAAGGTTTATTTTCTTTTTTAAACTCCCAATAAATCACGTTGCACAGACAACATTTTTGTATATTGAGAGGATCGAATTTATATTAATAGAAGCATATCAATATTGAGTTGCAACCAAGATAAGACTTAAAAAGAATCTTGAAGTCAAGAAGAATGAATCAAGATTTCAAATAGTTTAATAATATTCTTTATGGAATTCTCAGATGATTCCTGTCTCTGTACATCACATTCATTTTCGTTGTTAAACTTCTGTCAGTGGTGGATCTTGCTGGGCTGCAATGGTTCTGCTATGCGGTTTATGCTAGACCTATTTCTGCTTTCAGGGATAGATTATGGACTCGTCTCCATAAGTTTTCAACTGGTTTTCAGGAGCCTTGGACCTTAGTAGGAGATTAATTTGCTTTAATCGACCCTTGCGTTTGAAAGAGAGGATTGCTTGGATATCGGCTTTAAGGGGAATAATTTTGCTTATGCTCGAGAATGTCATCATGTTTATGCTGCTCATGTTCGGTTGGATACAGGGTTTGTGTAATGAAAACTGTCCGCTTTTATTCCCTGTAGCATTTTCAGTGTTAATTTTAACGAGGCTATTATCACTATCACCTAGCTTGACGGTTTTGTGTGCAGTGAACTGCCAATTTCTTGAAGAAGACAATACCTCCTGTGTAAATAAATACAAAAGAAAATTGTTATTTGTCCTTTTCACTGATTTTTTTTTATAAAGAATTAGCTTCTTTATTAGGGGGTATGTTCTTTCAAAAGCGTTGAAAAGACAACTAAACATATCTTTTATAATATAAAATATAAATAAATAATTTTCTAGCCCCATAGTATATAAGCTAAGGATAAAGTAATTAAAATTGCTAATTCAATTTAATTTTATAAATATTCTAAATAATATAATTAAATTTAACCATGTAGTTTAATATTTTTTATAATTATAATAAATTATTAGTGAAATTGAATTATAATTTGGTTACAATCATGCCTTTTAAAAACCAAAAATCTCATTGGCATAAAAGAAAGAGAAAGAGAGAGAAATGGAATCACAAAACAGAGCAAGCAAAGAAAGAAAGAGACAGAAAGTTAACCCATAAAAAGAAATGATTCTACAGAAACACAAACCTCACTGTTAACTATATTAGTAGCTCAATTCTAGTCTCTCCCTCCTTCTCTCGTTATATTCAGTGAGAGAGAGAAAATAATTTATCTCTCTCACTGGGTTCTCTTTGATCTGATTCCCTCTCTTTTTTACTTGTCTTTCATGATGGGTTTTGTATGGTTTTTACATTCTTTTCTTTGCCATGTGGGTTTCTAAAGAAGAAGTTGAAGATTATGGGTTCTTTGCTTCATGGTACCCTCTTTTCCTTCTCTTTTTTTCTTTTCTTACATCATTTTGGGATTTGAGTTTCATTGTTGTTGATAACATGTTTTTGTTGTGTATTGTTTTGGTTTTTTTTTTTTTTTTTGAGGGGGGTTACTATAACAGTGTTTTATTGTGTATGGGCTGGATATGAAGTGGAGTTTTGATCCGTTGAATGTCCTTGTATAACTCGTGCCAAAATGTTTGCAAGATATAAACTTTACATGCCAAAGAATACATATTGAGCTTCTACTTGGTTCGTGAATCATCAGTGAAGTTATTTCCGTTGTTAATATGCAAATCCCATGACATTAATGCAAATTATCAAGGCTTAGTTTGGTTGCGGTTTTTTTTTTTTGAGAACTGGCTTAGTTTGTAGTGTACATGAGTCTCATCGTATAAAGGCTTAAAATTTTGATTGGCTATGAAGGCATCAGAGTCATTTCTTGTGGCTTGAAAAAATGAGGCTACTTTCTTTTGTGGCTGGAGGTCTTTGGGAACCATTTGGGGCTGGCTTGGAGAATGGGAAATTTGAGAAAGCATCGTTGTCCAAGTGTTCATGGAATTTGTGTCCTTTGTTAAGCCATATCTGGGTTCTTGTTGGCCAAATTTCATGTCCATGTATGCATTGGCTTCTATGCACTGAACTTTTTCTGCTACCGAATAGTGCTGGAAGAGTTAACTATAGAGCGAGTCAGATCATATTTTGCATTGTGTGGGACATGCATAATTGTTGGTGGTACTGTTACATCTGGGCGCTGAAAACAGAGTTCGTGACCCTGCAAGGATGTAAACGGCTCTGGTGATGATTTCGGTTGTCGACATGCTGCTGATATGTACTTCATTTCTCATTTGACGTGTAAATAGCTTCTCTGGAGTTTGTTTTTCATGTGCATGATTAGTGCTGCTTAGTATTCATATGATTTTGCTAGTGCTTTAAGCAGGGGAAAGCTTATTTCATTGGTGCCGCTTAGACTGTCATAGAGTTGCCGGTTCATTGGTTGATTCTGGGCATCTTATAACTAGCAATTCTTTTGAAAATGTAGGGATGGTGAATGGGTGGTTTCTTGGTTCTTATCGGTGCTGCCCATCTCATAACTAGAAATTTTATTTGGAATTTACTGGAAGGAATATAGATTTTGGAGACAAATGATCACAAAATGCAGCTTAGGGTACGATTCGTGATGTGATGCGATGGACTTGTTCAATCCTAGCAAGGAGATGTTGATGCAAGGAGATTTAGATCTGAACGCTGTACAGCTATACACAGATTCATTTAAAGAAGTTATAAAGAAGACAATTCTCAAGCAGGAGGTTATATTTAGGACTCAGGTTTGACCTCAACATTCAACATGCATCATAATATGTTTTGAGCTAAATCTGATATCATATGATTCCTTTGAGTTTTGGTCAGGATGTTGGGTCACTTCTGTCATATGTAGCTTGAACTACTCGGTCATACTAAAACTAAGCTGAGCTCTGAGATTTTGGGTTACACTTTTTTAATATGGTTTATCTTATGGGTGAATCATAAGGTCATGGTTGATGGCATGAAACATAGAAGTTTACGTGTTTGCAAAACCATGGTTTTGCCACAATACTCTTATCTTCATTTTACTTGTATTTCTTTAGGTCCATGAACTCCATCAGTTATATAGGACACAGAAGTCACTAATGAAGAATCTTGGTTGTAAGGGGTGTGGTGCATACAATTCATGGGATGCAAATGTGCAATTATTTTTACCACCTTTTACAAATCCTACAAGAGTTGAACCGCTGGTGAAAGAAACAGGAATTTCCCCATTTTCCAAGGTAAATGAAACTTCCAACTATGAGCTTGCTCTTAAAAGCAATCCTTAATGTAGGAGAGGAGGGTTTTTTTTTTCAATCATGGTTTTTAGGCTCTTTTTCTCGTGTTTTTGTGGCACAAGCTCAAGTCTTCTACGGCATGCCATATGAAAGTCCAACCTATAGCAATGAAAAAAATGTTGGCAATTCAGTTAGTAGAGACTTACTCTTAATTCCTTTCAATGGCTTCCTGCTTTAATTTTGTTAGATTGAGGCTTTTTGGTCCTTCAGGAAAGACAAGTGGTTGTTGTATCATCAACAACTGGCGTATCATGTATTATATATTTCCATGGAAAACTTCACTAGATAGCTTTAAAACAATCATCATACACGCTTTTCGTTGTGCTAATGTAAGGATCTTGTCTTTCAGGTGTTCTCAACACCTTCCACAAGCGAGGAGTTGTTAGATGGGTGCCAAGATGCATATTCTAGGCTTAAGCAGAGGCCTCTTGATCTTCAGCTCTCTGCTGATGAATTCATCAGCCATGTCAAGGAGGATCTCCCAAGCATAGGACATGCTTGGAATCATCGCTTAAGAGAACCCATAGACTTTAAGCATCCTCTCTCTTCTAATTACTCTTCAGGTACTGAGGAGTTTAAGCTTTCCCTGACCACTGGAGTTGACTATAGAAGAACAGAAGGTGCATTGAGGACTTGGTTTGATAAGAAAACTCATCAGTACTGTTCTGTGATTGATTTGGAATCAGATGAGATGATATCAGATGATCATGCAAAATGCACACCTTCTGTTGGCGGTGCTGCTCCAGAAACTTATTCCCCAGGCAAGCACAAGTCACTAGTTTCTGCCTTCTCCAATTTAATCTTCTCAACTAGAGCAAAGAAAGATCCATCTGTTGAGATTGCAGAAAGCAGCTCTTTTCAAGAACATAGTAAATGCTGCCGAGAGCAGACCTCTTCGAATGAAGGTACTGATAATCACTACTTGGAAGTCGATATAGTATTTTTTATCCATGAATGTGTGTATCAGGATTTTGATCTTGTGTAATTGTATATGGTTAGCCACCATCATATTTAGCTCCTTTTATTGTTCTTGCAAGCAGGAATTATGGAGTTACATGATGATATCGTGTTTAATAATCTTTCCACCAAAATTCAACAGTCCACTTCACATCTAAAAGCTGATTTGGACCTCAACAAAGTTTACCTCGATGACCCATCATGTTTCTCAAATGATCCTCTATTGGCCTATCCTTCACCAGCCAGCTCAGCAGGTGTATCTGCAGTAGTTATTGGGAGCGTAACTTGCCCAACCACTTCTTGGGAGAAACGAGTCAATGGCTGCTCAAATGAAATTTCTGATATCCTTCATGCTGCTCAAGTAGATTTAAACAGCACAACTAGGAGCACAAATATTTGGACTAGAAGTTCCGAGCATAATGGAATAAGCGGTAGGGTAGTGAACCTTATAGGGCCAGAGCCCATGGCCAGCTCCCCAGTAGACATTTTTGTAGACATTGGCAGCTGCAGTGGCGACCATAAGAATGATAATGTTGTGCTGAAGGCGAAACTTGCAAATGGTCTTCTACATGATTTAAATCAAATGCGTTTAGCTGCTATAGAACTGACCTCTGAGAAGATCCAAGTGGAAGACGCTGTCTTTTCATGTGTATATCAGTCTCAAAATGATAGACATGGAAATCAATCTCCTGTTTCATGCAAGTCTGGCATTTATGATAATGATTCAAACAGTGGAAAGACAGCGCAATGTGGCAATGTGAACACTGATTTGAAAAGCCACTTAGGGGCACAAGTTGCTGATGTCTCATCAGATGAGAATGACCTAAGAACTTCCAACAGTTGTGATTTGAAAAATGAATGCAACCACAAGAAAGAAGAATCAGCCGAAGTGGATGGTTTGATGAAAAGAGCAGCTGAATCACTTATAAATTTGTCTTTGGATAATTCAGTTTCCTATCAAGATTCTTCTGCCAAAGAAATCAGAAATGAGACTAGAGATGAGCCCCAGTATACTTGTGATTCTTTTGAATTAATAGTTGTGGATCTAACGGAGAGCAATGTGGATGAAAATTCCGTGACATCAAAGCCATATGAAGTAAATGATGTGGAGACAAGGGATTTTGGCTCAAAGTTGAGACGGGGAAGGAGAATGAAAGATTTCCAGAAGGAGATACTGCCTGCTCTGGCATCTCTTTCAAGACATGAAATTCATGAAGATATAAACATTATTGAGGGGGTTTTAAGATCAAGAGAATACCGCAAAATCAGCGGCAAGATGGCAAGAAATGGAGAGAACTGGTCTCCACCGTTGAGAAGTAGACGGTCAAGACTCAATTATGCTGGACGGAGAAATTGTTCATCGAGGTTCAAGTAGAAGTCATTAACAGCCTGATATCTAATCACATCCGTTCTAGATCTACGGAGCATCTTTGCATATATAGCAGCACATATAGTTCGATCTCATTTCCTAGCTTTAGAAACAGAACGCATTACTTCAAATGGATGGCTGGTCTTCATATTTTGTTCCATTCTTAGGGCAATATTTTCCTTCACCACACCTATCTTTGGCACCTTCAATGCTTCTCTCTATCTATCACTTTTTCGTGTTTGTTTTCCTTGATGATGGCACTAAGTGAGAATGTTGATATTTTGCTTCTTTACTGATGGCAAAAGAAGCTGCTGACAGAAAAGTTTGCTGCTCGGTAAGGCTACTGCTGTTGTATATGTTAACACGCCCTTTTCGATGAATGACATCGAATTTTAGAAGTTGTTCCATTTTGAGCAGTGCAGTAATTGTCACATTTGTAATGATTAGCCTCCGCACTTTCATGGCTCGTGCGCTATATGGATTCCATGCTGGTATTCCCCGCAAAAACATTTTCTCCCAGACAATCTACTTTGAGAAGCGGGGCATGCGGTCGGGGACTGTAACAGCGATCATCTTGATAATTCAATCAATGATTTCTTGTAGTTGAATTATACCTTATTGTTACCAATCCTGGGCATGCGATCGGGGACTGTAACAGCGGTCATCTTGATAATTCAATCAATGATTTTTTGTAGTTGAATTATACCTTATTGTTACCAATCCTGGGCATGCTACGGGGTGTGAAAACATCCAGCCCAACTTTCTGGCTGCTGTTACCAGCAAGCATCTGGTCTTGTCCTAGCTGGATTTTCTTGGAGTAAAAGTTGAACCAGCCCAACTTGCTGCCATGAAAAGGTCATAGCAAATGTCTTGCTATGGCTGCCAGACCAATGCATATGCTTGCGAGCAAACTTGTTGTAAATTTTACAACAAGATGGCTCCGCAGTTCATTTTGCTGGATTTTAACAGTTAATATATATATATATATATATATATATATATATATATATATATGGAAAGTTTTATATAAGAGTTGTACTTTTCTGAAATAGTAGTCGTTGAGGAAATGACCTAATTTGGGACCATTTAGTCATTTCAAAGCATATTATGACTTTTGGGTT
>Ga0325410_1009186_pt1 | contig 10597 bp, 6 predicted proteins | sample PopdelMetagenome_16_FD_206182 | JGI IMG/M metagenome (GOLD analysis project Ga0325410, IMG submission 206182) | Populus deltoides microbial communities from Bellville, Georgia, United States - Xylem-PdIQD-R3 | ecosystem: Host-associated > Plants > Phyllosphere > Stem > Wood/Secondary xylem...
TTCAATGGTCTCACTCTCATGGCCATGGCAGGGAAAGATGGAAAAAAAGAAAGAAGAGTGCCGTCGGTTGCTTGTAGAAGTTTGCTTGGAATGAAAGCGATAGGGTAGGTTTTTGAAGAGAAAAGGGTGAAGTTGAAAGTGAAAGCTTCCATACAACTGTCCATAGGCTGGTGGTTTCTTTAATTGATCTTTAGTAGCCTTTTGTGTCAAAGTTATCTAAAGTTTTGCAATTTTGATGGTCGTAGAGTGGACACATTTGCCTAAATTTCACATGATTATGGGGTCACATATGTGTTTATCTTGGGATGGGGTAGTTTTTGCGGTTATTTTTGAAAAAAAATATATTTAAAAAAAGCTATAAATTATAGATTTTTTTAGAGTTTTTTTAGTATTATCTAGGTGGAACTATGGTTTTTGTTGATTGATTAAAAAAAAAACTTTCAAAATTATTATTGGGACAAAATGCAATTTCAATCACACTTTATCATACTAACAAACATATCTATAACCAAATTAGAAAGGTGATTGATTAAAATAAATCTTGAAAATAGTAGATATGATTTAAGTCTAAATGGGAAAAATTGTCGTCAGCAAAGATTATGGTCATTAAAATAATTAAATTTTATACCAAATAAGAGGGTTTTTTTTATTTTATTTTGAAAGTGCCTAGAAAAATAGATATGAGTTCGAGAAGATTTTTTTTTTTTGATTGATTTTTTATTTTGAAGTGGTTTTTTGTGTTTTTGGAGGCCATATGATTTAAAAATATATTAAATTATTTTTTTTTATAAAATACTTTTCAAAAACAACTTTCATTATAATAAAAAAAACACGTGAACAAAGCCCTAAAGGGTATAGCTCAACTAGTAAGATCATTTTTTTTTTTATAAAATACCTTCTTTAAAAACAACTTTCATTATAATAAAAAAAACACGTGAACAAAACCTTAAAAAGTGTAGCTCAACTAGTAAGATCATGAGTTTGCTCCCTAAAGATTACCAGTTCGAGTCTCACAAACCTCATGCCACTAGAAGCTTACATGGTTGTTAATTTCAGGACCTATAAAAATAATCGAGGTACGCGTAAACTGGCCCGAACAATAATGTTAATAAAAAAAGAAAAACGTGGACAAAAACTAGTGTGCATTTCCTGAATGGGCTGAACCATTCCACTCTTGGCTTATTGGAGAAGGAAAACTTGCCTACGTATTAAATAAAATATTTGACTCACCATGGATGTATACATGGCTTGCAAGCAAAACCATAAATAATAAAAAGGAGAATTTCATTGTATAAATGGTTTTGAACAGTGCCACATACGTTCTTGGAAATGGAAAAAAACAAATCTTGGGAGTAGATGAAAATTAAATGCGAAGTTGATGCCCCAAAAGAGATTCAATAAAGACGCCTGTAGGACGGCCCACCTAAGAAAATCACTCCATTGGAAGCGTTCACAGGCTGCAATTTTACAGAAATAGATTGTAAAATTGTAAAATTATAATTAATTTTTTTTAATTAATTATATATTGACAGATCCTCTATATTTTCGTAACTTGAATTTTAAATTTTTGTTTTCTTGATTTTTTTGAAAAAATCCAAAACCATTCTTAATTTGCTATGGCCAAGTCTGTCAAAAATAAATTAGATTTGTGTATTTTAGCATATTAAAAAATCACACAAATATTCTTTTGTTTTTACATGCATTCTTGAATTTAGTAAATTTAATAATTACTTCAGTAAAGCCATGAGAACTTGGTATATATTTTAAAAATATCAAAAAATTTATTTTATTTTTTTAAATATAAAAAAATTATAAACTTATACGTAAGATGCATTTCCAGTATGAAAAATATAAAAATATATGTTTTGACTTTAAAACGACTAGGTTTGACTCATAAAGTTAGGATCACTCTACTGGGGTGAACCAAATTTAAATCTTAAAATACCAACAATTAGAAAACACAACAATACCTTAATTTATATCAGACAAACAAATAATGCAACTTACCTTAGATAAGATGTACTAGGAGTGATACGTCTTCCCTATACATAATCAGTCTCTTTATTCAGATTATGAGACTAGTTAGAATTCTTAGTGACAAAAATACTAGGTGATAACTTCATCATCTTTTTATTGATAAGAAATAAGAATTTCTTATTCTTTCCTCCATCACCAGAGATGTAAAACCTCTAGGCGAAAAATTATAAATTGACTAGTTTCATGTAAAACAAAAAGAAAACAATTCATAACTCTCGATCGGGTTATCAGAAAATTCTAAAAATTTGCATGAAGCCTTCTAATATGATGCCTTAGTTTGGGTTAAAATTTCAGAATTTTTAGAGAAATTTGGAAAAGTTGACGAAAAATCACAATTTGACTAGTTTTACGTTATTGGGCGTAATTTTAAATCTAGCCATCAGATTGAGCTGAAATTTTATGAGGAACCTTAAAATATATTGAATAAAATCTTGTTAAAATTTTAGGATGAACGGAGCTCGGTAGTACTAGTAAAGAATAAGGACCGTTAAATAGAAGCAAAAAGGCTCATTAAGGGTAATATGGTAATTTGTCATTAAAACTAAAACAAGGCAGCCCCTTTTCTATTATAAACTGCCTACTGGGCAGTAACAAAAGTGGAAAGAAAAAAAACAATAAGAGAAGGACGTGAGAAATCAAGAGAAAAACAAGAAAAAAGTGAGAGAGAGCTTTGAAACTTGTAAGATTAAAAGACTTGGAACATTAAATTAAGGAAGAATCAAGTGAAGGAAGACATAAGAAAAGTGAGGAGGGCTGGCCACACTAGGAGGAGAAGAAAAGTTGGGAGAACTTAGCTTGGTAAGCATGGAAAATTTAGATTATTACTTGAATGAAGTGTTTTTGGGTTTATTTGAATAAGTTATCAAACAATGACAATTAAATTTGATTTAATTTCTTATATTCTTGATTTTTGTTAAATTAGGGTTCTTATAAGAATTTGGCTATAGTTATTGATTCTTTGAATGAGATTTGAAACCTTTTTCAAATCTTCTTCCACCTTGTGTAAGAATTTACAATCAATATTATTTGAGAACAAATAAAATATTTCTCTAATTCACATAGAGTGATGAATCATGTCTTGATTACTTAAATACCTTCATATAGTAGAGGAGTTTAACAGTCAATAACGATAATCTTGATTTTACATGATTTCGACTGAGTTTACTGATTTTGCACGAATCAAGTTTGATTTTACTGGTTCCGAGTTTTTAGTTCGAGTTTCCATATTATATACATATTAATTCACAAAATTATATAATTTTATGAGTTAACACGTGATTTTAACAACAGTAGTTGAAAGGCAGCAAAATACAGCGTAAACACACTTGTACTTTAAAAAAAAAAACAAAATTGTTAAAAGTAACGAATATTTCTAAACTAATCCACAAGTTCAATCGATATTAATTTTTATTTTCAAATGATTTTGAGAGTGAACCCTCAATTTAATTTAATGAATTCAAATAAATATATTGAATTAAAGGAGGGGTATAATGAGAGGAGAAAAAAACATCTTACTCTTCTCGTTAGCTCGTGATATCACAATCACATCATCGAGATAATAATAAGAAAGCATACCAATGGTATGAAAACTTTGACATCAAAATCTCCCTCCCTCTCTCTCTCTCTCTTCGAATAACTATCCACTTACAAAGAAGAAAAACACTTCCCCCACATGTAGCATTGGCTAAAAAAGTCCAGCCAGCCGCATGACATAATTGATGCCAAAGCAGAGGTTCTTCGCCAGTAAAGGCAAAGCACAATCATTGGGAAAGACGCATCATGAGCGTTAAGACTACATTGCTGAGGTCAAAAAATAACTTCAACGGAACAATGTACTTTAAAGTATCTTTCTTCCTTGGGTTTGATCTTTCGGTCTAATCACGAACCTATATAGTCTTCTTCTCATTCGTATCTCTTGACATCAAGTGACCATTAGCGAGGCAAAGAGAAAGATAAGAGCACACAGTATACTTGCATTCATCTTGTCAAAATGTTCCTCCAAATGACAATAATATACAAAGGAAAAAAATTACAAAGGGAAAGCCGTTCTCAAATTTACATGCCTGATCGCTTCCTCCCAAAACTAGAACAAGCATCGATGGTTTCAGCTATCATTATCATCATCAACAACGCTAATAGTAGTAAAATTTTAAAACGAGTGAGCCAGAGAACACATGGTCCCAGAACATTAAAACTATTTGTAATACACTAGTTAACAGTAAGCCTTTCCTACCTTGATTTATGTCCCAAGGGAAACCAGGATATGCCTCAGGATTGTGACCTAGCTGATGCAGAAGATTCACCCAAAGAAACAGAAGCCAGTGAAGACGCCCAAACCCGGAAATTTTTTGCACGTTCATGGAAATTTCTGGTCTTGAATAATCTCAGCTTAGTCCAAATCCTCCTAACATCGACCATGTGAAGGATACGCCCAAATAATTGGCTTGTCTCGCCAAATATTTCCAAGTTGAAATGTGGCACATAACAGACATAGAAAGCCTTGATATGTGATAACGCTTTTGGATATACATACAGCAGCAGCACCCTGAAACAGAGAAACAATGTAGCCAGTAACAAGTAGGGTTCACTTTTTATTATATCCTCCAAGGATGGCCTGTTCCATGGCTGCATAATAGATTGTTCACGTCCCTCTGTGCTAGTAGAGTCATCATCATCTTTGGTAAAATGTTGAACTGGTTCAAGTCCTGAATCACAGATGGCTAGGTTAGAAACAGGATTTATAAATTGATGACTCAACTATTGTATGTTGCTGGAAATCAGGGCACTAGTTAACCCTTGGACAATTTCTAATGTTCTGCAAGGTTGACCATTGACTACAATTTAATAAAGCACTCCGTGCGTGAATCTTACAACATTAAGTCCATGAGATCAATGCATATTAAATGGTGGAAGCAAATAAGGGAAGTGAGCTCAGCAAGACTATACACAAATCTTTGGCATGGAAGAACACATTTACCTGTTGTTTTTTTATAAAACTGAGCAAGAGATTGAAGGTTCTTTGGCCCCCTATACTGCACCTTTGATGTCTGGTTGACTATTAATATTGAAGGCAGGCTGTGGATTCCATATCTTGAAAACACACTGCGAAAAAAGACATGGCATTGATATCACTAGACAAAATACAGGATAACTTGGCCAAAGATGGTTGGTATTGGAGAGAGATCTCCAACAAGAAATCAATAAAAAGTTCAATGAGTATCAAGTGATTACAATAAAAAAGAACCAAGTTTTAACTAGGCTTTGAGGAACTAATCATAAGCCACTACAAGCATATCATTCACAAAGATGAGAGGTGTCTCACCTTGGGTGAGCTGAAGATTGTTCAAGTGCCAAATGTTTGATTTGAGGGAACATGGAACTAAGCATTTCAAATTTAAGAAGCATACTGCGTGAGAAAGGACACCATGAAGCATAAAACAGTACAGAAGTATAAGCATTCCTCTGTTTTGAAGTCAAGGCTCTGTCCAGGAATTTCCCATCCACCTATTGACAAAAGTATGTAGTTCAGCACTACAAACTAATACAAAGCTTGAATTATAGGAATCAATCAAATACAGACCAGACCATATACTGATTATCCTAGTAATATCTGAGAAATGAAAGCTTAAAATATGCGGTACAAAAGCCAGAAAACTGGACTAGATCATAAAGCATGACGCCAAAAACATTACATGCAAGTCTAGATCATGCCATGACTTTTATAACAAGTTACACGAACAAGAAGGCAGAGCAGGGAAAAATTACCAAATGGAATTTATAAACTCTTTTGAATTGCATATACATAAAAAATGAGCAACAAGATCTTGGGGACAGTCCAAATTTTATTTTGAAGAAATGTTAAACGAAAATAACCTAAGAGCTAAGCATACAATTAGCACAATGCCTCAAGTAAACCACTCATCTTCAATAAACAACCAACCAAATATTTAACCTTGTTTTGAATTCCCATGAATTCACACAAAACGAATAGTTTTGGATTTATTTTAACCAAATTTAAGGTTTTGGAATTAAACTGCAAATGAATTGCATTGCAACTCAAATGAAGTGAGGTTAAAAAATAAAATTAAGTGTCTACTCATGATTTGCCAATGAATGGTGAGTTTTACCTTACTTTTAATTGCCCACAATTTTTTTTTTTAAAAAAAACAAACACCCATAATTTTAATCAATTCAAATTCAATCTATTCATGAATATATTTCAAACAAACTGTTAAATAATCATAATAAATAGGTGAACTACATGACCCATTTGTGTGGTCCTCTCAAAGAGAACTATGCAGTCAATCATGTCCACTGATAATTGACAGTATGCTGTGAGACTGTGACTGTCCTGATCCATAACCAATGTGAACTCCACTGAGAACCTAGGAGCTATGACAATCTTATGACTCATCAACTGGTTTAAGCACCACAGAGATACAACTAATTTTAATGTCTCCATAGCAGAGCTCTGTGCTGCAAATGAACTTAAACTTCTGAAGTGTCCTAAGAATTAATGGCTTTGATTTACTTCCATTAATTTAGTACAAAAGATAAGGAATCACAATTTCCTTTTCATTCCTCAAATATGAATTTACACTTGATGTGTCATAAGAACATATGACCCTGTTTTGCTCTTCCTTTTTTTCCTCAGTCAGTCATCCTCTTGCCATGCCTTAACTCATTCTCTATTTTATCCCTCAGGGCCTCAAATACACCACATAACTCTCTTCTTTCTCTTTTCTCTCCCTCACAAACCTTTTTTTTATGGAGGGATAGTCTTCCAGTGCAATTGCCAGAGGAGGGCAGCATACGAGAGCTTCCAATAGGGAAGTTGTGTTTCATATCTGATTCAAATACAAGGCAGGGTTTTTTCCCTCATATTTAGAAGTACAAGATGGTCCAGCTCAGCTATTAAGGAATGATTATGGAAAGGCCGAGGCACCCCAACATCAACCATAATTGTTCAACAATCTACTACTCAATTATGTTTCAATTGATTAGAAGTGAGTACCGGTCACATACAGCCACCTTCTCAACATAAAACTTATTTATAAATTTCAAGGTTTTATCAGGCAAAAACTATAAATGAGGTGGAAAGCAAATACTGACATGCAAAGTTTGCATGTCAGTGCAACAACTGTGCAAGCTTATGCAAATGAGTTATTATTGTCAGACTGAGTTTTATCCCACTAACTCGATCTAGCAAAATAAAAGCTAGGTTGCATGCAAACACAACAGCTGTGCTAGTTTAAGTGACTGAGTAATTTTCACACAAGAGTTTTTATCCCAATACCTCAAGCTAGCCAAACTGAGGCATTAGGCTTTTCATCAATAGTTTTCAAGTGACTATATGATCTTAGGGAAAGTACAAAAACAAAACAACAACGGAAATATCAAAAGACAAAAGAAGAATAATTCTTCTCTTTCTCAAGCAACCAGTGCTGTTCAGCTTTCCCTTCTCCCATCTACTTCAACAGGACTGACTATTATGGATGTGTTTCTTTGGGGTGTAGGATACCGCAGCAGTGTAAACATTCAAGTTCAAGATTTAGAACAATGAATAGAACCGGCCAACCATCAATTACAAGCAATTTACACAAGATAGAAAAATAACTTGAACATATCACATGCCTCTTGTCCACTTGCAAGAAATTTGGCTGATACATAAAATATGTTTCGCTATGATAATATCTCCATTTCTCCATTGTTATTAGATTGCTCATACAAAATGTAGTATGCAGTCATGCTCCTAAACAAATGCTATATCAAAGAATAGTGACACATTTACATTCATCCCCACCCCTCTCTCAACACTCATGGAAAGAGATAGAGAGTGGAAATGGATAAAAATAATATTAAGGTGTTTCTACAAGGAAAAAAAATACACCATATCAAGCAAACCACAAAAAGAATGATTTTGATTTCGCTCAAATTGATAACTTTATTTTCCCAGAGGGGTTCCAAATGGATAGGTCCTCCTAGGACTATAGAACAAGATCTGATAGATAAAGACATGGCTAAGGCACGAGTCAAAGTGAATATTCATATGTGGAGATGATGGAACTAGCTCCAAGAGAGAAGTAGACCCTCCCCCTTGTAAGTTCATTCTTTTACCTCACTGTTTCAAACAGAGACAAGCAGCAGTACAAAAACTTATCAGGAAGAACTAGCTAGGTTCATGTTTACATGAAATAGAATCTTAAGGCAAAAGGATCTAAGAAAATCCTAAACTAGAAAAAAGGTGGCACCTTGGGATAACGTTTTAACTACTGACAATCTATCAAGGAACGGAACAACGTTGTCTAGGATTACCCCTCCAACTGAAAAACACATTTGCTCCACAACACAATCAAAAATTAAAAAACACGAGTAGCCTCAGCCTCCATACAATTAATCCTTGATAGTTCCCTTGGTCCATAAGTAACAATTAAATTCAAACCACTACTGCCGAGTCTTCCAAAAAAAAAAAAAAGAGTTGAATTCAAACCTTCTAGAAAAGAAAAGGAAAGGCAAACCATTCAAAATCTAAATTCTAATTCATATTTCTTCAGTGTGAAAAATTCCGCTGCAACACAAAAAAGAAATAAAAGTGATAAAAAAACAAAGTCAACCCATTAATATTTACCATTCCAATTCACAAATTTTGCCACAAAATCTAAACCTTACATTTCATCTACAATTAATCAACAAGCCCTAGCAACTAAAACCGCAAAAACATAAAAACCCATCAGCAGAATAGATCAAACACAAAAATAGAACAACAAGAAACAGCATGAAATAACAAATCAAATCAAATCAAAACATCAAGAACCCATTAATCCACAGCCAAAAAAAATTAGCCCAGATGAAAATATCACAAAATCAACAAATAACCACCAATCTAAGAAGATAAAATACATCACAAACTTAAAAATAAAAATAACTAAAAATAGCACAAAAAAACAAACAGAGAGAAACGTACCTGAAGAGGAGGATTTGGAGGGATCGAAACAGGACATTGAGATTGAATATGGTGAAGAGACAAAGCTGATTCGTTAGGACAATCAGACAACGCTGATGCCGTCAAAACCCCAATATAGAGCAAGAAGAGAGCAGAAAGCAGAGACATTGAAGAGGTTGGAAAATGAAAAATAAAACAAAACCAAGGTCCAAATTGAAAACCCAGAAAAAGAAAGAGAGAAAGGGAAAAAAATCAGTACATAAAGAGATGATTTTGATTTACAAAAAAAAAAATCAAACAGAGGAAGAAGTGAGCGCTTTGTGGTTCTTAATTAGGATTCGGTTTATAATTAAGGTAAGATGACAAAGTACTATTTTTTTTTTCCTAGCAATAACAGCAAGTACCACTTATAAACAAGATCATATATAGATAATAGGGAGAGATGGCAGGGTTCAGCTTAGAATTTGAGAAGAGTTGATGTCAGGTTTTTGGGTATCAATGGAGGGGAGGGGAAGAGGGGGAGATGATTTTGTGCTTATTATAGTAATGTTATCAAGCTCATATTTATTTCTGTGGTTGGCAAGGCTTTTTCCAACTTCCTTCCTCTCTTTTTTTAGGTTACTTACAATTTTATTTATTTATTTTTTGTTGGTAAGGATTCTTTTATCAAAGAAAGAATTTTTGCCTTTTTTTTTAATTCATTTTTTGGGTTAGAATCTAGATTTAATTGCCTTTTCATAAATATATAATTCATTTATTAAGTTTTGAGCTCTTTATTATTTTAATCATGATTTTATCTACAAATATTATATTAATGTGTCGTTTGTGGTGTTAAAAAAATGGTGAGAATAACATTTCTTAATATATAAATTTTACATTAAAAAAAATAGTACATTATCAATGCAATATTAGGGTCAAACAGGGAACCTTCATCAAGCCTAACCTAACAACTTCAAGTTTTTAGGCATATTTATGAATCCAATAAATTCAGTCCCTAAAATTAATCCCTAAACACTTTTTAAAAAAATAAAAATATTGTAGTGATAACCCCCCTCTCTCTCTCTATATATATATTTTGTAATTATGTATTTTCAATTTGATATTTGCGTTATGCTGGAATTTTATTAGAAATTTTCAGATATATTATTCTAAATTGAATTACAATTACAGATTAATCAGACTTTTAAAAAATATAGCGATACAATTCAAAAGATACAATACAAATTTTGTTATTTGTTAATTTTTAATTTGTAAATTTTTAATTTGAAAATTATTCTTTTCCTAATAATGCAAGAAATATTCAACAATTAATTTTAGAATTTTTTTTTAGTTTTGTAAAGATTTTTAATGAGCAACGACATAATTTTTAAGTGTAGTAATAACTTTTTTTAATATTCTAAAATTTTTTTTCTTACAAGAATTCTTGAGCTCGGGCTTTGAACCGACCACCGCCAGGTTTAAAAACTCTACGTGACAACTCATCGTAAAGAAACAAGTGGTTGAGAGGGTGGAAATATTTTGACCTACTCAGCTGGGCAAGAAACAGGGTGCGGACTGCAGAGGTCCCTTTTATGCTTTTGCTTCATATCAGAATTTCCTTCTCTGATAAAGTTCATT
>Ga0325410_1009187_pt1 | contig 10596 bp, 8 predicted proteins | sample PopdelMetagenome_16_FD_206182 | JGI IMG/M metagenome (GOLD analysis project Ga0325410, IMG submission 206182) | Populus deltoides microbial communities from Bellville, Georgia, United States - Xylem-PdIQD-R3 | ecosystem: Host-associated > Plants > Phyllosphere > Stem > Wood/Secondary xylem...
AGTGATGAATTGATTTAGATGTAATGTTTCATTTTGTCATAAAATTGAAATTGTGGAAGACACTTGTTTGTGCTTTATAATGTATTATATTTATATTTCTTAGATAATGTTTTATGTTTTTGGAGACATGTGTTTCTTTTTCAATAATTCCACAAGTGTTTTTTTTTTTTTTTTGTTATGGTTATGGATTTAATATGAGCAATTGTTGGCTTGAAGATGTTTGGTGGTGGTGTTGTTTTTTTTTTTTTTTTATCAAATGTAAGTATTGTATAGATCAAAAAGAGCAAGACAAGGTTGCAGTACAAGCTGGAAACCAGCAATACAAAAAAAAGACATACAAAAAGAGAACAGGCTCCCTTGAACAAACCAAAGCAAGACAAGCTTGCAAAAGGAATAGACTCCCTTGAATAACCTAATTGACGGGAGCAGGCTCCCTCAAAGTAGCATCGCAAAGAAACATCTGCCTGCAAACAGGAGGCAGAATTCCTTCCAACCCAGCAGAGTGGTAGCACAGGTAGAACCATGATCCAACCAGTAGCTGCCCCTACTCACAAAAGAGGGAGAGCAGCAGTGGAGAAAAACCGCATCAGCCGGCCATCCATACCAGCAGACCAACCCCGCACTAGTGGCAACATAATAGCAGTAGTGAACCAGCAGCCTAAGCATGTGGGAAGAGAGTCTCACCCAGGTTTACAGCAGCATCAAACCCCTGCAAAAAGGCAACCAAGCCACCGACCATTCTTCATGACCCACAACAACCAGCAGGTCATGAAAACTATAGTGAAAACTATACTACAACAACCAGCGGTAACGAACCAGCAGCCTAAGCATGTTGGTGTTGTTTTTGTTGGTGTTGGTGTTGTATGTTTAGGTTGGCTTGGGGATTATAACAATTAACCAAAAAAAATATAGTGAAAACTCTAATGGAATTGTTGACAGATAAGTTCATTTCATCAGTAATTTTGTTGGCAATTTCATACTTATTTCATTGAAAGTTACAGAAAATTAGGAATTTTTTATGGAATTAGTGACTAAAAATTCCATCAAAAATTAATTTCTTATGAACTTGGTGATGGAAAATGGGCAATAAAATCTAATTTTTAGCGGGAACAATCTATCTGTATTTTGTTGAAAATTCCATTAGTATTTAAATTGATGATGAACATACCAACATAATGGTATTGAAGTTGATATAACTCGAAGGTGTCAAGTTGAGGAACATCAATGTTATCTTTACCGATTACGTGTGATGATATTTTTAAGATAATGATTGATTTTTTTGTTCAAAATGGATTGAACATGTGATATTTCCTTTTAAGTAATTAAAGTATTGAATGTAGCTATGTAGGGTCTACCTAAGATGATTGGGATGAGAGCATTAGAACCTTGGATAGATGTGATGTCCAACACTAGAACCGATATAAAAGGCATGATATCTTCTAAACCTAACTATTTATCAACAGTGTAAGGTATCAAATTCACACTTGCTCCTAAATCCAACAAGGCTTGTTCTATCTTATGATTTCAAATAATGCATGAAATGGTGGGACATCTAAGATCTTTGTATTTAGAAGGGGTCTTAATTTAGATGATGGCACTAGCATGTTCAGTTAGAAAAGGCTTATTCCTTCACATTTAATCTCCTCTTAAGTGTGCATAAATCCTTATAGAACTTGGCACAAAATGGGACTTGTCTAATTACAGCAAGGAGTGGAATATTAACTTTCACTTGTTTGAATAATTCATAGATTTTAGCATTCATTAGATCATGTTTAGTTTTCCCTAGCCTTTTTATGAATGGAGCTCGAGGAATAAATTCTACATCACTCATTTTTCCTATAACTTTTTTTGAACCGTCTTTTTTCTCACTCATCTTTTTCTCATTTATTTCACCTCTTTTTATCGCTCAAACTCCCATTTGTCATTTGTATTTTGATTCACTCTTCACTTTTCCTAGAGTTCTTCTCCTCAATATCCCTAGGAATCCTAAAAGTTATAGCTTTGTCAACTATCTTTCCACTTCTAAAGGTGGTGATGGCTTGGACTTGTTCATGGTTTGAAGGTTCATTAGACGAAGATTCACTCGTATGCATTTGGCCTCTAGGATTTGGCATTGGTTGAGCTGGAAGTTTTCCCTTCTCTTGATTGATTAGTGATTAAGTTAACTTGGTTAGTTAGATTCAAATGTCATCTAAAGTCCTAATGGTTTTGTCTTGAAATTTATATGATTTGTTGTTAATTCCTTTTTTAGGTTTGTATGAATTGTTAAAAAGTATCCTTTAGGAATCTTTTGTGAGGTGGTTGGCATTTGTTATATGTGGGAGTATGAAATGGTTGGGGTGGAAGTTGAAATGTTTGAGGTATTAGAGAGACCAAATTTCTCCATCTAAAATTTAGGTGGTTTATCCATCCGGGATTATATGTATCAGAGTATGGATTGCATACTTGGCTTGAGAAAAGCTTTCTAACATTATTTGAATAAGAAGTTTGGCCATATGGCACTTCCTTGAAGACCAGAATAATAAGACACTCATTTGTCATATACTATTTGCTCTCATACATTACACAACTTTTCTCTTATTGTTCACTCACGACATGCATTTTTTTAATGCTAGTCTAGCATTGAGGTCATAAGTCTCTTTCAATTTGAACTTCCCATTGGAATGGGAAATGATGTTTTCCAGACTTAACATGAAGTTGGAGAGAGGTCTCTCATTGCTTCGTGTTCTCATCCAATTGATAAAAAAAAAAAAAATCAAAGGCTCCACTTGGTTCTTTGTCATAAAACTTACCATTACACATAATTGATACTATATTTTTAAAATTTACGGTAAGACAGTTATAAAAAAAACTTACTAATCTCCACATTTCAAAACTATAGTAGGGGCAAACTTAACAAGTCTTTAAACTTTTCCTAAGCTTGATGAAAGAACTCATTCGGACTACAAGAAAAATTCATCATTTGACGTTGTAAGGCTGCATTCATATAAGTGGGAAGTAATTTTTTTCCTCAATTTGCATTTCCCTTCATATGCATATAAACCTAGGTAGCAAGGAGTTTAGCCAAAGCTTAGCTTTATCCTTTAAAAAGAATATGAACAATTTAAGCCGAATAGTTTCCTCAATGCATGTTTAATCAATAAAAATGTTATATACCTCTTCAAAGTTTTTAATGTGTATGTATGGATTTTCATAATCTATACCATGAAATGTGGGAAAAAGTTGAATCATGCTTGTTTTCAAATTAAAAGCTTGTTGGTTAAGGGACAAGATAATACATGAAGGTGTACCTTTTCTCACAAGGTGAAGATACTCTCTAAGAGTTTGAAAATTAGGTTGGTTATGTAATGATGGAGGTCCATTACCTTGAACACTTCCTTCACCCTCTACATCTCCAACATTAGCTATAATGAAAAAAAAAAATGATATAACGACCCGACTTAACCTTCATAGTCAAGTTTTCTTTAAACTCCAAAGGAACTTGTGGTATCACTCAAGAAGGGTTTACTGCAGCCTTTTATAGCAATAAATCATGAAATACATCATAAATTATGGCTAGATATAAGAGTAGGGCCAATTTATATGTTACTAGTCCAATTCTCCTCACCATTTCGAAGGGCCTGATGTACCTTGGTTTTAACTTCCTTTTTATTCCAAACTATAACATATGTTTTTAAGGAGCAACTTTCAAATATACCTTATCTCCTATATTAAATTCAATAGGCCTTCTCTTGACATTTTCATAACTCTTTTATCTATCATGAGCCACCTTTATTTTATCTCTTATGATTTTCACTTTTTTCAAGGTAATCTGCACCAACTCTAGTCTAATTAACTTTATATCACTAACTTCCTTCCAACAAATAAGGGTTCAACATTTTGTTTTTCATATAAGGCCTCGTAGGGAGCCATTCTTATTGTTGCTTAATAATTGTTATTGTAAGTGAATTCAACAAGTGGTAGATGGTCATCCCAATTTCCCATAAATTCTAATATGTAGGCTTTTAACAAATCCTTCAAGGTTTGGATGGTTTTCTTTTACTACCCATTAGTCCAAGGGTGAAAAGTTATATTCAAATTTAATTTCATTCCTAGAGCACACTGGATACTTGGCCATAAACGTGAAGTGAATTTAAGGGGTCTCAATAGGAAACAATTGACACCGACACCCAATGTAATCTCACTACTTCATTCACGTATAGCTTTCCTAATTTATCAACTGATTCTATTATTTTTATAAACAAGAAAAGTGCAAACATTATCAAACGATCCACAATAATCTAAATGACGTCACTGCCTTTCCTTTTTCTAGGCAAGCCTGACACGAAATCTATAGTGATATCTTATCAATTTCATTCGGGTATTAGTAGTGGCTGTAAAGGCCCAACTGGCTTCTGATGTGTTCACTTTTACTTGTTAACAAACTCCACAATTGGCCACATAGTCAAGTATTTATTTCTTCATGTTTGGCCATCAGTAAAATTCCTTCAACTTTATACATTTTTATACTTCTTGGATGTACAATGAATCTCAATTTGTGATCTTTTTTAACACTTCATCCTTTAAAGCCTTGTCCTTAGACAGATATATCCATCTGCCCATCACTATCACCCCATCCTTCAAAAAACAAAAAGGAGTCTTAACCCTTGATTTCACCTTGTTTTTCACATTATGTACTTTGACATCTCTTTGTTGAACTTTCAACACCCTATCTCAGAGTACAAATCACACTCACAATTGAGCTAACAAAGAGTCCTTAAAACCCACTTCTAACTTGGCATTAATCTTTTTCAATTCTAGCAATTCTTTCACATTCCAATCTTCTAATTCGTTCGATATTGCCTTGTTTTGTAACTAAAGGCATCAACAATAACATTTTCTTTCCTCGGGTGATAGTTTATAGTACAATCATAATCCTTGATCAATTTTATATTTCTTTTATGTATATTCAATTCCTTCTACGACATTAAATATCTCAAGCTTTTATGGTTAGTGAAAATTTATACTTGAGACCAATACAAATAGTGTCTCCATACCCGCAAAGAAAATATCACCATCGCTAGCTTCAAGTCATAAACTAGATAATTAACTTTATGAGTCTTCAATTGTTTTGATGCATATGCAATTACCTATCCATGTTGCTTCAAAACACAACCGAATCCCTTCTTTGAGGCATCATTATAGACCTCAAATCCTTTTATTCCTAAAGGAAGTGTTAGTATCGTAGTAATAGTAAGCCTTTTCTTCCATTCCTGAAAGCTTTGTTTACATTTCTTAACCATTCACATTTCACTTCCTTCCCTATTAATTGATTCAAAGGTGTCAATGTGGTTGGAAATCCCTCGATAAACCTTCTATAGTATCATACTAATCCAAGAAAACTATAAAATTCCATGATATTTTGGTCTTTCCCACTTCAACACTTTTTCAACCTTCTAGGATCCACAAATATCCCTTCTGAAGAGATAGCATGGCTTAAGAATACCAATTCTTTTAGCCAAAATCCACATTCAACATCATTAAATATAGCGGGATTGCTTTGACCTCAATGATAATAGTCCTCTATGGTTAGACCCATATCTTTAAAACCTTTCTTTCCCTACTTAATAATGTGTTTGCATGTCAAGAAAGTGAAGGAAAAAGTGATTTTTTTTTCCTTATCAATGAAGAGTTGAGTTTTGAGCATGGAAAAGGATAAGAAGGGAATAAAAGAGAATGTGTTATATGGTAATGGTTGGCCCTATATATATAGGGGTATTATTGTCTTATGATTTAGAGGTTGTGAGATAGATTACAACAAGATTTGAAAGAGGAGCTGATTTCATTACAATTTAAGACAGAGAGAATTGATATAAGCAATTTAGGCTCTAGAGGCATGTCTTATTCAGGACCGATAAGACTAATCTGACTTCGGTAAAAAGAAATACATTGACTTCTTTTTAGGTAGACCTTTTATCCCTATGAGAGGTAAAAAGAGATATTTTAGTTAGTTTGAGAAGAGGAGATAAGATGTTGGCCAGGAAAGGTTAGTAGCTGGGTCTTTGCAGAATATAGGTAAAGGGTCAACTGAGGGACAATCAAATCCTAAGGGTAGTTTTATTGGAAGGACTTCAAAACAAAAGACTATTACTTATCCTCATTGTGTCTGATGTGAGAAAAGGCATCTAGGAGATTGTTCTACATCACTAAGTCAGTGCTATATTTGTAGACAAGAGGGACATAGATGGCATGACTGTCTGTATTTAGGTTGTGGATGTTATTATTGTAGGGGGCAATGACATTTTAAGAAGGATTGCCCTTGAAGAACTAAGTATGTTTAAGGACTAAGACAAGAATAGTTTGTTACTATAGATAAGCTTGGGAGGCTAACACAATTAAGGGTTAGTGGTAACAAAGGATGACCTAAAGCTCAGGGGAATAGAACCTAAGGGAGGGTGTTCCATATGACTTGGAAGAAGTTATAATCACATTGAATGTTATAGCATGTACATTACTGTTACATTTTCAACAAGCTTATTGTTTAATTGATCTTAGTGTTACATATTTTTTGTGGCAAGAAAAATTAAAGGTAAACTAAAAGTACAACTAATTAAGCTAGAAAAGAGATTCAAAATTAGTACACCTTTGGAGGATGTTATGCTTGTGGGTTATATGTATAAAGGTACTAGGATTACTATTAAAGAATATAACATGAAGGTGAATTTATTACCTTTAGAGTTACATGACTTTGATCTAATCCAAGGAATGGATTGGTTGAGTACTTATACGGCTTAAATGGATTGTTTTGCTAAAATGGTAATAAAGTGATTTTTAGGGGAGAAATGAATGTCATATTAAGTAGTATAATTCCAGCTAAGACAACTAGAAACTTGTTGACGAAAGGGTTTACGATAGAAATTGCTTATGTAATGGATTCTGAAAAGAGTAAAATAGAATTGAGTAACCTTTCTATAGGAAAAGAGTTTTCAAATGTGTTTCTAGAAGAGTTGTCTAGATTGGCTCCAAAGATGGAGGTTGAAGTTTTTATTGATGTACTTACTAGTACATCTCTTATAGCGCAATCATCTTATAAAATGACACCTTAGGAGTTGATTGAATTAAAAATTCAGTTACAAGAATTACTAGATAAGTGGTTCATATGCCCAAATAATTATCCTTGGGGAGCTCCAATGTTATTTGTGGAAAAAAAAAGAATGGGACCTTCAGATTCTGTATTGACTATAGACAATTGAATAAAGTGACATTGAAGAATAAATATCTATTTCCATGGATAAATGATTTGTTTGATCAACTTTAAAGAGTTAAAGTATTTTTAACATAGACCTAAGATTATGGTACTATTAATTAAGAATTAAAGAGCAAGATATACCAAAGATCACATTCAAGATTCGTTGCGAATATTATGAGTTCCCAAAAATGCTATTTGGATTGACAAAAGCACCAATGATGTTTATAGATATGATGAATTGAGTCTTTCGACCTTACTTAGATCAATTTGTAGTCATATTAATAGATGATATTTTGATCTATTCTAGTTCATATATAGAGCATGAACAATATCAAAAAAATGGATTCAATCTTAGCTTTTCAATTACTTTTAACAATCATGGTGGCGACCATCATTTTTTTTGTCTGGCCAATTATTGTATTCTTTTTTACTACTAGGATCGGGTTGGGGCTTTATATACTACTTATTCTCATGCCTTTTTTAGCAAGTTTTCGAAACCACGTTTTAAGTTTATTATTGTTAGGTGGTGAATTTAGTTTTTAATAATGGGTGCCTATGTATTACTATCACTAGAAGCACCTAGTGATTTACATTTCGCTTGGGATTCTTACCATTTGTCTCACATTTGTTATTGGCTTAACTTGTGCCCATGACAATTTGTGGCAATGTGTGAGAGAGAGGCATTGTGATTGTTGGATGTAAATATTGACTATTGAATTGGGACTAAAGATTCTAGATCAACAATAATGGCTTCAATTTTGTTTATTGGTGAGGGAGATGATGAATTGGGTCTTGGTTAAAGCTTTTTTGGTTGTTGAATGTAACATTCCCATTTCCGGGATAAAGCAACGTTCTCATGTTAACTGATAAATAGAGTGATTAATTTTTTTTTCTATATCTATTCATTGTGGTTGTATTAAAGTTCACCAAAATTTTGATAGAGGTTCCCCTATACCAGGAGGTCCCAAGTTATCGACATACGACTTGTTTACACCTCTAATATACCACATCTCCTAACTCAATTCAACCCAATCATCCTGGGTCTCAGTCCCACAAACATCATCATTCGTATCAACCATAATGTTTATGATATACATTGTACAACAATTATCATTATGGATGGATAAAGATATAAACATGCATACATGGAACATAGTTATACAAACTACAGGCTTAAATTCATCTATTCAAGTTTAAACATCAATTATACAATTTGAGTATATATATAAGTTGTAATATTACCAAATACAAGGGTATACTCTCTAGGACCTAAATTACAAAAAGTGAACCCAAGCTAAAATCCACTTCTATCGTGTATGCGATGACCCTGAAAACAAAATACATATTATTGAAATATGAATATCATAATAATATAGCAATACAAATATCCTGCAATTTAAAAAGGCAAACATGCATTCATATTTTATTCACTTCTCCCTTTTGGTTTTCATTGGAAACTCCTTCTCCTTTAACTACTAAAAACATTCTCCTCTTCCATTATCAACCTCCATTTAAGATTTCATAAGACCACCCATGATTATTTTCGCTTAACACATTACCGATACCAATTTCGCTGTTATCATCATCACCATGTAGGAGTCGACTAAATATATGCTAGTCAATATATGGTGATCCCCTTACCTAGGATCCTAACATACACTAAATGTATGCTAGTCCATGCATGGTGATCCCCTTACCCGGGATCCTAACATACACTAAATGTATGCTAGTTCACGCCCCAAATCACATTTCTTATATTTTCTTTGTCAATGATAATTTCATCCCTTGGCAATTCACACAACAACCGTTCACCCTGAATATACATACATTCAGAATACTATCCAAAATATCAGCATCATTATGCAAACTTTCCTCATTCTTTCTAATATCTAACGTTTGGTAATTCACATTTCATATCAATAACATATTAAATCATAGAATTTAACTAGAAAGTATAGGTGCGGATCACCTACCTGCAATAGAAGCTCTACTCGTGCTCCCCAACTGCTGCTGTTACACCACGTCTGTGGTCCCTTTTACAGATCACAGGTTTATCTCATAAATTTTTCTCATTCAAGGATATGTTTTATAATAACCATATCAACAACCAGTAAGTCTTTCTTTCAGTCATTTCTTAATATTTTACATTTTTCTCATTTCACATTTATTATTGTCGTTCTTTGTCCAACCCCAATTATCATTCCTTTCTTTATATTTGAACCGTTACTGTCCAACTGTTACTGTCTGACCTCTCCTCAGATTTTTAACCATATCTAGAGTTATAGAACTCCGATTCAAGCAAAATTAGTGTCGTTGGAAAGATAAGACATGAGGCTACAAGTTCTATGATTTAAGGAGAACCCAATTATGCATCTAAGATAGTCAAAATTGCTCATCAACAAACATTTGGAATGTTATTGTCCAACTGTTACTGTCTCATTTTTGAACCGTTACTGTCTGACCTCTCCTAAGATTTTTAACTATATCTGGAGTTATAGAACTCTGATTCAAGCGAAATTAGTGGCGTTGGAAAGCTGAAACATGAGGCTACAAGTTCTATGTTTAAGAAGAACCCAGTTCAGCCTCTAAGATAGTCAAAATCACTCATCAACAAACATTTGAACTGTTATTGTCCAACTGTTACCGTTTCATTTTTGAACCGTTACTGTCTGACCTCTCCTCAGATTTTTAACCATATATGGAGTTATAGAACTCCGATTCAAGCGAAATTAGTGTCGTTGGAAAGCTAAGACATGAGGCTACAAGTTCTATGTTTAAGGAGAACCCAGTTCTGCCTCTAAGATAGTCAAAATCGTTCATCAATAAACACTTAGACTGGGTAAATTATCATGGTTTCACATCCCCAATTACATACCACCTATGAATTTACTTAATTTTAACAACAAATACTTTTCCCCCAATTCAAGTCTAAGAACCCTAATCTATAACTCACATCAAGACATCAATTCATTATCGAATTTGAAATGACTTATAAGATCATGTTTAGAACACCTTACCTGGTACGAATTAAGGTTTTGATCTCCAACCAATTAAAGATTTTCAACTCCCTCCTTTCTTATCTAATGACAGCCAGCCCTCTATCTTCTCTTCTTGTTCAATTTTTCTAGTTAATCCCTTGCCCACAAGTGTTTATTCCATCTATAAACCCTTAATCTTGGATGAGTTCTTGAAATTTTGGTGTTTCTCTCTTGATTTTGCAAGAATGGATACAAAAAATCCCTCTTTTCTTTCCTTATGATTGCTGCAGATTTTTGGTGAGAATAAGAGTATTTATGCTCTATAATTTTTTTATTTGCATTTAGGCCCCCAAATCTTTTTTTCTTCTTATAATTAAGTTATACCTCCTT
>Ga0325410_1009188_pt1 | contig 10596 bp, 4 predicted proteins | sample PopdelMetagenome_16_FD_206182 | JGI IMG/M metagenome (GOLD analysis project Ga0325410, IMG submission 206182) | Populus deltoides microbial communities from Bellville, Georgia, United States - Xylem-PdIQD-R3 | ecosystem: Host-associated > Plants > Phyllosphere > Stem > Wood/Secondary xylem...
GGCGGGGGCGGATAAAGATGGATGATGTTCCACCCTTTTAGAGATATAGAAAATACTACTCTAACAAGGGTTATATTCAGGAAGTCCAAGGATAGGGAAATCCTGCACCTCAGAAATTAGAGTTTGGGATAGCTCACAACTCAATGGAATCCTCCAAAGAGTTTTACAAAATCAAGTTAAAAGCTTGACAAGCTCAATTTGCTTTATTTGCTTTTACTCAACTTCAACTCCCTTTAAATTAATGAAAAAAAAAAAAACATATTTATACATTGAACAAACCTCCAAACTATGAAAATAACGAAACCTACATTTATACATCTAGACACGAAATTCAAACTAGGTAGCTGCTAGCAGGTGATTAATCTTGAAGGTGGCAGATTTTCTAGCAAGGCTGCCAGATGTGATTTCTATCCCTAGTTCTAGACGTTGATTTTATTGAAGAATGAGTGAAAATTAATTCTAGGAAGAGATTTTGGATTTCCTGAAAGCCTGCACACTTGAGTGTAAAGTTGTCATTGCTCCCTCTAGGAAACTCCAATTTGCACAGTGTTTGAAGCGTTGGAAGCCAGACACACGTAGCTTTCTAGTCATGACCAGATTGCCTCGTGTTTTCTGCAGAACAAATAATGTTTTACCTTGAAGTTAATCCTAAAATCTGAGCTTGTTGTGAGAATTTTCAGCTGTCCCGAACCTTTTTTAGCATCGTTTATCTCATCTTCATTTTCCATGATAGTTTTTGAATATCAGGAATGCTCCTGCATCAGATTTGGGTATATAAATGATAAGTTTTCGTTTAAAAAAAAAAGAAAAGAAAAGGAGAGAATAAGAAATGAGAAGTTTTGGTCATTGATTGTGTTTGTTCACTTACAATTTTGAAAATTTATCTCATTATTATAATATTATTTCCAGGTACACCGGCTTTGAAAATACTAGAAATTTTTCGTTTGCATCTTTTCTTGCGGTGCTCAAATTGCTAACTTTCTATTTATGATATTGGAATCTGAAATTGATAGATTTTAGTTATCAACTGTATTTGTTTGTTTGTGATCAATGATTATATATCCCCTCATAGTCTGTTTGCGATAGATAGGAGCTGCTTTGATATTACTAGGAATATTTTCCTACATCTTGTGCTATACAGTGGAGAGAATTGTCCAGATATAAAAATCTTGCAGGAAATGAATTTTGCCGAGGAACAAATACAATCATCGGATGCACTCATGGATTTGAGCATGGGGCTTTGGGAAGGTTGCTCCCTTTCAGATATATATACACCTGAAGTTCAGAGCCTGCTCGAAAATCTTCAGCCTGATTTTTGTGCACCCTCTGGAGAATCAATTAGGCAAGTGGAATTTAGGATGGTTCAGTTCCTAAATAGGACAGTCCTGGGACTGCCTGAAAAGTTGGGATCAGATTTCTTGTTGCGCCATCAAAATGAGAGCCATGGGTTTTCTCATGACAGAGATGGGCCTTCTCTACCACCACCTTCTAATTGGGATATGCAGCATATGCTTTATAGGCACCGACAGGGCCTCGCAAGGAAAAAGTCTGGTAAGAGCAGGCTACAATTTGTGACTACTACTGGCAATCACGAGGGTGAGGATGAGATCTCACTTAGGGAAGCCAGCCACCAACACACGATCCATGATTTGAATATCAGGAACTCATCCTCCCCAGTATCTTCATGTGTGGGTGTTTTCACGCATTCAATTCCTATTAAGTGTCTACTCACAGGCATCCTAGGGTGCAGCCCAGTAATGATGCGTAAGATCTGCATAGAAGATTCTTCGGTGACAGTGTTACAGCATTCATGTAAAACAGGTTGGCAGATTAAACGCTTGAATGATACTGCACATCTGAGACTTCTCTAGGTGGAGAATTATCAACTCCTCAGTTGGAGCTATCGATGAGATAATGAGCTGTTAATTTATTGAGCAGAAGCTGTTATTTTTTCTGTTTATGGATGTATTTAGGCTCATGATTTCACATGTATTGATGCTGCTTCTGCATCCTGTTGTAATTTTGGTATATTTTCTTACAGATTTGCCAACTTACATCAAACAAAAAAAGATCGGTTTGGAAGTTGGCTTTTGTATTGGATGATTCTTTTGATCTATAGCATTTACGAATGTTGTTGTGAAGTGACAGATACTTTTTCTTTCTTCCTTTTACGTTGTGGTAAGAAAGAAAACTAGTTATTTTAGAAGGGAGAATGAGCTTACAATTTTCACTGAATTGTTTCATTCAAGAGGGAACTTTTACTTAAGACATGCCTACTACATCATTAATTTGTTCTTAATTAACTAATTCACGCAGTATCTCAAGGTTTAGTCACCTAATCATTTACTTAATCGGGGCAGAGTTAGAAAGGACCCATCCATCATAACAACCAAGCAAATATGGCATATCGTGGATCTGAAGGGCTTTGGCAAGCTAGAAGCAGCCCTTGCCAACCTCATCCACAAAAGCCTTTAGATTCTTATCCGAGGAACCACCGTCCTTGACAGCATCCATGGCTAAATCTTTCCATTTCTTGGCGTTCTTTCTGAAGTCTCCCGTCTTTCCATCTGCCATGACCAAATCCAAGCTCCTCTTAATCTCATCACCCTCAACTATCCCTTCTTCATTAGCTACCACCCTCACTCCTGTCTTCCACACGTCTTCAATCAGCTTGGCATTTGTTCCTTGATCCGTCCAGTGTGGAAATGCCACAACTGGAACCCCCGAAACTAAGCTCTCCAAAGTTGAGTTCCACCCACAATGTGTCACAAAACATCCAATCGAAGGATGAGACAAGACCTCCACTTGACAACACCAAGGTACCACCATCCCTTGTTTCTCCAATATTGCCTCTCTACAGGCACTCAATTGATCATCTTCTTCTTTCTCTTTCTTCTTATTCTGTTCATCCCTTATAACCCACAGGAATGGAAGACCGCTCTGTACCAACCCCCGAGAGATCTCTTCCATTTGTCGGTTTGATAACACCAAAATGCTTCCAAAAGATACATAAACCACTGATGATTTAGGCTTCGAGTTCAACCATTCAGTGTAATCCTCGGAGCCTTGGAAAAGATCCCCTCCGAAGGATTTATCCAATGGATCTTTTCCATCCAAGAAAGCAGATGGAATCAATGGCCCGATTCCAATCAAGTTGAACTTTTCAGTGGCATTCATAGCCCCCAACTCCAATGCATCGAAAGAGTTGACAAGCACTTTTGGGTTGGTTTCTTGGCTGAGCTGCTCCAGTTGCTCTTGAAGCAAGTGGAGTGCCGCAGTACTAGTATTTGAAGGAAGTAAAAACGAGGGAAGGTCACGGCTAGCAAATTGTGGGAGCCCTGGTAATGCAATAACATTAGAAGTGTCCTGGCAATTACTGAAAATATCACCATAACCATTGAAGTAGTAGAAATAGATGTCAAAGACAGTAGCAGGCTGAATCCAAAGAAACGCTGCTGGGAGATGCTGTGCACGTGCCACCTCCGCTGCCCAAGGTATAAGTACTGTGTAAACCAAACATGTGATGGGCTTTCCTTCTTTTGCACTATCTAAGATGAGTTCATTGAGAGTTTGTGAGCCTCGACGTTTGAGCTCAGACATGTAATGCACTCTGTCATCTTCAGGCTTGAGCCCATCGTCGTAGCCATCCGAAAAGGTAACAAATGACAAACCATCAGGGAACAGAGTTTTCAACATGCGGCGTTGAGCAGAGAGAGCGGTAGCAAGAGTGACACGAGCACCAATAAGCGTTAGACGCTTGGCGAATTGCAGGGAAGGATTTATGTGGCCTTGTAAAGGTAAGGTCACCAGAAGGAAGTGAGGTTGCTTGATCATGGTGACTGGTTCTGTGGCACAGGACTGGAGTGGAGAGTTCGACCAGGTCGAGGACTTTTCTCGCAAGCTAGGTGGAAATTAGGAGGAAACAACGTTCAAGGAAAGAGTGAGAGCATGCATTCTAAGGATTGGACAAGCTTGCTTAAATAATAGAGGATGGATTGAAGCATGACGTTTGTGATGACGATTTGGAGAAGTGCGCAGCTGTGATTGCAAGAAAATCCAAACCTAACGTGCTTGTTGTTTTTTGTTTTTTTTAATTAATGTGATTGTCCGGGTCGGCTTGTCTTTACCTCAACTAATCTCATAAGTTCTGAAGTTAACGATCATATAAATTTTCAGTCACCTCGAGAGAGCAAACTTAGAATTTAACCAATTGAGCTACATCCATGAAGGTTGTGCTTGTTCTCTTTTAAAAGAATGATTGTGGGCTAAACTCATATTATTCTTTTTTTTTTTTAATTAGTAATGGCGCTCTTTAAAGAGTTGATTGGGTTTGATTGCTTGTTGTATTAAGAGCTTGTTTGGAAATGCGGTGTAAATTATATTTTATTAAATTTTAAATTTTTTTTGTTAATTTTTTTTATATTTTCAGATCATTTTGATTTGCTGATATTGAAAATTATTTTTAAAAAATAAAAAAAATATTATTTTGATACATTTCTAAGTGAAAAGTCTATACAAGTATATCATTAAATAAATAAATAATCATTTATGTAAATAAACAAGAAAAAAAATTTGTTAACAATAATCAAAAGAAAAATTGATAAAATTGAGAGATGAATGTAAATTAAGATATTCAACCACACAAAATGAGACATTCATCTTATTGTGTTTACTAAACTTGTTTATTAAAATCAATAAAAGATAAATCCTCCATCTAAAAAACTTATAACTTAAGAGTTAAACACAAATGAAACCTACTAAATAAATTCATGCTCTAAACAAATATTATGCAAGGCCAAAACAATAATATTATTTAAAAAAATATTTTTTTTATTTTAAAAATAAACTTCATTTGTATAAAACCCAAAAAAAAAATTCTAAATGAATTAACATAACATCTTGAAAAATCAAACACAAACAAAACAACTCTAAAAAAAACTTGTATTAAAAAAATGGCATGCGAAACCCGTGACCTAAATTATGAGACCGGGATAAACTTATAGAAAAGAAATTAAAGATAATTACAAAACCAATATTTTAAAAAAAAATGTAGAGCAATAAGATCGTATGAAGTCGAATCTCTAACAAATCAAATGTCAAAAGATGAAAAAAAAATACACAAGAGGATCTAGAAAATAAGAGTGAAAAAAACATTAATTAGAGGGAAACTAAGAATTTGATTTCATAAGCACTCCGTAGCAGGTCGTAATTTTTCTTTCTAAAAAAAACTTGAGTATACAAATTATTTTGATATTTTCTTAATATTAAAAATTATAAGTTTAAATTGAAAAGTTTATCCAAAAATCTAATAATCATCTTTGTAAATATATAAAAACAAATTTTAACAATAACTAAAAGAGAAACTAGAAAAATTAAGAAATGGACGTAGATCAAGATATTTGATCTCGCAAAATAAGATATTTACCCATTTGTGTCTACTAAATTTGTTCTTTAAAAGCAATAAAACATAATAGAAATAAAAACACATATGAAATATAGTGAATAAAACAAAAGGAAAAAAAAAATATGCATGGTGAACATATAAGAAATATTATTTCAAAATAACTAGTTTTTGTACAAAACAAAACCTACATTTATAAAGTAAAATAAAAAATCATCAAAAATTAAACAAAAAACAAAACAGTTTTTTTAAAAAACAACCTTTATCCAAAAACAGCTTGCAAAACTCGTAGTTTAGATAATGAGATCAAGACAAACTGATAGAAAAGAATATGAAAGTGACCACAAAACATTTTTGTTTAAAGATCAGAGATTTATTTCGATGAAAAGTGTGATTTGTCAGCTTGCAAAGAAATTGGAGACTATAATGTGCTTTTGTCATTTTATCCTTATATTCAAGATAATCCTTATTTTCAAGATAATGATAATTGTCTGCTTTTGAATTCGATTCTTAATCAAATTCAAACTTCAAAAAAGAGAACGAGTTTGATTAAGACTTTATTTCTCGCAAGCGATTGGACTCTAGCACTATAAATAAAGATCTCAGCGTATGTAAAAAGGGTGATCGAGAGAAAGGAGAGGGAGGGAGAGACCCAAGCGAGCCAAATAAAAGCCAAAGAAAATTTAGGCCCCGTTTGTTTGCTAGAAAGTGGTTTCCTTTTGGAAAGTGCATTCCGGGAAAGTAAATTCCGGAAAAATAAATTATTTTCCTATGTTTGGTAGTATAATGGAAAATAAGTTGGAAAACACTTTCCAGTGTTTGGTTATGTTATGAAAAATGAGCTGGAAAATAACTTATTAATGTTTTATTTTTTTCAAGTTTATTAAAATAATGAGGAACAAATCTTACAAATTAAAAAATTGAATGGGAATGAAATTGAAAAAAATATATAATTTCATAAATTATCTCAAATAAAATAAATAATATTCAAAATAATACATATCAAATCTAAAAAATAAAATAAAATAAAAGATGAAGAAATTAAAATAATAATAATTAACATTTCATAAATTATTTCAAATAAAATAAGTAACAATCAAAAAAACGAGGATCAAATTTGATAGATAAAAAATTTCAATAAAAAAATAATAAGGGAAAAACAAATAACAATTTTAAAAATGAGGACCAAAGTTAATATAAAAATTAAATTTTAAAAGATGAAATTAAAAAATAAATATTCAAAACAAAATATATATAGCAATCAAAAGTTTGAGGACCAAATTTGATATAATTAACAAATAATATAACATTTCTAAATTTTTCACAACTTTCGAAAGGTGTTTTCCGTTCAAATTTTCCAGGAAAACACCTTCCTGGAAACCAAGCCAAATTTTTCTTTGACTGGAAAGTGTTTTCCGTTGACAAACTTTTCTAATGGCAAACAAACACAGGAAAGTTTGGAAAGTAATTTCCCGAAAAGTGAATTTCAGGAAACAAACATAGCCTAATTACATAAGTACTGTGGAAAAGAAGAAAACCAAGCAAACTTGGTTATCATTCAAAAGAGAGCAGAAAAGAATAGAAAAGAAGAAAACGTTGCCCTGCACCGTTTGGTTCTTATTTAAAGGTTCTGCAATCCATGTAAGCTTTCATTCTTCCCGTTTTGCATTTTAATTATATAGGAGTTGTAGCAAGCGAGCGTGAATAGCTCACGTTCGCTTGCTTTTTGGACCAACCGAGTCACTAGCTTGGGCTAGTGACCGGGTTGGTTCGTCTGGGTCCAGCCCAGCCCATACTGGTGGGCTAGACCCAGCCCCAAAAAGAAAAAAGAAAAAACAATGGGCCGGGTATGGGCTTTAGGCCCAGTCGGCCCAAATTATGTTTGTTAAAGGTTGTTTTGACATATGCCTTAGCCATAATTTTTATACACATTCTAATTTGATATTTGGCCAAACGAACCCCTTTTCGATAATAGAACATTTCAAAAATATTTGAGGGCCTTCGTTGATTTAATTGTGGGCTCCTCGCGCTTTGTTTTATTTTTTTTCTTTGTATTTGTATTTTTTTAACTATGTGCTCAATCTGTAGACTATTACTGTTAAATGCAAATTTGTCGTGCAATGTTTTTTTTTTTTAATTTCCATCTAAAAAGGGAAAATGATAAGAAATGATAAACAAGAAAAAAAAAATAACATAGAAAATTTCTTCTTCAAATTTATTTTTTGTGAAATTATTCATTGATGTCAGAGTCAGGAGTATCGTATTTTTTGGATTTGTGCGATATTTACCAACGCCAGAGTTAGAAATATTCATAGAAATTGTTCACTGACATCAGAGTTAGGAACATGAAAGGAAGAATAAAAAAGGAAAAAAAGAACAAATTCTTAGCAATTTTAAATAAAACCAGCAATGCAGCTTGCCTCAGGTACAACGCTTAAGGGGTGATAACATCTTTCCTTTTGCGTAACCAATCTCGTACCATAGAATCTCTGTTAACCAGTTAGGGTTCCTAGTGATCATAATACTAGGTGGCGACTCCTTAAACAAGAAATTTTCCCCTAAAAGAACAAGATGTCAGATATTTGTTCCTTTTCCATATCAAGAATTAATTTTTAATTGGTCGCTGCAATGTTCGTGTGTGGCAAAACCAAAAGTACTCTTATAAATGTTATATGAGCCACTGAAGCAAATGTATCAAAATAGTCTATTCTTTCATTTTGTCTAAAGCCTTGGGTTACTAACCTTACTTTAAAAGTATGAATTAATCCATCACTATTATATATTTTTTTAAACCCATTTACATCGAATTTTCTTGGAACCTGGAGGAAAAACAACAATAGTCCAAGTATTTTATATAATAATGAATCAATTTTATCGTTAATTGTCTCTTTTTAAAAAGCAACATCTTGAGACATCATTGTCTCTTTATATGTTTTAGGTCATCTTCTATTATTAATAAGATTGGTATCTTATTAAGCACATTAGTCCTATTGCCTTCAACTAAGAAAATAATAGATTGTGAAGATATATAATCCACATATAAATTCTTTTCTTTCTAACACACCAACTTATTTTAAGTTCAATAGGATGATCCATTTGAATTCTTTTATTTCTAGAACCTAGATCAAAACCTGTATTATTTTTTGACTTAATATGCGACAATTTAGTCCCACTAGACTAAGTATTTTCTCACTCTTTTGCTCATGTTTACGTATAACTATGTGTTTTTATCACCCAAGAAGGTTCCAAAACTTTAACTTGTTGTAAGTAAGTGAAATTAACACAAGCAACAAGATAGAATAGTGCACAACATATACAAGAAAATTCTCAACCTTTATTATTATGTCAACAAAGGAAATGCACAATACACATTGTGTGTTATGCACAAAACTTGCATGTTACACAGCCAAGACTTCCTAGCCTATTTACAATATATGTAAATTACAAGGCAAAACTATCATTCCTATTTTTCAAGACACGATAGGGCACTTTCTCTCTCATATTCTCAATGAACTTAGTGGTCTATTTTCCTGCAAGTATTAGGTAGTTTCTCCCCATGTTCCCGTGATCTTAGTGAATTGTAGAGAAATCTTAGTTATACCCCATGTTCAATAGCCTATCCCCCATGATTTAGATGTTCATAACTACCATAACTAACTCACAACCTTCATGTCTAACTATCAACCTCTACTGTCAATTTCTTCTATGTTTGTTGCCAACTTAGAAGGTTCATGATCCAAATCCCATGTCCTTGTCAAGTCAAGAACCCAATGACTCGCAAGAATCTTTGCACACTTCCTGTTGAATTCATTATTGCCTATGCAAGGTTGCCATTGTTCATCTCTATCAAATTCTAGACAGTGTGTATTCGCTAACGCGTCCTCGCGTCTAGGCATTAACAAATCACCTCCACTAAAAGAGTCTAATATCCTCGTCGAAATAAAGATGATGTATTCCTATAAGAGATATGCACTATGAAATTAAGGAATTCCTATCAAGTGAGCCTTGGGTTACAGCTTCACAACCCAAGGTTCACCCGATAACAAAAGGTCGATTCATAACCTCAAATAATGTTTGTTGACAAATTATTAAAATATTGTGAAATTTGAAACAAAATACTTATTGTTATGTATAGTATTTGAATTGCTTGGACATTATTAGTTTAGATTGATGTTGTTTTTATTTAAAAATGGTTTGATAATTTATGTTGGATTATGAGTTTAATTTTATGGTTGTAATTATTAATTGAATATTAAATCTTGATTTATGGATTATGCTTAGATTTATGTTGATTTATTTGATTTAGTATGGGATTAGAATATAATTCATAAAATTAAAAAGACTTGATGTTTGATTGGTGGTTGTTGGATTACTAAGTTGGTGAGTGGTGAATAAATAATTTGTTTTGAGTTGATATCTTGATAGTTTGATTAAAAGAAATTATTTTGATTTGTCAAACATGGTCTTAGTTTAATTTTAATAAATTTTTAAATTTTTAGAAGATCATTTTGCAATTATTTTTTGAGTTTCCTATATTTTTTTTACCCTTTCATATTTAATATTTGGGGATTATAACCTACACATTATATGTTTTTTTAGTATTAAATAAACCAATTTTCTTTATAAAAAAACAAAAAATAACAAAAATATTTTCTTCAAAAATACAATTTTATTTTAAATTGCACATACATGGCCAAGTTTCTCTAAAACAATAATAATCATATTTTCATTTTTAATAGAAAAAGAAAAAAACCACAAAAAGAATACATTGCATGATTTAGCATACCAAAAAAATTAAAGAAATAGTTTTTAATATCTTGCTTGCATCATGGATTTAATAACAAGTTTATTAAAGGAATTGAGACTTTACCTAAATTAAAAAAAAACACACAAAAAATCAATCTTTATTTTAATATAAAAAATTATAAACTTATATATAATATGTATTTTTTATATTAATAATGATTTAGTAATCAAATAAATAACCAATACAATTTATTTTAAATATGATATACCCTGAATATGTATCCAAACTCTAAGATCTAATGATTACTAGTAAGTATTCTTTCATACACAATCAAGGCAGTTTACTCCGGCCAGTGAGTGGAAGTCTCGAGGACTGTGAAAGGCTGTTAAGCTCTCAACAGCAACTTCTCAGGAAAAAGATTTCGGAAAGTTGCTAAGACAAAAAAAAA
>Ga0325410_1009190_pt1 | contig 10595 bp, 7 predicted proteins | sample PopdelMetagenome_16_FD_206182 | JGI IMG/M metagenome (GOLD analysis project Ga0325410, IMG submission 206182) | Populus deltoides microbial communities from Bellville, Georgia, United States - Xylem-PdIQD-R3 | ecosystem: Host-associated > Plants > Phyllosphere > Stem > Wood/Secondary xylem...
GTAGGAAATACAAAATTCACCTTGAATGGGATTATTAGTGTGAAATAAAAGGTAATTAATGTAAATTTTTGATGAAATAAAAAAGGAAACTATGTGTTTTGAAAGCCTAAGGGCGAGCTAAATTATGATGAAAAAAAATGGATTGATTTATTTGGTTTAAATGCTTATTAATTATATGTTATTGATATGTATTAATATAAGGATGATAATCAATGATAAATGTAATTATTCTCTTTAGTTATATTTGAATTGTTAGTGCACATTGATTTAGGGTTTTTGAGAATTAATTAGAGAAATGCTTTGTCATGGTGTATGTTTTAAGTGTAATGAATATGTAATGATTGTTGTTAGTGTAAATTATGGTGAGATTTGAGATAAATTGGAGGGGGGGCTTGGAGCCAAGATTACGAATGAGTCCTAGAAAATCAAATAAATTAATTAATAAATTCTTATGCATTGTGATTTGATTGTATAATACAAATTGACAAGTTCAAAAGGAGTTAACATGACATCATATTTTTATTGACTTAGTCATGAATTGGTAGTCTTTCTTGCCAATAACAATTTCATGCTCATATATCATCTTAAAAGGTATTTAAAAGGCGTCTACCAAACCACCAATGACACAATAAGGTACCACAACCAAAAGCAAGCACTAACCTTTTCATCAATGGTATAATGGCCAAAAACTTATTTTTCTCCACTCACCATGAGGTATTTGTAAGTATTCTTCACCATCACATTACTCTTCACTGACATAACTAAGGTCTATAAATATCTTAGGTCACCAAGTAAGGCATCCAGGTGGATAAAAAATAACACTATACAGAATAGCAGAGCAAACCACACAAGGCCATAAAGCCATTTCCCACATTTCTACTCTACTTATCTCTTTACATTTTTTTTCTTATTACACCCACTATTTTCTTGCTCAAAATAATTCTCTTCACTTACATTTGCTAACTTAAGCATTAGAGGTCTTCTATTTTGATAAGGGACTTATTTTGCAAGGAAGCATGGAAGTCACCCTCGTCAATCCATTAGACTAGTGGTCAAGCTCAATCACTTCACTAACCTAATATTACAGTAGTGGAAAGTTTAATCCAATCCTGAAGTCTTCACGAATTCATTGTATAGAGATTAATATATTTATATAAGACAATTTAGAAATTTATTTTAAAAAATGTTATGGGTATAAAATTATATATATTTGCTTAACTTTTTATTTTTTTAAAATAAAAAACACTCAAAAGTTTGTTTGGTTTATACCACTAGTTAGCTTACGTATTTTAAACAAATAACTAATTATGGATTCAATCCTTATGAAAACTTAATACCTCTAGTTGTTGTGGATGATTTCTCCATGAACGAGGAAGAAAATCTAAAGGAGCAAAAGAGGGACGAGGATGTAATCGTTGAAGTGAATCTCCTAAGTGAGCCCTTGAACATTGATGTTGCAAAAAATAGTAATATCACCAAATCTTTTGTCCGTAGAGGTATACTAGCTATTAATGAATAAGAATATACTATTTTGTAATCTTTTTATTGAAAAATGATCAATCAACGACATTTAGAATTTGTATGTTATTCTTTGTTTTTAACCTATATGTTTTCATAAAATATTTATAGTTGTTTTCATTATCTTTATTTGACTATAAATTATTTTTAAAGGATTAAAATCAATAAGGATTTTTTTATAAAGGAAACTTTCTTTATCTCATTGTAAATAAGACTTGGCGAGGATTAAAGTAATTTTGTTAATTTTGTTTGATGAGAATTGACTTGTGTTCGTAACTATATTTAGTAAAGACCATATCATGTTAAAGTGACACAATTGAACCTAAATAGAGTATGAATAAAATATTAAGGAAGATATAATTTTTGAAAAGAGTCTAGATAAAAGCCCTAATTATGATTTTTATTACATAATTTATCTTCAATAGTCTTTCTTTTCAAAAAGGATTACAACTCTTTAAATAATTTTGAGATCAACCCTTAACAAAAAGAATCCCTAAACATTTAGGGTAAATAAAAACAAAATCTAAAATTAAGATTGAAAATACAAATTAAATAGGAAAGTAATAAAACTAACTAAAACAATATCTTTTGAGTTTAATATGAAGGTCTTTCTGATCTTGGGTATTTACAACTAGCTGACCCATGATTGAACTAGACTTGTATAATCTCTTGAATAATCTAAGTTCAATCTGATAGTCGGATCAATAGTTATATTTGTTTTTATTAGAGATAGTGTTTGGCACAACCAAGCCTTATTTTGGGCTTAGGTTTGTTCATCTAATCCAAAAATATATACACTGAGCTTTTCATGTTATCTAAACATAATATATTCATATTTGATTGGTCATAATCTCCTATATTATAATAGGTTTTGATTTGGTGGGAACCGGGTTGTCTATAATACTTAGAAAGAATTAAAACATTTTAAAAGATAACATTCAGTAGGAATTGAGTTTATTGTTAAATCATAATACTTGGTGAGAATTGGATTGTATTTATAATTATGTTTGATGAGGTTTGAAGAGAGTTAAGGGATAGTGGACTGGTGAGAATTAGATATTTCTTTAATGGTTTGATAAGAAGTAAACCACATAATAAGATCTTTACTATCGGTGAAAATCATTTCTTTTTGTATAAAAAAGTATATTTTGAATAACTTCTTTATTAATTTTTCATTAAATATCAAACTTGTATGTTTTTCATTAAATGTCCAGTTATGTTTTCCACCTTAACAATAAGGTCTTATTTATCTCTCCTACTTGATCATTTTGTTAAGGGTAACAGCTTGATATCATTATAAGATACATATAACTTTTTCATTGGCACTTGTATATTTAAAATGAGAGGTCATTCCAAATACTACTTAAGTTCTTTAAAAGCTTTTTGAAATTCTTCATTTCATCTAAAGTTTGCTTTTCCTAACAGCTTAAGAGCGATATGTGATGATTAATATATTTAGCTATAAATCTATTAATCATTGATAGATAATTTCTTAAGTTTCTCCACCAATAATACCTTTATCCCTAATTCTCTTATTGAAAGTTAAGGATGTTTACTAATGATGCTTATCTAATACAATCTCGTAAAGTGAGAACCTTAGAACCCATAAATATGATAAAAACAACTTAAGAAAACTAAAATTAGATTGATAAAAACTCAACCCAATGATTACTTCAATCAAAAAACTAAATTTATTATATGAAAACCCTAACCCATTGATTGTAAAGAATAAATAACTAGAAGTATAAGAAAGAATGCTATAAAAATAATTAATCTTTGATAAGTTCTGAAGATTTCGATGAAGAACCAAGAATATGAGTAACCTCGTCACACATAAAATATTATTCTTAAAATAATCCAAGTCTTAAAAAAAAAAAAACTAAATACAAGTCAAATAACTTTATTTATACTAGGTAAAATATCCTAAACAAGGTTGAAAAAATAACAAAATATTTCTAAATAAAATAAGAAATACAATCCTAAACCAACAAGAAAAATAATGCAATTCCCATATAATAACTTTTGGTCTTTATCGTAAGACCTTCTTAAACTTTGATTACTATGAAATCTTAACTCTATAGAAACCAAGGTCTTTATAATCTTTTGAAAAAATTTAAGTCTAATCTAACAATCGAATAAAAAATATGTTTATTAGCATAAAATTATGTATTAGAAAAAAAATAAGTCCAAAATTACATATAATATTCTTGAATAATAAGGAATCCTTGCCAAAAAGAAAATCCATAAAAAAAAGGAAACCGAAGTTGTTGTTGCCTCTTCCTATATTGCCAAGGCTATCGAACGTTTAAAGCCTAATAAGATCTCATTTCTTTACATGGATCATATTAATTAAAACTTGATCATCCATTGTTGGATTCTAAAGTATTGACCTGGCCTAAATATTTTGAATAAGCCCATTAATTGCCTCTTTAATGTTTTTGGCCCTTGACCTTGTAATTGGCCCAATTAACACATATGATGGAACTTGTGGTGTTGCTTATTAATTCTCATCATATCCCTTTTAGCTTAGCCAAATAACATTATCTAGCTATATTTTAATCACTCTTGGTTTCCCTTGTATTTTCTCTCTTACAAAACCCCACAATATGATAATTATAAGCCAAAATAATAGCTTCTAGAGCATTTAGTATAAGACTCCCCACTATAACAATAAAAGCCAATGGCTTTTATATGACTAAAAATCCACAAGTATTATGCTTGGCTTTGGAAATGCTTTGATCATCACTAAATCTCCAACAAATCCATGAAACAAAAAAACATATTAGTTTTATCTTTCTCTTTTTCCTCTAATTCCATTTACTCAAAATAATAATAAAATTATATATCAACTACCCTCCCATTATCAATAAATATTCTCTTGAAAGTAAAGTTAGCCATGACTATAGAAATTTTAAATACAATATTTGTAAATCCACTTTTTTTTAATGATATATGTATCTTTTTTGTTGCATTATTTGAATTAAAAACCACCATCATCATTAACTTTGCATGTGTTTTCCTATCCTTCACACTACCCTTACCAACTCTTAGTCTATCAATAATTATATTTATGACATCTCAAACCTTATTTTTTTAGATTTTACCTTTTTTACCCTTTTTTGATAGACTCTTATCTCTGTTATTAAACCTTCATCCACCTTGTAAACCTTTTATGATCAACCTCTTATATCAAATGATCTTCCTCCCCACCATTCTCTCTTATAATATCTCTTACCTTTTGATCAGTCTTCATGTCATTCAAAAAAACTCTTAAAATACCCTATTAATTAGACTCTTAAAAATACCCTTTGATATGTACTTTCAAAAGTAAAACTACCTACCTCAATTGTGAATAAAAAAAACGTTGTCTACAGATTGGGAACAAAAAAGCTACTTAAAATTATGCAAAGCAAATATTTTTAACAAGCATTTGCTGGAAAGAGTTGAATTTGAAACAGACTTTCAACTTCTCCATTCCATTATGGTTTTCCTAATAATGAACTTTCTACTTTGAATCACACCAGCCTTGCAGCAACTGCAACCTTTCACCAGCTCTTAAAAGATTCATTTCCAGAGCATCACCACCAACTAGTTTAATGGCAGTTCTTTACTAAGCCGGACATATTGATAAATCTCCACATTTGAAGCCTCAGAAGGACATAGAAGAACGCTAATGCTTTTTAGCTTCAACAAGCAGCTACCAGCTACTTGACTATGGACAACCTAACTTAATTTTTTCAAATCCATAAGACTAGTGTTTGGATATGCTGCTGCGGCTGCGGCTGAAATTAAAATATGTAACACAGTGTTTGGTTAACACCAACCATGTTTTTTATTGACGTGGGTCCCAGTCCAAAACTGAGGTTGGACTGCAGTTTTTGAAAAGCAATTACCCATTGCTTTTCATGCGTTTTCTCCTCTCTCTCATCACCAACACTTTCCTATTACTTTCCCAACGGTCCCAATTACTTTTCCAACGGTCCTAAACCCTAACCCAAAATTGTTGTGTTTACGGTTAATTGGCAAATCAATTTACCATTTATCTCCATCTTTAATTTTTTGTAGTTAAAAATTGCATTTCTGTGACGCTGCATGATCTGTTTACTGTGCGTTCTTCAATTGTTTGAATTAAGCTAAAAATTTCATTGTTGTTGCTGCTTCTCTTCTGTTTACTGTGCCTTCGTCAATTTTTTTAATTGAGCAAATTTCATTGCATTTCTGTGCTGCTTCATGACTTGTACTGTGTATTCTTTAATTTTTTTACTTGAGCTAAAAATTGCATTTCTGTACTGCTTCATGGTCTGTGTATTGTGCATAATTATGTGTTGTTCTTCATTGAAATCTGTTTTGTTGTTGATGTCTATTAGTTTACAGTGATGCTGCTTGATTAAAATTAATTATCTGGAAACAATGTAATGCGGATGTTGATCTGTTTACTGTGCATATTAATGTTGTTTCTGTTTGATAAACCGCAGAGTTCTTTACTGTGCATGTGTTTATAGTAAATCTTAAGGAGTGACCTGTTAGCATGTCGTGTAGGATTAGATCAAATTCTCACTATCTATTACTTTCATTTCTACTTTTCAAGGAAATCAGAACTTTGATTTTGCATTTGTGTGTTTGTATGCTGAGAAAGAAAGGTGTGTTACTTCGAATCTAGAAATAAATTCTTGACTTTTTTGTTTTTTTTCCTTTGTTTTCTGAGAATCCAAACTGCCATGATGACGATGATGATTTTCTTTTAAAGAAGTAAACAAAAATTGAGTTTTCTGCACAGTTGAAAATTAATGGGTTTCAATTAGTTTTCATGACAGATTGCAACTCCTTCTGGTTTACTTGGAATTAACGGGAACATTCTCATTCAAATTAAATGTATAATCAATGTTTGTTGCTAACCACACAGCTTTTGTAAATGCAGAACATTGATTGTTTTTGTATTGGTTGAATCCATGGTTATATATGTCCCACAATGTAATTGATGTCATTGATTGATTTTAAACTTTTGTTAAATGTTTTACAAGATATCATGGAAGGTCTTGAATCTTTGGATAAGGCTGCTTGGACAAATGAAATGTTGCATATATTTTGTGATATATGCATTAAGACCATTGATATAAGAATGAGACCTAATACTCATTTCAATAAAACGGGGTGAAAATTTCTTATAACATCATTCAAAAAACAAACTGGTCATGCATTCACTAAAACATAATTGAAAAACAAATGGAATGGATGCAAAAATGATTGGAGGATATGGATAAGCTGGTTTCTGAAACTAGTGTTGGCTGGAATAGTGAATTAGAAACAATTTTAGCTAGCGATGAGTGGTGGAAACAAAAAATTTAGGTAACTTCCTCATCATTCTAACAATTTCTTTTATTATTGTCAAATTCCAGAAAAAAAATTACATGATCCTTCATTAATTGATTTTATTTATATGCAGGAAATTAGAGGAGCCAAAAAATTCAGACATGTCGGTATTGAACCGTCATTGAAGAATAAATTTGACAGAATGTATTCCAACATTGTCGCAACTAGAGAGTTTGCATGGGCTCCTTCATCAGGAGTACCTGGTGGCAATGATGTCGATCCTGGCACAAGCAATGCCAACATTGATAGTGCTGGTTTGGAAGAAGAAAGCGGTGATTTCCAGGAAGATAGGATTCCAGATTTCCAGACTAACATGTCTCGAATGGTTGGAGGGATAAATATGTCAAGCAGCAGCAACACAAAAAGCGGTGGCAAAAGAAAAGAACGAGATCCTTCTGAGGTCCGAGGTAGAAAGAAGAAAATGTCCAGAATTGGTGTTCAGCTGATGTCAATGTGCAATCAACTACTTGAGAGTATGTCGACTAAGAGTGATTCCACTTCTGTGAATATGGATCGCGAAGGCTGTTGCATTCGCGAGCGCGAGGTGATGGCTAAGTTGCACTCAATTCCTGGAGTTTCAATTGAAGATGAGTTTCATGACTTTGCTACAGAGTATCTGAGTTTAAGAAGGAAAATAGAAATGTGGGTCAGTATGGGTGATAAGCAACAGAAGTTGAGATGGTTGCAACGAATGTATGCACGAACTAAACGTGCTTAGCTGACATGGTATGATTTAATTTTCTTAACTATTAATCAATTAACTATGTTCAAGTGCTTACGGTATTTATACATGTTTATTTTATTGTTGCTGAATAATGGGATGCTGATTTTTAAAAGAGTAGTTTCCATTTGCCGAAGTTTGTCCGAGTTATTGTATTATTCTACATTTCATGTTGAGACATATAGGCATATCCATTTGCAGTAATTTGTTTACCATTATATTTATTAAACTGCTTTTCGGGAGTTAACAGACTTGTATGAGAAATTGCTGGTTTTTAATGTTGTATTTTATCTACAAATTAAAATGTTAAATGGTTTTTAATGTTAAATGGTTGACCCTTTAATGGAATTGGTTGTTCATTTACCTTCACTGTTTTGTTCCCTACCAAAACTAAGCTTGAGTGTTCCTGTTATAATGCTTGTTTTCTTGTAATATTCCAGCTGCCACAGGTGGGTCTAGGTACTGTGAGCTTGTGAGGTGTGAAAATTGGTTTGTTTAGAAGATAGAAACCTCATTTGCAGTTATTGTTGGTGTTTTTTTCTTTTCTGCCGTGAGGTCTAATAGGACTATACATGCTGCTTGTGTTTTTTTCCTTAGCTGTATTTTTTTCCTTTCTGGTTTGTTTTCTTGTAATATTCCATGTGTAGCTACTGTGAGCTTGTGAGGTGTGAATATTGGTTTGGTTAGAAGATAGAAACCCCATTTGCAATTACTGTTAGTGTTAATTGCATTTCTGTCATGAGGTCTGATGATGGTTTGTTTTTCCTTAGCTGTATTTTTTTCCTTTTTGGCTTGTTTTCTTGTAGTATTCCATGTGTAGCTACTGTGAGCACATTGAGGTCTGAATATTGGTTTAGTTAGAAGATTAAAACCCCATTTGCTTTCTATTTGCAGTTACTGTTGGTGTTTTTTCCTTTTCTGTCGTAAGGTCTTATTGCTGGTTTTTTACTTAGCTATATTTTTTACTCCTTTTCTGTCATGGGACACTTCATCCACAGAAGTTGAATTGTAGTTGATTGTTGAAACTGTCATGGTGAAAAGTAAATAAAAAACAATGGGCCAAGGAGTCTTGAATAATAGAATGAGAACAAAACAAATGAAAGACTACATGTCAGAATGTTGCCCATGTATGAGCTATAAAATTAACATTATATGTTACTTTTACAGCCCATACATGTGAATATACTTATGTTGAAAGCTGAAAAATTGTAAAATAGACGTAAACATCATTGAATTTTTTCTATATAAAGAGGAATGTTTGTATCATATTTTTCAATGAACTATCTTTCTTCATAACAAACCCCTCGAACCTCTCAATTGCATTTTATACAAGCAAGTGGAACACTCTTTTTTTGTTGGCTTTACAGGTATGGAAAAAATTATGTCGCACCAACTCTTTGATAGTTTTTTTTATTGAATGATATTTAATTATTTAAAGTTTTTTTATTAACAACATATAAATTATTTTTTTGTTTACATGTAATTGAAGTTATAGATGATCCACGGTTTAATGACATATTTAATGAAGATTTTGATGGCAATTATGATAATGTAATGAATCGCATTGTAGACCACATTAATTATCCTAGTTGTGAAGGTAGTGGTGCCTTAGTTGCTGGTGCCTGAGATGACGGTGATGGAAACGACTCCGACGACAGTAATGATGATGACGGTGACGATGATAATGATGATGACGATGAATTTATTTTAAAGAGGCAGTTTGATATAAAAAAGATTAATTATATGCACGTGTATTATATTAATTATATGTATAAAGAACCATGTATGGTTTCGTACAACATAGGGATGCGTTGGTTGAATGAGGTTTTAAGAGGTCATTGGAAACAAAGTGTTAACATGTTCAGGATGGATTCAACCATTTTGTTGAGTTTGTGCAATGATTTAGAAACGCATCATGGCTTAAAACCTTCAAGAAAAATGAGCGTTATTAAAATGTGACAATGTTTTTATTTACAATAGCAGTTGAGGCGTCAAATAGACAAGTGCATGAGAGATTTCACATTCAGGTGAAACTGTTAGTAGATGTTTTAAAGAAGTGCTTAAATCATTATGTTTGTTTGCTGTGGAAGTCACACTAAGAAAAATTGCAATGAATCCAAGATTTATGCCACATTTCAAGGTAAGATGAATTTTTATTTAATTAAGTTTAATTAAGTTGTTTAAATGAGAATGAAATATTTTATAAATGTTTATGATTACTTAATTTTTTTGTGGCCTGTAGAATTGTGTCGGTGCAATTGATGACATACATATTCATGTCTGCATATCATCTGAAAATCAAATTCCATTTATTGAAAGAAAAGGTGTACCAACACAAAATGTCATGGCCGCTTGTAATTTTGACATGCAATTCATGTTTGTGTGGGCAGGATGGGAAGACATTGCACACGATACACGTATTTTTCTTGAGGCTATTGACAATAGCAATGTAAAATTTCCAAAACCACTAGAAGGTTGTGATTTGAAATAAATTGAAGATTTGGTAATTGAAGGTATATAATTTTATTTTTTTAGTTTTGTTAAAAATTACCATGTTATTATTTGCAGGGAAATACTATTTGGTTTACGTTGGATATCCCAATGAGTATGGGTATTTGAGTCCCTACAAGGACGAGAGGTATCACTTCCAAGAATTTAGGCGTCGTGGACAACCAAGTGGTTGGAAAAAAGTATTTAATCGTGCACACTCATCACTACGTAACGTGATCAAGCGTTCTTTTAGGGTATGGAAACAGAGGTGGAGAATTTTGCAAAACATGCTTGCTTATCCATACAAAACACAAGTTGAGATTGTAGTTGCATCATTGGCACTACATAACTATATTAGAAGGAGATCGCAAGATGATGCAGTTTTTTCTGAGTATGATCGCAATCCCAATTTAATTCCAGATGACTTTTTACATGATATCGTTCCTTGCTCGGCCGTTCAAGGATCACAGAGGCCTTCACGTATGGATTTTGTACG
>Ga0325410_1009192_pt1 | contig 10592 bp, 10 predicted proteins | sample PopdelMetagenome_16_FD_206182 | JGI IMG/M metagenome (GOLD analysis project Ga0325410, IMG submission 206182) | Populus deltoides microbial communities from Bellville, Georgia, United States - Xylem-PdIQD-R3 | ecosystem: Host-associated > Plants > Phyllosphere > Stem > Wood/Secondary xylem...
TGGTAGATTCAATGGTTTCAAGCAATCGATCTCCATAGTTCCTGACCTTGGCCCTGAATATTGGAAAAATGTCCTTTCAGCCCTGAATAATCACCACACAACCTAAAATCAAAACTTACCTAGTGCGAGACATTTTTCCGATACCACAATAATCTTATATAAAGAAAACCAAGATAAATAACAAAGTTTGGTTCTTAATAAACTCAACACATGAAAATAAAAATAAAAAATAAAATAAAATTACAAAATAAAAAAATAAATGAGCTCAATTTTTTATTACGGCCCTAAACACACAAAATCATAGATTGGAATAACATAAATACAATTTTGCTCCCGTCAAAAAAACTGATTAGACTTGTAATTTGGGGTAGAAATGTCTTTTCCATAGGATACACTCGTCATTACAAAATTGATTGAGGACAAAATGATTCGGACATGTTTTTTACAGTGTAATGACTATCTTGCCCTCAAAAACAAAAAACAAAATAATCTTTGTTGTGAGGGTCTTTTTTGTCATTTTATAAAGAATAATGGAGTTACGGTTATGCTATTGGAAGAGAAAATAATATACATGCATAGAGGGGTTTCTCTGTCTTTTCTTTTTTTAAAAACAGTAGAAAGGCGGAACTAACCTTGCAATTTGAAAAAAACAAAGGCTACTTACAGGGGTATTTTGGTCATTTTTTATTGGTTTTGCTGTTATTTTTAGGCTTTGTCAGGAGTGGCTAGGTAATCCTAAGTGTTTAAATATTATTAAAAACAATTGCTCACGCACTCGTTAGCGCGTCATAGCCTCTGCGCCATTCAAATGGTGCGTGAGGGATTGTGTGATGGCCAAAGTTCTGCTACCGCCACAAAGTTGGGAGTGACACGTCATCCTCTTTTCGATGGTGTGGCGCGTGCTTGAAGAGGAGGTTTGGTTGAGTTGCGGTGGGAGGTTTTTCTTTCTTCTATCTTTTGTCTCTCATTTCTTAGAAAAATGCGTTTAAACTTCCAAAAAATCAATTATGTCCTCTAGTTTGTAATCTTATTTATTTTGGTCCTCCTTCTTTTAATTACTGTTTATTTGGCTTTTGATGCTTTTTGAAGTTTGGATTTTTTTCAATTTCATTTATGGACATTTTATTCAATTTGATTTTTTTATCCGATTTGATTACTCTACTTTTAATTGCTCTATTTCTATGCTTTATACTTTTCTTGATTACTTTTTTTTTTCCAATTCCATCCCTTTTAATTTTACTGCATTTGTTCTTTAAATCATTTTTTCTCCTTATTCTTTTAATTGCTATATATTTTATCATTTTCTTGATTTCTTTCTTTTTCAATTTTGTCTCTCGACATTTAATTTCATTTGGTTTTTTATCCAGAAGAATGAACATATTCAGATCAACTAAAAGTATTGTTGATCAAAGGCAATCTATGATTGAGTGAACTCTAGCGGCAATTGAGAGTAATGATGCACTTAAAAGGCATATTCATGTCTGAAATCTTGGTTTACCTTTTTTTTAGCTTAGCCGCCACCCTTCCCATTTTTTTCTTTCTTTCTTCTTTGTAACAACCCCAATTTTTCTACATTCTTTTTCGCAATATATTGGAAATTTTCAGGTAATTTTTTTTTTGATATACAGGTTCCACCTAAATTTTTATCAAAATTTCGGCAGAGTCTCCCCTATACTGGTAGGTCCCAAGTTATCGACATATATCCTATTTACACTTCTAATATCTCACATCTCATAACTCAAAATCACGACCCAATCATCATGGGTCTCAACCCAACTCGTTATCATCAACACAACACATCTTATTCAATAACATCATATAATGTAGTTCAAATGAAACATTCAATTTCAACTATAAACATGCATGGTCAAATAGGTACTAAGAGTTTCAACCATTAGATTAAAGACATACATTCAAATTTACGGATTGATATTACATCTCAAGTTTTAGGAGATAAGTCTTTTAATTTACAAATAATTTACATGATCAAAAGCAAAAGATAACTAAACTAGTATTACCCTTGACGCGACCCTGATGGACCTGAAAATAGAAATTAATATGTACACATAAATATAAAAGATAGTAACAAGCAATAACAATAGCAGACAATAATCTCTACAGAATTTCTTTTGATATATAAAATTAGACATGAACCTCTTTTACAACATATATTTTCCATCTATTACCAATATCCATCTAATATCCTATCTCATTTGCAAAGAATAATTTCTTCTTTTGGAAATCTCAACACAACTCAACGGTTTGCGAACACCATCTCCTTATAAATCAATTCTCACTTGATACCAAAATATTCCTCTCTTGGTATCATTAGCTTATCTTATTCTTTTGAAATAATTAACCAATATTTTCCATTTTCTAAATCTGTAACTAGAAGGTAATCGCCAAAACTAATAAATCTCATTAGTATCATTAGTCTTCTAATATTGTGCTAGATTAATCAATTTAAGAAATACCGGCACCGATGAAACCTCATCGATACCATTAGCAATCCCAAACCTGGATAGCTAATCCATGCCATTTGATTCTTCCATTCGTACCGAATCCCTTTCATTTTTCTTATTAACATCATATGCATTGTAACCACGGTTGCCAAGTATCATTTGCACACAATTGTAACCACGGTTGCCAAGTATCATTTGCACACAATCTTAGTTATCGACACTACGGTCACTAAGTATCCTTCACATAACCTTGGTCACCCTCATCACAGTGCCAAGTATCAATTTATGGCCTTAGCCACCATCTTTATGGTGTTAAGTATCATTGTAATGTATCCTTAGCCATCAACACTATGGTAACCAATTATCTATCAATTCCCCTCCAATCTCCAAATCATTGTCTACCCAATAACCACATTAATTAATTTACTCAATATCTTAGTCACCATCTTTATGGTGTTAAGTATCATTGTAATGTATCCTTAGCCATCAACACTATGGTAACCAATTATCTATCAATTCCCCTCCAATCTCCAAATCATTGTCTACCCAATAACCACATTAATTAATTTACTCAATATCTTAGTCATATATTAATTTCTTTTTTTTACTCATAACATTTAGAATTTACTACTTCTAACTTCAATCAATTAATTCACATAATCTTTTCAAAACTTAACTATTCGGCTAACGCATCTCAATTGCCAATAATTCTAGTAATTTCATATAATTACCCACACATTTGGTTAACCTTCCTTGGTTACCAGTACATCTGGTAATTCCATACGAATTATCCAGCCTCCAGCTAACTTCTTTTGTTAGTCAATCAATCCTGTAATTTCATATGAATTACCCCATATCTAGTTAACTTCCTTGTTAACCAATAAACCCGGTAATTTCCTTAATTACCCAAGAAATCTAGCTAATCCATCTTGGTTGCCAAAGCCAATCCGGTAATTCCATACAAATTACCTAGCATCCGGCTAACCTCTTTTGTTAGCCAATTAATCCGGTAATTCCACACAACATCCGGCTAACTTCTTTTGTTAGCCAATTAATCCGGTAATTCTATATGAATTATCCAACATCCGGCTAAGCTCTTTTGTTAGCCAATCAATCCGGTAATTCCAAACGAATTACCCCATATCCAGTTAACTTCCTTGTTAACCAATAAACCAGGTAATTTCCTTAATTACCCAAGAAATCTGGCTAACCCATCTTGGTTGCCAAAGTCAATCCGGTAATTCCATACGAATTACCTAGCATCCGGCTAACCTCTTTTGTTAGCCAATTAATCCGGTAATTCCATACGAATTACCCAACATCCGGCTAACCTCCTTTGTTAGCCAATCAATCTGGTAATTCCATATGAATTACCCAGCCTCCAGCTAACTTCTTTTGTTAGCCAAATAATTTCGGTAATTTCTCTTAAATTACCAATAATTCTCATTTGTAATAATCATTCAACTTATTCATTTGTTTCATTCTTTTAACATCAATTAAACAAACAACACAGATATTTAAGAAAAACTAATAATTACAAAATAAGGTGATGAATCACCTACCTAGAATAGGTGCACGTGCTGTCACTCCATGTAATTGTCCAGTCCTCACAGCTTCCCCTGTACCACCAGGGATTCAATTTTTTATCACCAATAGAACAAACATCACATCTTCATTTAATTCTCATTCAATTAGTATTCTTAAACCAATCACAAGGAATTTTCTTTAAGATCTCACACTCTTACTCATTTTCATATTTATATTCATTCTTATAATTTTGTTATTAAAACCATCACTCAACAGCAATTCCAAGTAAAGATTAAAAATTGTTTAATTCGAATCAATTTAGCTTAACCAACCTAGAACACTATCTAGTGTCTCAATCATAACTAAAGCTGTAAAACTCAGTTTTGGGCGTGATTTATCTCTATGAAAGGCTAAAACATGGAAATACAAATTTTATGAAGAAACCAACTCCAAATTATTTTGTTTTAAGGCTCAAAATCAACAATCACAATAGCCCCTCCTTTATAGCTAAAATTTTGGACAACGACGATTTTCATTCCTTGGAAATCATTTTCAACTTCCAACTTATTTTCATGCAAAAACAACATCATCCAAGGTCATTTGGCATCTTTAAATCACGAATTCAAACCAATTTTAAAGCAAAGCATTCAAACAATTTCTCTACCTCTACAATATAGCAAGATTAGACCAAAAATAAGGAAACTCATTCCTTTTGGGATTTCTCCTATTATTATTATTAATACAACAAAATGATGAACTATTCATTTTCTTTCGCTTTCTTCTCGTGCGATTAAACATATGCGGCAAACCTTAACAATTAATATTCTTAGATCATTATCACAACAACAATTTCACCCTACTAGTTGGAATCCATGACAATCTTCATTAACTAATCAATTTGCCAAAAATACTTATGGCTAGCTTTAAATATGTTTTATTTTCCAAATTTCTTTCATTTCAATTTCTTCATGGCTCCACCCCATTTATATCCACACAACCAACAAGTTAGCTTTGTATTCAATCAACATGTTCATATAGCAATGTTCCTTACTATTCTTACACAATAATCATTCTTCCCCTCATATAAAGAATACATAATTTATCTATAATACTACTAATAACAAGAACATATTTTACCATTACATATTTCATAAAACCTACACCCACACAATTCTAATTTTATCAAAACATGTATTTAATCAAGCTTACTATATTTTGCCAAAACTAGCAATAGATTCAAAAGGCAATAAGTCATCCAAATCTGATTATTGTTTCAAACCCAACGATCAGACTACATATCATAGAGTTGTACATACTATATCTTAAAATCATAATGATCCAACAGTTAGATCTCCCTAGATCTGCATAAAACCTAGCTTACCTGAAAATGGACGAGCTATTGTTCAACGTGCACGAAACCTTTCTGGAGAATGCGTTTCCGATCTCCACCGTCCAGAATGAAGGCAACATCTAGGCGCACCACATATCCAAGAATGAGCATGATCCAACGGTGGAAGAGAGAGAAATCGGCTGGCAACCAAACTGCCCTGCAGGTGCATTTCCTTTTTGTTTTTTCAGGAAATTTCCGATGATGATTTCTGTCAAATGGATTGTGTTCCTTCCAATCCCTCCTATCAGTTAGTAGAGAAGTGTAATAAGAACAACATATCCAAAACTTAGTATGATCCAACGGTGGAGTCCAGAGATATGACCACCTGAGCATTATTAGTTTTACTCCAAAATGTGCAGCTCTCTCTCTATCCGCTTTTCTCTATTTTTTTCTTTTTCTTTCTCTTTTTTTTTTAACTGGTGGCCTTTGCAGTTTTATAGGCACCTTTTTCCATAATTACAATTTTATCCCTCATTCATGCCTTTATGTATTTTATTTTATTTTTCATGTAAACTATTTGGTTTATTTCTGCTTAAATCGTTAATCTTTACCAAAATCCGATTGGGATGAGATATTTAACCAAGGTAGGAAAACATATTAATAGACTTCATGCAAAATTTCATCCCGATCTGACGATTGGATTGAGAATTCTGCTTCCTAATGTAATCTTGTTCAGTTCATAACTTTTCATAAACAATCTAGATTTTTCTTATTCAATCTTCACAAAAAATCATATCAATTATTCTTGTAAACCTTTACGGTCATTTTATTATTTTGGAATGTGTTCATTTTAGGATGTCCACCTTTATTTATTTATCGGGCTTATTACCGTTTCAAAATAACATCACTGATTTTTAATCGATGCTTGCACCTTTAGTTCTACCCTTTTCATTGCACTATCCTTTATTATAATGCATTCTTTATTACCTTACTTATTTCCTAAAAATATTTTGTCATTTTTCTCATTATTTTATCCATCAAAACACGTTACCAGTTTCTTTGTCCATATGAATTCTAAATCAAAATTCATTTTATGGAGGTCATCTCTTCCATTATATATCATTATTTATCTATTATTTCTAATCTTGGTTTCCATCACTCATTGAAATATTACCACTTTCAGTCTTACGTTTACATGAGGGTTTACACATCTACATATTTAAATTATAAATTTCCAGGGTTTTCACATTCTTCCTCCTGAGTCAACCGTACAAACCATGGACCCCCTTAATTCTCTACCCACGAGCCTCCATCTACATAACATCCACCATTCTCCATAACCACAACATTCACCCTCACTTCCTTTTCTTTCTCCTTCACGACATCAACATCGGCACCCAAAACTCCAACCCACATACAAGAAAAAAAAACCTTAACCTCTAGAGTCGTTCCTTGTCCAGACCCACCATCAAATCTCAAGCCTTTCAGAACCATCCATTCCCATCATCTCCTTCATCGTCACCGACCAACACCCCATTCTTCTAGCCTTAAGACCATTACTAGTCTATTAGGCCACACACCATCTCCTCCGCCAGACTCATTTCTAGATGCCCACAGCCCCTTCACTCCCTTCTCTGTTGCCAAGACAACCAGAGCTGCCATCTCCATTTTTGACATTGGAAAAGTAAAATTAAAATTTTGCCCGAGGACGTGCAAAAGATAAGTGTGGGGAAATTTGATAAGAGAAAAATACGCATATATTTTTTTTTCTTTTTACACTATCCTTCTTAATGTATTCTCATGTAAAACTTTATTGTACAAATATTTCCATATTCTTAGTTGTTCTCTTCTCACCATCTTATAGGTTTTAACTCTTTTTTCAGAACCACTAGGATTTGTTTGATAAGTTTGCTTCATTTTTTCCGGGTACTTAAGCATTGCCCTTTACAATTACTATTTTGTGTGCTTGGAATTCAAACCATCATTGAAATGAATGGAACTATGTTGCACCCTTTGCATGACAAACATAAATCGACAAGGTAATTTCGCTTGTTCTTAATTTGCTCTTACTTTTTGATAGAGAATGGTAGTTTAACAAGTTGTTTCTGACTATAATGCACTCATGTTTTTATGTGAAGAGATTTAACTTTATAAGAAATTATAGCAACCATGCTTGGTGTTTAGAGTTTTGTTGTTTAAATATGATTTTTATGTATCGATTTATATTCATATTAATAAAGAATTCACTAGCCCATTACTAGGAATTATGCATTGTGTATATTTGGACTCAAACCTAAAAGCTTATGCTTGCTTTTAGCATCTCATTAAACGACATCCTTGCCAGCTCTAGCTCACCGCTTTTAGCGTACCCGTTAACCATGCTCGTCCAAGAGAAAACATCTCTAACTCCCATGGTATCAATGATCCCTCTTGCAGAATCCAAGCAGCCACATTTCACATTCATGGTGATTTCCATTTCTAGTCTTACATATTCGTGAAAACTCTTCCCTGATCTCAAACCCCCCTTCTGCGAGCAAGCTGAACGGGCGGCTATCATAGTGACCTCTTCGGGCTCTACATTGCCCTCCACTGACATCGAGTCAAAAAGCTTCGAAGTCTCATCCCAACAGTTACGCTTAGAATATCCATCAGTCATAGACAGAAAGTCCATCTCTAGCAGGAATTCCATCAAACAAGTGTCAAGCAAAACCCAAACAACCACGCAGCAGATCATAAAAACGAGCCAACCCATCTTGAAACAACATAGCATAAACAAAACCCATCTTTCGAATACCACAATGAACTGATTTCCCTCCTAAAACTCTCAAAAACTGCTCGCACGCTTTGAGCGCAAGAACAAAGCTCCTACAGTCCATTTCAGCGCCATTCTGAAGCATTTGGCAGAAAAACAAGAAGCCACTATGGCCCATTTTGGCTTCAGAGTAGCCTTTAATCATGGTATTCCAAATATAAGTACTGGGGTTTTGTATCTGCGAAAACAGAAGACGAGCATGATTTATACCTGCAGTGTGAGAGAGGGCAAAAGGCCAAGGCAAGACAAAGCTTGGGGGTAGATTAGCCAGACTATAAAGGAGAAGGACTTATTTGTACTTGTTCCAAGATTGTGAGTCAAAATAATACCACTTCTTTTCCTTCAAACGCAATCTCGTCCTACGTTCCAGGTAGTTCCCCATTCTTTTTACCTAATCTCTTAATATATATGAACGGCATCTTTTCTTAAGCCCCTTCAATTATTGCTTTCGAATATTCTCATGGTATTTGCTCTTTGTTTTTGAGGATCCAATTAGGAAGCAAATCATGGAGACTTGGCTGTTGACCTCAACACTCTCGTCTGCATTGACCGCAGCATTGACCTCTTCAATATCTTGGATGTGAACCAGAATTGGAATATTGGGTGTTCTTGTTTTTGATACATGTAAAGAGGTAGGCTAAGCATCTCTTTCAAGATCTCTCTAGCTGCTGCAGCGATGCCAAATCGCTTTCTTTCTTCAAGTTCCTTAGCAGGAGTATTGTATGCCAACCAACTTTCTTTGCGTTTTGCTACAGGTTTGGGGCAATTTTGATGCCTTCTGCGAATCCCTCCGTCTGGGCTTACCAAAAGAGGAGGAGGAACGAAGTAAGTTTCTCTTCTCAGTTATGTATGATATGGTTTGAGTGCTTCTGTATTGAATTACTCTCAATATCCCTGTTACGTTCTGTGAATTTTAAAGGACTAGACATGTTTCAATTCAATACTGAGCTAGTTTCCTGATGCTTCAAACTTCTTTACAAAAGAAAAATAAAGAAAAGAAAACTGTCCTCTGATGTGAATGAGTAAGCAAACTTCACATAAACTAGGAAGGAAAGGGGAAGTTGGAATCTTGAGTTCACAGGCTAATGGTGGAGTCCATGTTTCAATTGCTCTGTTTAAACAAATCCGTTCCAGTTAGTGTTCTGTTTTTTGATGTTTTAGTTTCATAGCTTTTTCACATATGTTCCAAACTGTTTATAATTCAAAATATTAATTTAAAGCACATAATTTATACAACTAATAAAAACATAATTTGATTAAAAATATTATATATCTCAATTTTTAATAAACTTATTGTTAAATAAAAAATTAAAAAATAATCAAATCTAAAAAAAAAAAAGATAAAAGGATAAACTTTCAAAACAAAATTATAAATACAATTGACAGTTTTGCAAGGCCTTTCTAAACTTTTAACATGAGATATCATAATATATTAGAAGATTTCTTATAAAATTTTAGCATGATCTAATAATCAGATTAAAAAATATAATTTTATAAATGATATGTTGTTACGATAGGATTATATCTCAATATTGAATCCATCGATCTTTGTTTCTTAGCATCACCAATGAGTTAGTTCCCATGATTTCAAAAACTATATATATAGAGTCTCTATGGTTTTAAATCAATGGAAATCTTCATTTTTAGACACTTGAAATGCGCATAAAATAGCAAAAAATAAAAATAAAAATTAAATTTTTAAATGCCTATTGTTAAATGATAAAATTGAAAAAAACATAAAAAAATAACTTTTAGAAACAAAATTCAGAAAATGTTGCAAGGCATTTCTAAATTTTTAACTTGAAATATCATAATATGTCTAGAGACTCCTCATATAATTTCAGCCTGATTCAATAGTCGGATCAAGAGATATAATTGATATAATAAAACTAGACAATATTTTTTTAAACAAGATAAAATCCGTTCTAGTTTCTTCTATTTTTTAAACTGAAATGAAATATATCAGTTATTCCAAACAAAATAGAAAGAGTTGACACCATAGGATTTGAAACAACGATCTTTGTTTCTTAGCATCACCAATGAATTTCCCATGATTTAAACCAACAAAATTGAAAAACCTGGAAATGTAAAAACTTGAAGAAAAAAAAAAAAAAAAAAAAACTCTTGGAAACGGAATTTGAAATCAGTACATATATACTATATAACTCATACTATTAGAGACAGAATCTGATCATATATAATTAATTAAATCCATTATTGCTGAGAATTACATGCACGTAATACATATTCAAGAAACTAAGAACAGCAACATATTTATTTAATTAGACTGACGCAGATGACATTGATTATGATCACTACGAACACTCAAACATGAACACATACATAAATTCATTCTTCTATATATATCTGGATATGGCCGAACATCCAAATAATAGCTAGTTAGCTCTTGTCACATCACCCCAAGCCTCCTCACCAAGCAGCATGATTCTCCTCTTAGCTT
>Ga0325410_1009193_pt1 | contig 10592 bp, 6 predicted proteins | sample PopdelMetagenome_16_FD_206182 | JGI IMG/M metagenome (GOLD analysis project Ga0325410, IMG submission 206182) | Populus deltoides microbial communities from Bellville, Georgia, United States - Xylem-PdIQD-R3 | ecosystem: Host-associated > Plants > Phyllosphere > Stem > Wood/Secondary xylem...
TGAATCAAGGGAATGTACATCAATCAATAAATAAAACTTATTTAATTTGAAAGCTTAAAATGTGAGTGTTATATATATATATATATATATATATATATATATATATATATATATATATATATATATCTGAATTTTATTCATTTATCAATAAAAAAATTTTATTTTTTATTAGAGAATTTACTCGTATTAACTCTGAGTGAAACTGTTTTTTTTTTTCAATATAAAACAATATAAATGTTGCTAATATGTTTTAAAAAATAAATCAAAACAAATTATAAAATATAATTTCTTATTAATGTTATGTTGAAAGATAAAGAAATTCAATAAAACAAAAGGACTTTAATTTTTAATTATTTTTTTTAAGTTTGACATCAACCCAATGTTAGGATACTTTTTTTTAAAACCGTAATAACCATATAAATACCAAATCAAAACAAATTGTAAATCTTAATTTTTAATATATTTAATGTTGAAGGATGAAAATAAAAAAATATATTTAAAAAAATTAAAGAAAAAAATAGAACACATATAAACAATAAAACCGAACCCTTTTCACAAAATCAAGTATCAATCTAATATTAGGATATTTTCTTGAGATCACAATAACTTTTTAAAAAACAAATCGAAATAAATTACGAAAATTAATTTCTAATTAATTTTCTTCACAAAATTGAACATCAATACATTGTTGGGAGTTTTTTTTAAGACTATACTAACCCTATATAAAACAAATTGAAATAAAATTGTGAAACTCAATTTATAAAATTAAATCATGGAGGATTGACCCAATGTGATCCAGTGAACTTGATGGGTTCAAAAATAATCTAGATGACTGGTAAAAACATGATTGACTAAAAAAAGTTTAAGAAGAAATCTTTTTTTTTCCTACTATTGAGATGATATTTTTTAAAAAAATATATCAAGATGGTAACATACCGAATTGACCCAGATTGACTCGAGTACACCCGTCAAATTCATATCTAAGTTAACCTATCAAACTCGTAACCCAAATCATGAGATTAAAATAAACCAAAAGAAAGTAAATAAAAAAAAACTTACAAAGCCTAATTTCAAAGCATTCCAATGTTGAAAAATAAAATTAAAAAAAATCAATGAAAAAAATAGAAAAACAACTTGAATTAACACAATAAGTTCACGACCAGAATCACGAGACTATGATAATACCATCAAAAGAAAATAAAAAAAAAATTATGAAGCCTGATTTTCAACAATTCAAATATTAAAAAAATAAAATTAGAAAAAAAACAAAGAAAAATCATAATACTATTAATGAATAGTAGCCTTAGTGCCTGCACTTTACAACGGGACCAAGCTATTTTTTTGTGAAAAAAAATGATATTCAAGTGTCAAAATGAGATTAAAAAAAATGACATAAAAAATGATCATGACAAACCTGTAATCTCGATTGTTAGAGTTGAGCTAATCATGATCCAGATCATGAGATTCAAATAATCCAATAAAAATAAATAAGATTATAAGTTCTTTTCTTAAAAACATTATGTTAACTTTTCAAACTTGTGACCCAAGTCATTATAGCTGAAGCACCAAGTCTAGAAAAACCACGAAATCCACTTCTCAATTAATCAAATATTGAAGAATGAAATTGAAATTGAAAAACAAATTAATTATATAAAAGAATTTAAAAAAATAACAAATCAAAAAATGAGAATCAAAATTAAAATATAAAATAAACTTTATATTTAATTGAACGGTGAAATTTAAAAAAAATCAATTTAGTAAAAAGATAAAAAAAATAAGGATCAAAATTGACATAAAAAATAAAAACAATGTTGTAATTAAAGAATGAAATTGAAAATAATAATAATAAATTTTATAAAAGGACAAAAAAAAAGAATTAGAATTCAAAACAATAAGGACAAAATTGAAAAACATAATACCATCAATTTGAATTAAATAATGAAATTAAAAACAACTAAAACTTTTATAAAAGAGCAAAATAAAAAGAATAGAAATCCAAAGATTAAGGATCATATTGGAGAATATAATATTTGGTAAATTGAAATTGAAGAATGAAATTGAAAAAATAAAACTTTTACAAAAAAAATTAAGGCAAAAAAATTATAAATTAAAAGAATAAGGACAATTGAAATGCCAACAACCAAGAGAGTCAACGTGGAAGAAGAGAAAAAAAAAGGGAAAAAAAAGAAAGGCTTATCGACCCCAAACTAAACCACCAACTAAGATACATGATGCATTAATAGAAAAAGTATAGAATGATGTTTCCAACGACATGACATAAATGTATTTTTGGATGTCGTGAGGAATGGCAAGTGCCACTTAAAGGGTAAGGGCGTCTCCCATGCACCAACCTTTTTTGTTTTTTTAGCAAAATATGAAATTGTCCATGAGCAAACTTTATAATTACAAAAAAAAAAAACATTATGAAAAGCTAAAAAGCCCCTTGAACTTAGGCTTAAACATTTTGATTTTAAGAGTAATTTTGTTATTTTACTGTGTATTTTAATTTTTTACTATTTTTTATATTTGTGTAAATATCAAAGTGCCCCTCAACTTAAATTATAATAGCTAAAAAACTATTGTAAAAATAGAAAAATATCCCTTAATGCTAGTTTTATATATATATATATATATATATATATATATGTTTTCAAGGATATATGCGTTGTTTTGCTATACAATTAAAATGAAAAAATATTTATTTATTCTTTTTTTATTTGAAAATGATAAATAGATAATACTTTAATGTTCATAAAAGCTAATATTAAATTTTTAAGGTGAAGAATAAAAACACTGTTACACTATTCTAGTTAAGAATTTATTTTGATTAGGCATCTACACTGATTTTCCAAGGTGGTTTTCTTTTAATATTGTTATGTGAAAAGGTAAACAATGAATTCACCTCATAAAAGTGAAATATATATAGTTTTATATTTAAAAAACAAATTAATAATAAGTTCTATGAAAATATTTTAAAAATCAATAAATTCATTTTTATAATTTATTTTTTAATATATTTTGTATTTAATTAATTATGCCATCTATATTAAGAAATAACAATTAATTGATTTTTCTTTTCATTTTCATTTTTTTAAATGTCTATTATTTCTCACCTATAAAATATATTTTAATGGAGATATTATTTTTGTAAATCGTCATTATATTTTAAAATGAAATTATTATAATAAAAGCTAAAATATAATTCTATATACTAGTAATTTTAATTATCATTAGCACATATTAGTAATTTTAATTATCAAAAACTTAATGAGATGCTCTAAACCTTTTCAAAACCTTTTCTGCGAATCAGAACAACTCAAAAGAATTAAAAATCATGAAAAAAAAAACATAAACAATGTTTTAGGCAAAAAAAAAAAAGTATAATTTTTTATTAATTCTTTGAAAGAATAGAAAGTAAAGAAAAAGGTAAAAATCTTTTCACCCGAAATCTTGCCATGTAATTTTTTTATGCTACCCGAACCAAGGGCAAGAGCTCTTGCACAAGGAGTGAATTCTGCACAAAGAAACGGCAAGAACAACACCACGACTTGGTCGAGGTCGTTGCAATCCAACTTAAAATAATCTTCCCTACCAATATCAAATTCCAAGATTGACAATGGCAAGAAGAAATGGCCAAAAATGGCTTATCATGACTGATCAAATGAAATGGTAAGAGTTTTTACAGTAATCGACACCTCTCGACTTATCAAGCAATTCAAAACAACAATGAGCTGAGCTCATGAGCTATGTCATTTTAGGTTTTCTTCTGTTTTGGTGCTGGCGGAGGGAAGACGACGCGGAACACCCAGGCAGCCAATATCGCTCCTATGAAGGGGCAGATCCAATAAACATACAACTGCTCCCATGTGTTGTGCCATTTGTTTACATATGCCCACCCAAAGGCCTGTGGAGGAGACCAGTAAGGGATAAATTAATACGATACACAGACTCGTCGTGCAGGTATTAAGCCTCCATGGTTATGCAAGCAGGAAGATGATAACCATAAGAGAAAAATAAACCACTCGTTAAAAAGAAAGAAAGATGAATGCTAGAAACAAGATTCTAAAAGCCCTCAGTTCCCATCCGGCAAAGAAATGTGCTGATTCTAACCTCGTGAAATAACAAAAACAAGATGTCACTCTCTAAAAAAATAATCTCGTAAGCATACGACAAAGTGACTAATGCCGCATCCTCGAGTGGTTTATGTAGACTAATCTGCATATCAGCAAGTGTGAACATGTTGCTGAATTTCTCTCAAACTACTCTGATTACCTATCACATATATCCTGACAATATATACCAAAGAAAACTACCGACTTCTATATTTTCTATCCATTCTGATCTGTAATATATACCAAAGAAAACTACCGACTTCTATATTTTCTATCCATTCTGATCTGATCTGTAATACATACCAAAGAAAACTACCGACTTCTATATTTTCTATCCATTCTGATCTGTAATATATACCAAAGAAAACTACCGACTTCTATATTTTCTATCCATTCTGATCTGTACTTCACACCCCTCCCCACATGGCGAGCTTCAGCTCTCCCCTGTTTCCACCTGTCTCCATTGGTAGCAATAAGAGTTTAATACGGGTAATATCATCCACAGTATTGTTGGTTTCTGCTCTAACTATTGACACTCACTGCATCCCCGCCAGCTATCACATCTCATGCCTCCATAATACTTCCTATCAGAAATCAAAAGATATTCACTACCCTCAATTACTCAATTACGCATGTTTACATGCCATCACATAGAGAGAGAAGAATGAGCCTAGTCAGCTCTATGTTTCCTCTTTAAAGATCACTTGAGCTTTGCTCTTTAAATATCACTGATTTGAGTTATATAAACTTCAAGGCTACTAGATGTTTATATGATTGTTAACTTCTAGGCCCGTGAGATTAATCAAAATACACGAGCAAGCTGACCTGGACACTTAAATTATTAAAAAAAAAAAACAAAAAAAAGGAAAGAGCCTGGACAGTACGAGACCTTGTCTCAATATGAGCCAGGTACTGAGCAAGGTACTTGATTTCCTAAGTAAGGCAATGCCAGAGAGAGGCCGTCGGAGTACAATTCATGAAATAAAAACATCATTAATTTCTGTTGTTACATGGAGATTTACAATTTGAGTCATGCAAGAAATGTTTACGAACTTGTGCTTTAAAATCTGAACTACGAGCACGAAAAGATAGGTTGTGACATAATTTGCAACATTCATAAGCACTACACATATCTTCTAGAAGAAAAGGCGACCTAAATTAAAAGGCAAAGAAAGATGAGATACTCACAAATGCAGGATTCATGGAAGGACCAGTATACGTAGAACCTGCGCTGACCAATGTTACAGTCACAGTGGCAAGAAACCATGCCTGCACCAGTGAGCTACGAGGGCCCTTAAGGATAATTACTAGAACAGCAAAAGTCATTAAAAAAGTCAAAACCCCCTCAGCAAGGCCTCCAGTTTGCAAGTCCACCTGCAAAGTAGGCCCCCCAAGCATGTGCTTGTACTGCACTGGCATCACCTCCAAGATAGCCAGTGCACCTCCCACAGACCCTGCTGCCTGTCATGGAGACATTCAATTGTTAATATTTTGACAATTACTATTCAATCCTGTTTCGTAATAGCTTTGGCATGGTTAATTTGGTCATTTCATTGGACAGAAAGGCTGTCAATTTTCTTTGGAAAATAAGTCATGGTTGTTCCTTTCAAAACTACGTTTCTTCCTTTTTGGAAGATGGATCGTTGTGGATCAACGTTCTTCCTTCAGAAAATTCAAGACACACAGGCAACATTTACCAAACACTGTGCTTGTTATCAAGAAAGGTGATTAGAGAACTTGAAAGGTTCAAGAAAACTAAGGAAAGAAACATAAAAACAAAAAGGGAAGAAAAGGAGGGACCCTAGGAAAGTGAGATCCACTCAAATTCCATAATCTTGCTTTACAAGGAAAACAAAACAAAACAAAAGTTAAGGACTTGAATAAAAATATATAAATCTTTAAAGTTGACCCTAATCAAAATTAGAAGCAACCAAACACAAAGAAATCAAATACCAGCAAAAAGAAGAAGAAGAAATGATCAACAAAAGAAAGACATGAATGCAATGATCAAGTATAATTCAGGTCAATTCAACCATGTTTGAAATGCTAATGATCTGTATACCTGAGCAGGAAATCTGAGGGCCATGGAGAAGAGACTATCTCCACCAACCCCAGCAGCATAAAAAGAAGCAGTACCAGTTGGATTAAAAGTGGCACCACCTAAGAATTCACCAAGAAAGTTAAACAAGAAAACAAAGGTGAAGATAAGAGAAGTATTAGCAAGCACAGGAGCCCAGACAAGGGTTTGAAGGCCAAGAGCAGTAACTATCAGGTTTGTAAACAAACCAAACATGGAAGACACAAAAACCCACATGGAAGTGAACACTGCATCCCCAATAGCTGCCTTCACTGCCTCCATGACTGATCACAGCAGCTTTTTGTTTCTGTTCTGATTCTTTTGATGATATCTACGAAAAGTACAGTTGCTGTGAGGTTCAGGTGGGGGTTGTCTTTGCTGTCTGGTCTGTGTCAACAACGATAGGAAAATTCAACAAATTTGGAAGTGGTGATTTACCTACCTAAGGAGAGGTGGTAGAGTGTTTTGTCGATAAATATAGCTAGGATTCCAAGTGTTTTACTGTTCACCAATATCTTTTCCAGATCTGTGGTGGCTGTATATGTGGCGCCTCTTGTGTGGGTGGCATATTAGGACTTTATTTGATTGCTTCTAATATAATTTCTTTTTTTTCTTTGGAATGGATTTTTTTTTTTAATTCTATCTAAATTAGAGTAATGCTTCCTATAGTTTACGAAATTGTAGATCATATCCCAAGAGAGGATTTGTCTATCAATTTTTAATTTTAACTTGCTATGGTAATATTGTTATTCAAAAGAGAATTTTAATACGAAAAAAAGAGGGGCATGCTTTTAATGATGGTATGGGAATAAATGGAAGCTGGGCCTGCATGGTTATTTTTCATCAATTTTTGAAATTTTCAAATGGACAATAGCATGTTTGGAAATGTGGTTGTGGCTGTGTTTTAAAAAAATTTGAATTTGTTTTTGTTAAAATTTAATATGATTTATATGTTTTGGATCGTTTTGATGTGCTGATGTCAAAAATAATTTTTTTAAAAATAAAAAAAATCATTTGCATGTATTTTGACACGAAAAGTTATTTGAAAAGCACCCGCAACTACACTGCCAAACACGCTCAAAACCAAAATATTAACAAAAACTATTTTATGCATTTTATAAAATAACTCAAAAATCCAATTTTTGAGTTGTTTTCATTTAATTAGAAATAATGTTTTTATAAATAAAGACTCTACACATTCATCATGGGAAAAAAAAAAAAACAACAATATGGATATTTGTTTTTTTCCAATAAGATAAGTTATACAAACATTGCTTGTAAACATATAATAATAATAATTATTTAGTAGGTGGTTTACTGGTACGAGTTTGGGACTAAGTGGTTTACTCCCTCTATAATCTCAGGTTTGAGCCCTCTGATTGTTAATATGATGGTCACTGGAGGCTTATATAGTCGTTAATTTCAGGGTCCGTGAAATTAGTCGAGGTGCATGCAAGCTGAACCGAACACCCACGTTAATAAAAATAAAAAAAATCCATTTGCCTATGTGTTTTGGACCGTCTGTGTGGTTGAAAATAAAAGGAAATATTGTGGATGCTTTCCACTTGGACCGCAGTTTAAAATACAAAGAAACACATAATTAAACAGGTCACAAGACCACTTATATAAAGGAAATTTGAAGCATGCATAATAATAATAATAATATAGCAGCAATCATAATTTTTTCCGTAGTCTTTTAGGTAATGAATCAACAACTGTTTCCTTATTTCATTTGATTTGTTTTATCATAGAATTAATAAGATGTGAGACAAGATTAAGTAGCTAGCTAGCAATGATTAATTAAAGGGTTAAGGGATTGAAAAAAAGATTGTTGCTAATGCTCACCGATTTTAGAAGCTCTTATTATCCACTTTGCACGATTTGTGTAACACCCTTGGCTTTTTAATGCAATTTCAATATCTCTATTAATCATATATGTATAAATTGAGTGATTTTTTTTTTAATAGAGTTTACTATATGGAGTCCTTTCCAATTAACACAAAACACAAATTATACATTATGCATGCGTATCAAACATTCAAGGAATTTTCCATTTTAAAACAAAATATTTATCCGATTTAACAAAAAATTTGCAAAGTTTTCCTTTTGCATGGAGCCCTACCCAAAATTTAGGCTAGCTTGCATTAAGATATGCAAACTCAACAACAACACAAACCACAATCGGCTAATGCAACTATTCCTCACTCAAACAAATCTCATCAACAACACTCGGCTAGTGTTAGGCTACCACTCAAACAAATCTCATCAACAACACTCGGCTAATGCAACACTATCTCATCAGAAACTTTACATAGCAAGATTTAAATTGATAAACATAAATAAATAAAACAAATTACATGTGATAACTATATATTAAGTAATATACTTATTTTTTTGTGAAATGTTCACCTTAGTTCTCATTCTTTATTAATTACAACAATTAGATCCCTCAAATCAACACTATCTCGTCAGAAACTTTAAGTAGCAAGATTTAAATTGATAAACATAAATAAATAAACAAATTACATGTGATAACTATATATTAAGTAATACACTAAAAAGTGTGGGGGTATTGTTCCCACCTTAATTTTTATTTCTTGGTTTGAGAGAAGAGAGAAAAAATTATCGTTGACATAAATTTTAACCATCAAAATAATCAATTTTTATGTCAAATGGTTCTTTAAACAAATAGATATGAGCTTAGAAAAATTTTTGGTTTTGATTTTTTGGATGATTTTTGGGTTTACGAGGTCATGAATGTGTTTATCAAAGTGCTTAGTGTGTTTTTATATGTTTTGGGTAAAAGATTTTGTTGAAAAATATGTTTTTGAATAAAAAATATTTCAACTTTAATTTTCTACCACCATAATAGTTGAAATTTGAGAAAAATCAAATGACACTTGTTTGCCTTATTTTTTTTCAAAATAAACTAGAGTGGACGATCATCTACAATAAAAAATAATTAAGGGTTTAAGTGTATGGGCCCTTGCTAAATGGGCCAGGCCCAATAGAGCTTGGCCTTTTTCTTTTTCTTTTTAAATTTATTTTTTAATTGATGCCTTTTTTATATGTATTTTTTGAAATTAATTTTTTAATTTATATTTAAATTAATATCATTCTCTCTTTTATTTTGTTTATTTAATCTCTTTTAAATAACAATTATTTTTTAGTTATTTTGTATTCTTTTAAGTAATACACTAAGAGACTATTCTAATTCATCTATAATTTTTTTTTTTATGTTTTATATAAATGAAATATATTTTTAAAAATAAAAATATATTTTTGAATAATATTTCTAATATGTGTAATCCTGCCTAATATGTTTTTTTTATTCAATCAATTTCATATATATATATATATATATATATCTATTTCTATTATCGTTTAATTAAATAAAATTTAATTTTTGTAAACAAAGTAATTAAACATAACCGTGTCAAAGGCCCATATTGCTAGGTAAAATATCTTGATCTATATTTGTTTCTTGATTTTTCTATTTTTACTTATCGTTAATAACTTTTTTTTCTTTTATAAACACACATAGTTTTAAATTAATTTAATTACATGTATGCATAAGTTTTTTTATTTACACTTAGAATTTTTTTATGTACAAAAACATGTTGAAAAAGCCTATATGTGCGTGCGTGTATTTTTTAAAATCCAACCCGTAACAAAACACTAGTCAAATAACTAGTTTTATCTATTTTATGTGCACACTCAATGAATTTTGTTTTGCCTTCAACAATTATTAAATAGCACAAAACAATATAGTTCAAGGATAATAATATTGTATGGTCTCATGTATTATGTATATAAATATATATAAAAATAATCTATTTTTAAAAAACTTATTTTAAAAAATAATTAATTATTATGTCTTTATATAAATAAGATATATGAAATAAGTATATAGTCCAAAACAGTTGTTCTAGAAGATGGCTGGAGTGTGGGACAATGTGATTAAAAATTCTGGAATTAATTTTAATTTACCCTTATTAGATTTGGGTGAATATATTTTGTCTTTCTGAGATTTCGATTGTTTCAATCTCTCCCTCGAAGTTTCAATCAGGTATCCATATCCCCTTAATTATGTTAACCAGAGGAAGAATAAATAGTTTTTTTTTTCAGTTCCTAAACTTTTAAAATTAGATCAAATAGAACCCTTTTTTTTTAATTTTTACGAGATCAGATTTTCTACTTCAATTAAAAGGTCTAAATGATATTAAATATATAATCTATATTAAAAAAATGTAAGATACAAAATTAAAATTTATCTTTTTTTTTAATAGGTGTTTACATTAAGAACAACGAAAAAAGTATAAAATAATTAGAAAATTAGAAAAAAATTAAATTATAAAAACCAAAAAAGATTATAACTTTAATAAATTAATATTCAATAAATT
>Ga0325410_1009196_pt1 | contig 10588 bp, 5 predicted proteins | sample PopdelMetagenome_16_FD_206182 | JGI IMG/M metagenome (GOLD analysis project Ga0325410, IMG submission 206182) | Populus deltoides microbial communities from Bellville, Georgia, United States - Xylem-PdIQD-R3 | ecosystem: Host-associated > Plants > Phyllosphere > Stem > Wood/Secondary xylem...
GTCTATCACGTTCGTATATAATAATTTAAAACATTATTATTAGTATTATCATAAAAAGATCAAATATTATTTAAAAAATGAAAAAATAAAATTTTTTATTTTAAATATCATTGTGATTATTTATTTAAAAATGATTTTATTTTAAAATATAAAAAACAATTAAAAACAGGTGAAAGAGTCGTGGAGAAATCCTAGGCATGGCTGTTCTTGAAAAGAAGACCCATGAGCACCTAAACTTCGGAATTAAAAATGATTTTATTTTAAAATATAAAAAAACAATTAGTTTAGGTCAGGCAGGTAACCCATTCAACACTTCTGTCTTGCTGTCTGGTCTCTCTCTTTTTTCTTTCTTTTTTCGCTGTGGAACACTGCTTATTCAAGAAAAGTAAAAAAAAAAAAAAAATAGTAAGAAAATCCATAAATTAGGACATGGCATGTATCCAATTCCAAGATAAATCGATTAACAAGTCTCTGGAAAGCAGAGCCAAAGAAGATTTTCAACTGTGAAGAAGCACGTGACTTGCACAGCATAACTGTCTTTTCTCTCTTAACAACAATTGACAGCTCACTTACCCGCGACAACCGGCGCATTAACCGGTAAGGTCTTAATAAATCTTAACCCCACGCTAACGCGGTTAACCGAGGGCAAACAAAGAAAAAAAATACATGCATGCAATGCAAGAATCTGTCTTTTGCCCTTCTTAGGAGTTTTTGACTCGCAATTCAACAAAGACTCGTAGTTGGATATCCATTTCTATCTTCTTCTTCTTCTGCTCCTCGTGGACCACTAGGGACACTATTGACTGTTGTTCGGAATGATGTATTTATAAGATGTTTTGTTCTTGGTGTTGTCTTTTTTCTATTTTGAGCCCAATATGCAGATGCAACTATTTATGTTGAAGGGTTGATGAGACCCATTGCACCCTCAAAATTTGAAATATATATATATATATGATAAATATTGAGAATTGTGATAACTTCATATCCTATATCAACTGGTTGGACAAATTTAAACGGTACACATAAAAAAATGATTTTAAGACATATATACCATACAATTTTATTTTATTTTGGGTATTGAGTAAAATAAGCTAATTAAGTTGCATATATAGGTTTTAGAAATATTGTTCAGGTTGTATAACGAGCCTTACTCCTAGACGCATATTTATAAGATATAGTTTAACCATGTCATGGATTGGGTGGATTAACCTATAAATAATTAGAAAAAATATAAAAAAATCAGCTTGAATTATCTCAATTGAGTTTTGACTTGCAAACTCGTTCAAATTCAAACCTGTTTGAAGTTCAAAGTGGATACTTGGTTTTTTTTTTCGCTCCATTGGACCTACTCAGACCGACAAGTTTTTGGATCGACTTTTCTGCAGCAGCTATACATAGCAAGCATGTCTATACATAGCAGCTACCGCGTGACAAGGACAAACCTCCATTTTACCTTGCCCAAACCTTTAATTGCAAGAACTATCGGTGAACTATCAAGATTTTCACGTGACGCAGTTAACGATAAAAAGAATAGCTAGCTAATATAGGTAAACGAGTGACTGTCCTTGAGCCTTTTAACGTAAACCAGGCACCTGAACGATTTTAATGGATGGATGTAAGCTAACCGTTGTATATAGCAACTTGCTAGCTAGGATCGACGGAGGCAAGACTTGTACATCTTAAAGAGTTGAGGAGTTTACTTCCCATCACTTGGACTTAACATGGCAGCTACCATATGCATGTACAGTTTTTAGCTAATTTTCAGACATCATTCAACTAAACCAATCGTTCATAAATTACAGCGACGTCACTCTATTTTGCAATTAAATTATAATAATCCCTGCATGGTTGAACAAAATAATAAGTAAACTTAATTTAAAGAAAAATAAACATGCATTCTATATTGATTTGGATAATGTGTGGGCAATGTGCAGTTTGAGAGGATTAGTAGCATGAGGAATGAGATACAATAAGCCTAAATTTTAACTCGATTATTAAGAGCAAAAATGGATCTAATTAGGGAAGCAAGAGAGCTATAAGCTAGAGAAGGACACTGAATGTCGGGAACCGTGTTGTTTTGCTTGGACGCACGAAAACATGGTGAAGACAACTAGCCGTCTTGCACTTTCTTTTGTAATATTTATATTTCTATCTTTGACTGCTTTTCCTCTCTTTTTTCAATTCTTCAAGAGAATCAACTCTCACTGTAGTAGCCAATCAATGTTTTTTTTAGCCATACTGTATTTTTCTTCGTTGTTAGGAGAAGAGGTTCCTAGAAAAATGTGGAAGCTACGGATTCCTCCGTCTCTAGACATTCTGAGAAATGGGGAGTCGCGACCCAATTTCAAGCTACAATTCAAAGAACGCGTCGTGTCCTTATTTCGCATGCCCAACTATGAGGGTTTAGGACGGTGGTTCGGTGCATTCCGTCACGCCCACATCATGAATTCAGACGCATTTTCAACGTAACTATCAATCTATTCAATTAATATCTTCACAAGATTACATGAAAAGGCCGTCCTGCAAGTCCTGCCTAGATTTATTCGAAGCATCTACTCTTCCAAGTGCGCTTACAAACTCTTATAATGGCCCCCCAAGCAACCCTTTAATAAATAACACAAAAGGCTCTCAATGAATTATTATAATGATCCCTCGTTCCCTCCAAGAAAATACAAAAGGAAGTCATTCTATATGATTCTTTACTTCCTAGTATCGATTTTTTATTTCCCAACTTCGCCCCAAATAAGGAATTAGAAACGGTTTGTTTTTGCGATAAAAATTGTATTTTTTAAAATTTAAATATAAAAAAATTATTTTCATCGACAACAAACACTAACTTAAGGTAAGTTTTAACATGGCTTAACAAAACCCTAGTTACCGACTTACAACTAATTATACTTGAGGGTTTTTAATTAAAATTAAAAAGGGCATTACCTAGAAGCATACATGCTTTTTATTGATAATTGTTGGACCCCATGTCTTCCAAATGTTATAATCAAAGAGAGCTTTCAATTCATCCGTGGGAGAAGGGGAGGGAGAGAGAGAGAGAGAGAGAGAGAGGGTTAAATAAGACTGGTACAAAGAATAAAGTCAACCATTAAAATTAATATATTAAAGGGGTCGCGTTATATGTACATCTGTGAGCGGTGTTTGAAGCCATTATTGATATTCGATCTAACCTCATTTACTACCCTCAACAAACCTCTCTCTATTTACCACAAACCCTCCACCAGCACCTTTTACTTTCCATCTGTTCTTCAAATTCATATGTTTTCCTTCAAACAAAGCATGGTGAAGCGGCCTCCGATCTGTATTCTATCAATTTAACCAATCATACCCTACTCTAATATCACCAAATCCCTCCTCCGCCTTTTCCATATGTACATAACACAAGCCCAAACCTGGAGCAAATAATATGGCCAGCAGCGGTGAGCAATGTATCCCTTGCCTAACACCAATTTGTCTTTTCATGCTCTCCACTTTTTTAAGAATATGATCTGATCAATCCCAAATGGTATAAATTCTTTTTCACCAGGCTTCCAAGTGATAACAACACCGTCCCAGCAACCCCTGCCGTTTGATCTTCCCTTTCTGCCTCTTGATGGTAAATCAATGGTGGCAATTCCTTCACTTTCAAATTACTCACTCCAATCTTTTGTCGGACCGATTCGATTAGTTTAGGATCAGCCGCGTTACCGACTGCATCCGTTACATAAAATACATTTAGAGCCATGTCTCCTGCTGTGGATATCTCAGCCCTTGTCACATTAAGACCATTCTCTCTAAATGTTCTCGTCACATCAGCTAAAAGGCCCTGCCTGTCAGGTGTACATAATTCTAGCCTCACACCCTGTTCATGGAAAAAGATGTTCTCATTAACATTTCAAATGTTCGCCTAACAAATGCATGATCTAACAGTTTAGCTGAGAAACTCCACACAAATTCTAATAAAACAATTACCTCGGATGCTCTTCTTTCAACCGCGGCTTGTAAGCACTGAATTACACGTTGCCTCTCGGGCTCTGAACTAATTGGGGTTCCATCAGTGTGCCTGATGTAGAATTCCTGGAAGAAAAAAATATATTAAAACAAGGTCAGTTAACCAAATCAAATAATTTGGTTTAATAGTTTCATCTATGCAACGATACAAATAAACTAAGATAAATATATACCAGGTATGCTCTGTCTCCTGCTGTGTTGATAGTGGCATGAAACACAATGTATTCCATGTCTGTCAACGTGCAAACAACATCAAACAAAAGCTTTGTTCTGTCCTTGCACTGAACATTCACAACCGAATAACCTCTCTCCACCCAATTTTGCACTGTCACTACCGGAGAATCACCACCAGGCTGCAAAATAGGCTTTCTCTCATAGTCCCTATCAGCAAACATCACTTGATGCAACCTTCTCTCCGTATGTGTGATGGCCATTGATACCATGGTTTTCGCGCTCCTAATATCATTGTCTCCCTTAAGAACATTCCTTAAACGTGCCTCTATTCTATCAATATGCTGTGTGTCCTCAATTGGTGAGCCTGAATTGCAATCTTTCACATACATCAGTGATGCAATCCGACCATTGTGAGTCCAGACTTTAGCATCGACCACACTGCATTGTAGGTCAGCTAGTACTGCAAATACCTCCGAAAGAAGGCCAATCCGGTCGGTACCAGTTAGTTCTAATGCTGTTAGACCGTTAGAACCGGTTGTTTTCCCAGGATGAATGGTACCAAGTGACTGATAACATACAAAACACGAAACACACTTCAGTTACCACAAAAACCTCCATCATTTAGTTACTAATTAACAACGCGTTTAAGGATAACAAATCACCTGCTCAATGTAGTTAATAACACTCTCGTCAGTTAACTTATTTCCGTTTAGATCAGTCACATGAAAAACTGCAAAACACAATTTAAAAAATAAAAATTAAAAGAGAACTTCAAAAAGGATTTGAAATTGCTAACGTGGCACATATATGCATCCAAGCGCACGTAAGAAACAAAATGAAAAATCATAAAAGAAAAGTTGGTGTGGTAAAAAAATCTTACCATCCATGAACCAGCGTCCATCGGAAGAAATGTAAGCCTTCTTTATAGAAAGGTTCAGATCCGTGAGGACTTGAACAGCTTCGAGTAAGATTCTATGTTTTCTAGCACTATCAACCTGTGAAACCAAACAAAAGAATCCCGAATGAATAGTCAATTTTTGGAAGGAAATACGGAAGATTAGTCAATATTTGAAGCACTTAAAAGAAGACTGATTTGTTCTGTAGTTTGTGTATATCTTTTGTGTGGGTTTCGTAGAAGGATTACCTTGACAACAGTCGCTTTGGAGGAAACGGCATTGTCGATGACGACCCTGAAAACAAAGAAAGGTCAAGTCAGAGAGGGATTGCGTTTACACGAGAGTTTAAATTTTCAAGTTAAGGAATTAATATTGAAAAAGTCTCATAACAGAGGTTTTAAAGTTCTAGAGAGAAGAAAATCAGGAGACAAAGTCAGATTATTATTTTTAAAAAAAAAACAAGAAAACTGAAAAGTAAATTGAATTGGTATAAGAAAGGGAATGATTTCAAAGAGGAGATTTGAAATCAGACCATGTGTGATGTGGGTTCGGTAACCGGTTTCAGGAAAATGGAAAGTAAAGATTTCAGTCTCAGAAATTTCAGCTTTACCAAACAAAAAAAATTGTCAATGATTTTGTACAGTTGATCACTAAATTGGGAACAAGTAACAAATCAAAAGAGAAAATTACAAAAATGTGGCAGTACAGACAATGAAACTCAAACAAGTAACCAAGAACAACAAAGAAACTCAAGAAAAACTTGTGAAAGTCAAAAGGAGAAGAAAACGCAGCAAACTCATGAAGGTTTTAAGAGAAACAAACCTGGGAGTGGTCATCCTTATAACAAGCTTCTCATATTCATCCAAACAAGCACTCCACTCCATTTTTGTAATTTCTCTTCTTTCAAACAACAAAAAAACAGAACCAAGGAGAGAGGTCTTCTCTTTCTCTTTCAAACGTTGTGTGTTTTCACTCTTCCCTTTAAAAAGCCTCAACAGACGACGAGATACTCAAAGACCCAGTAAGGCAAAATCCGTGAATTGGGAGAAAAAACCCAGAAGATAGATTCTCTAAAATTCTCACTTCTTTCGAGCAAATCGAAATTAAACCCACGAAACTCAAACTTGTTGCCTTGTTTCTTTCTCTCTACCTCTGGCTCCAGAGAGTTTCTATTTTTTTTCTTCTCCCTCTCTCTCACTTTAACTACTTTCGCTTCTTTCAAGCGTGGTCTTAACTCTCCCCCCTCTCTGCCTCTCTCCTATTTATATTTCCCCTTTTTATTCCGTTTTTATTATCATATTATTATTTCTAATTCCATGCCGAAACCACGCCTATAAGGAAAGGCTCGGGTCACATGGCGTGACGAAAGCCTCTCTCGCGCACAAAAAGCAGTCCACAGTCTACACTCACTGTGCCAAATTTAGGAATTAAGGGAAAAAAAATCAGTGGCTACGTGTCACTTGATCCCCTATCCGGGGTGTTCAAAAGTCCAGCTAGGATGGCACGTGTTCACTTTAAAGGTCCTTTGCGTGCCTTCGACTCAATAGAAATAGAAGGTTAATTCGATTCGGGGTGTTTACCCGTGTTTTAACCGGAGTTTTTTTATATTTATTTTAAAAAAAATAACTTAATATATTTTTAAATAACAAACTTTACTGTTATTCCAAACACCCATCCATTAGAGATTAATTAAGGGCAAGCGAGGGTCAGTCCATGTGGTAATTCTTGTAGACATGGCTTTGTTATTAAGGTGAGATTTGCCGACTATTATCATGACGTCCACACGTGACAACACACCGCTCCTATCGGCTTTTCTTCTCGTTTTTTCTCGCCAGTTCCCTTGTAGTTCTCGCTGTGAAGAGGATCTTTCGATCTTTGCACTTACTTCTAACTTGCTTTATTTCCCACTTTCGACTTCACCGTATCTCATGGTGAGTAAGTATTTTTTTTCTAGCAACTTATTTTTTAAAATTATTATTTATTTTTCAGAAATATTTAATAGTTTTAATATGTTGATATTACAAATTAAAAAAATAACAAAAAATATTTTAATATTTTTTTTTAATTTTATTTATTGAATCTTTTTATTATCTAATTTAATGAGATAAAGTTTTAAATTGTAAAAAAAAGATAAAATTAAATGAGATAGAAGCGCAAACAAAACACAAAGAACACGTGTCATCAATTTCAAAATTTTTAAATTTTTAATATTAATTTAAAAATTTATTTTATTTATTTCTCAATCCTTCTGATTAAGAAAAAATAAAGAAACTCCTTTAAAAATAGTGAATGAAAAGGAAAAAATTATCCATGAGTCATGATCCAGCAATAAAAAATTTAATCTTAGAACACAGCTAAAAATACTTGAAACAAAAAATCCTTCTTACAACTGTTTTGACAAACATGCATTACTTAAAATCACAACTAAATATATTTTTTTAAAATTTATTTTTAAAAACCATAATCGTGAAAGGTACAATAATGCCAAAAACGCACAATTTATTTTAATGAAGTGAATTATGGATTTTTTTTTCCTTAAAAAAACACCTCATATTATGAGGTTCTCAAATATTTACACAAATACACATTCAATTTGAGATATCGCATAATCATTTGACATTAACATAGTTATTTAATATACTTGCTCTAAATATTTATTACTGTTCATATAGTAACCAGTTAGTCTTAGGTTATGTTTGGGAACGCGGCTGCGGCTGCGTTCCCAAAAATTTTGATTTTTTTTTTTTTACTAAAATTAAATATGTTTTAGATCGTTTTGATGTGCTGATGTCAAAAATAATTTTTAAAAAATTAAAAAATATCATTGGCATGCATTTTGGCACGAAAAGTTATTTGAAAAGCATCCGCAACCACACTGTCAAACACGCTCTTAGTGTTCGCAATTCACCTTAAGGGTTTGTGCAAAAAAAATAATGTTCAAGTGTTGAAATGAAATCTAAAAGTAACATAAAAAATCAATAATGATAAGCTTGTAACTTCGGTGATCAGGGTTAAACCAACACAGGATATTATGCAAAACCCGAGGCCCATATCATGAGATTTAAATAACCCGATAAAAAAATAAAGAGGATTATAAAGTCTTTTTATCAAAAAAAAAAGATGTTAACTTTTAAAACCTGTGACTTGAATCATTAGACTCGAAGTATTTAATTTGAAAAAAAAAACATAAAGTCTAATTTCTAATCAATCAAATGTTGAATGGTGAAACTGGAAAAAAAAATTTAATTGTATAGAAGAATTACAAAATGTATAAATTAAAATAATGAGGATCAAAATTAAAATAAAAAATATTTTTTATGTTTAATTGAAAGGTGAAATTAAAAAAAATTCAATACAGTAAAAGGTCATTTAAAAAAATAATAAGAATTAAAATTGATATGAAAAATAAACACAATGCTATGATTAAAGGGTGAAATTGAAAAGAATATTATTTTTTACAACAAAATAAAAAAATAAAAATCAAATTGAAAAACATAATAGCATCAATATGAATTGAAGAATGAAATTGATAACCACTGCAACTTTTACAAAGAGGTAAAAAAAATCCAAAGAATAAGAACCACATTATAGAATATAATACTTGGTAAATCGAGATTGAATAATAAAATTAAAAATAAATAAAACTTATACAAATGAGTCAGGATAAGAAATTAAAAGATTAAAAAAAATAAGGACTAAGTTGAAATAATAACAATGAAAAGGGACAAACTGTAATTGTAGGGGAGGAAAGGGAGAACAAGGGAAAAAAAGGTCCATCGAAAACAAACCGAATCATCACCGTATACATGTCCCGCACCAATAAAAAGAGGATACGGTGGTGTTTCCATCAATACAAGGGAAGTGCATTTTAAGATGTAGGGAGGCGTCACACATACCGCCTGAAGGGCGTGGGCACTTCCTGCGTGTCCTCGAGTGTCGTACACGCACATCCACTTTTTTGTTTTTTAATCAAATACGAAAATACCCCTAAGATGACCTTATAACTAAAAAAAAAAAACTATTAAGAAAAGCCGGAAACAACTTTTTACCTCATGTTTTGTTTTTTCAATGGTATTTTCATAGTCTTCACTGTGTATTTTGTTTATTATTTTTATATTTATGTAAATATCAAAGTGCTCCCGGCTTAAATGATAATAGTAAAAAAACCGTCGTGACAATACAAGAACACCCCTTGATTCCAACTTTATTTTGTCTTGCTTTGCTTTTAATGATATTTAAATTATTTTATTACATAATTAAGATAAAAAATATTTTTTTTATCTCCGCACTCTTTGATAATAGTAAATAAGTTATATTAACCATCTAGATGGTGACAAATAAGCTATATATATATATATTTTTATCCCCGCTCTCTTTAATAATAAATAAATAAGCTATATCAACCATTTAGGTGGTTAACCAGCAATACAAGTTTGGAATCAGTGTTTTAAAGAGTGCACATATATTGATAGATTTTCCAAGGTATTTTCTGGCATCTTTTAATTGCGTTCTCTCTTCAGCCTTTTAGTACACTGAGCATACTATTGAATAAGGTTGTACTTGAATAAGGATCCTTCATGTACAGCGAAGCCTATACTCTCTTAACGGTGCGGTAAATAATCCATCCACGTTGTAACATAGAATTTGGGTAGGTGAAATAATTTCTCCCACTACACAATTATGCTCCGTAAAATTGAAATTATACCCACCCGCCAGCTACTCCCCACTTGTGATTGTCCTCTGCATCTCTTCCCTTCCATATAATCTCCACTCTCCGCAGAGAGCCAGCTGTACGGGACACTTAACTGTACGGAAAGCGTAGGAGGCCACACCTGTCAACTCAATGGAAAAAGTTGTGTTCTCCCGTGATGGCGTTTAATGGTGTTTTTGTAAGGTTTTCCGTTTTTTTTAAAAAAAATATTGATGTTTACAAATTCGTTGAAATAATATTTTAAAAAAATTATTTTTATATTAATATATTAAAATAATTAAAAAATTAATTTTAAAATATCCAGACCTCTTAAAAACATCATTCAAAACGCAACTGCAATCAACTCCGTAATCGTGGAGGGAGGCACGCCTTCGGACGTATTATGTTTTTGTTTTTTTTTTCATATGGGCACTCCACTACAGCAGCGGTCATGAGTTCTTGAATTTGTTTAAATTTAAACTATGACACGTGTCTGACATGTAACTAATGTCAACTCAAATTAGATGCTGTCACGAACCCATGCCACATGGGTCCCTGCCTTGTCTGTCTATCACGTGCAGGCGTGTCAGAAAACACGTTCGCCGGCTGGTCCGTTGTCTCTGGTCACCGACTGCCTACATGTCACCTATAAAATAGCCACTAACCACCAACAATAAAAAACTACCCCGTAATTATCAACCAAAATACTCTCCCTCGCGCCTCAAGTTAAAGGCCAACTACAAGTCAGTCCCTCACTTTTTATATCAATCTCAAGTCAGTGTAGCATGGATATAATCTCTAAATGGATCAGACTAATCAAATTACAATA
>Ga0325410_1009208_pt1 | contig 10580 bp, 3 predicted proteins | sample PopdelMetagenome_16_FD_206182 | JGI IMG/M metagenome (GOLD analysis project Ga0325410, IMG submission 206182) | Populus deltoides microbial communities from Bellville, Georgia, United States - Xylem-PdIQD-R3 | ecosystem: Host-associated > Plants > Phyllosphere > Stem > Wood/Secondary xylem...
ATTTTTCTTCATATTTTTTTTTGTAGATTTTGGCATCTTACATGAGGTCCACATGTCGAAGATCACAACTCATTCCCATAACCACAAGCATGACAAATATATGTTGAGATCACTCTGCCTCGTTCTAGCACATTTTTTTCAGTTCCAGAGGGTTAATTTCATATCCAAAATATTTTTTTTATAATTTGTAACACAATATTTTTATTTTTGTGTGGAATATGAATATTCAAAGCGATTGTGATCCACGTCTTTGCATGATAACCCGAGGATATGAATTCATATGGAATCTATTTTTAGGATGTAATAAGATGGGGTCAATACCAACAACGAGACTAAGAGGATGAGATAAATTGCATAAGAATGTTGGATTGTGATTCATGGGGTTAAATCACTGGGGCTTGGATCATAATTAGTTCAACCAATGGCCATTATAAACATCTTTTTCAAGCAGAAATCAACCCCCTACGTAATGTTTAAAATGTAGTGATCGAAGTCCAAACAAATGCAGGGGATCTCGTCCAAGAACATGACCATTAAAATTGAAGAAAAAATCATCAGTTGCCCAAAGAAGAGAAACAAAACCTACCTCCATGTTTGAAAAATACACAAACAATCAAACCCAGAAACAATTCTTAATATTTCACAAGATACTGCATTTCTGGCTTCCTTCTCGAAGAAGAAATGCTATATTGTCTCCATGCATTTCTAACTTCCAGCTAAATTCTTCTTACGGGTAACAGATCAATCCATGGGACAACCTTAGCTTGTTGAAACAAAATAGGAAAAATGGACATTGAAGTACCTACGTTAAAACTAAGCGCGGTGAACCATAATAAAAACATGTAGAATCATGTTTTTGTTGTCTGACAAACACAACCCAGAAAGGAAAAATCATAAAAAAGTATACTAAAGCAACTTCCTGCTTTGCCCATCATCTGCAGTAAGAATAGAAAATAGGTATTGTTAATACACGACAAACATCAGATAAGATGATGGTTGGCCATTCACATGCTTTACAAATGAAGTAAATAAAATGTAAGTGTTCTTTTTTAGGCTTTAGACTCTAGAAAAGTTTGTGTGTAACAGGAGGGCACTGATACAACTCATGCTTGTGGAATAGATGTCATGAGAAATGATAAAGCAAAAGCTTCTTTTGGACCCATGTAGATGGAAGTGACATCAAATAATAACACCCGATTGTCTGAATGATGATGCATTGTCTATTCTACCACTCATGAACACCATTGTAGAAGACAAATTACAAGAAATACAAATCAGAAAACCTATTAACTAATTGAAAGATTCTCATCATGTTTAAGGAAGAAATAACCATTTCTACCATAAGCATAGATCTTTCTAATACGTTGCTTTGTTTTTGAAAGGTGTTAATATTAAAAGTAATTTTTTTAAAATAAAAAATACTTATTACTAACCCCTTTTAACACCCTCTAACACGACATGACTAACTAGCTTTGTAGACAGATTAAATCAAATGACTAATATCTATCAATCACCCCCAGCAACCATTTCACTAATCCAGCCAAAGATATAGATATTTGGAAACTAAAAACACGAGAAATAAAAGAAAATCTGGAAAATAACCTATCCAGCCAAACAAGGGTATCGGATATGGATCCGAGAAGAATAGATGACATCTAAATATAGTATTTACAAAGGAATTAACAACAAAGTACTGTGCTATTAATACACAACATTAATTACTAATTAGTAATCATATACTAGATGGCAATTACCTCCAAAAGAGAAAGTTGAAGCAGAATCTTTTCATCATCATGATTTAGCATAGTAATTAATTGCTAATTAATAAAAACCAAACTACTAAACCCCACCACGAACCATTGCCTGGAACCGTTGTTCAGATTCTTGCCTTTAAAGCCTCATTTCAGAATTAAACTTTCTGATAAACTCTTCTGCTCGTTGATTCGTCCTGACTCATTGACTTCTCCCTCCTCAAAGACACAGAATCATTGAATATATCTGGTTTTCTGAGTTCTCTCCTAGCTCAAATAACCGGATCATCATCATCGCCGCCACCCCTACCACTATCACCAGCAGCAGTGATCATCCCGTTGGTTTTCTGCAAAACCTTTGGAGGGGTGTCCCACATGCCACTCTTCTTTAACTGCCTTGTTGGTGCTTTCCCTTGCTTCTCCATAATTAATGTTCATGCGTCCTCCAGGGTTTCCTGCTGATCTGCCTCTGGTGTCAGTGGCTTTTTGTCCATCTTTTCTTGCTGTTTCTTAGCAGAATTTGTCAAGCAAGATTCCTTAGACGCGTCTGTATTCGTCTTTTCTTGCAGCACTTTACCAGAATTTGTCAAGAAAGTGTCAGGAGAGTAATAATCTTGAGAAGAGTTGATGAGTTTCTCAAAAGACAAAGTTGTATCCAGGGGCGGAAGTAAGGGGGGGCAAGCAGGGGCCCGGGCCCCCCCTCAAAACATTTTAATTTTTTTCATTACCCAGAAGTCAAGTGAGATTTATTACAGTGACTTTACTTTGATTTCCAATTTCCTCTTGACCTACGTGGTCCACAAATCAATTTATCCTAAAATAAAGACATTACTTGGTTAATTTTTATTGATTTCCAATTTCCTCTTTACTTATTACAGTGGAAAAAAAAAAATATAAAGACATTACTTTGTCAAATAAAAAACAAAGCATGTAGACATCAATTTATCCTAATATAAATTTTGCAGCTGATCAAATAAAGAAATAAAAACACAAATCATAAGCAAAATTTTCTACAAAAAAATTAAAGCAGAGCCACCAATTAATTTATCTTTCATCAAACAAAATAAGGTAATTTAAATTTAAAATCTATTTTTGTTTTGTTTTGAGATGTTTGTTAATAATTTGATGATTTTTTTATATAATTATACCATTTTTGCTCTTTTTTTCCAGATCTGCTAGTTCTACCAATTATATTTTGAATTCTTGTTATAGTGATTTTTTTTCTAATTAATTAGATATATTTTATTGGTTTGTTTTGATTATGCTTGGATTTTTTTATGTTTTGTTTTTAGCATAGCCACCAAAATTATCAATTTTTTCTTATGATATATGTTTTGATTTTAAGTTGAACCATGAACAAAATAACAAGAATTGATTCTTTTTTTTTAAAAAAAAGAAAAAATATTGATGACTCACAACCTAGTAAACCAACTCCAATGTGTAATGTTGAAGTTATGGTTGAGCAGCCCCAATGTGCTTTAGTTTACAAAGAACCTGTGTTGATTAGTGAGCAACCTCTTACTAGAATCGACTTTGCTCATTTAATTAGAGATCCAAGCAATGATCCTCAAATTTGAGAATACTCGGTGAATCAACAAGATGAAATTCGAAGGACATACATTAATCTGGGGTCATATCAACCTTTGATGTCTGAATTAATATCCGCTGACAGGTAAAAAACATCCTCGTCGATTTCAGTCTTATTGGTTCAAAAGTTATCCGTGGCTTGAATATTCGGAGAAAAATACTGCATTTTGTTTCCCTTGCAATTTATTTCCAAGTAAACCATCTAGAAAGTCAGGATCAGACACGTTTACTGTTAAAGAATTTAATTGTTGGAAGAAAGTTAATGATGGGGAACAATGTGTTTTTTTGACATTTCTTGTTTCGACAACAATTACTGAACGAGTTTTTTCAGCGATGAAGATTGTTAAAATAAGATTTCACAATCGGATAGATGATGATTTTCTTGCAAATTATTGATTGTCTATATAAAAATAAAAATTGCTGAAAGATTCACAATTGATATGATAATCGAATGGAGGATGAAAATTGGTATTGCTCCAACATTTTACCTTATATAAAGGTCATTGTATTTTTGTAGTAAGTTATTTGAATAAAACTAAATTATACATGTTTTGTTTTACAACTCATGTACAATAAATTAAAATAAATATTATATCTTGTTATATTAATTTTGGCCCCCTCTAACAAATAATCCTAGCTCCGCCCCTGGTTGTATCCAATAGTTTTTCCACTTCTTGCATGCCATGGTCTTGCCAGAGATCATTCGTGTTACTTTTGTTTTGACTTTTGTGTTTCTTATTAGAACTAGAATGGGACAATTTGGTGTTGGGGTTTGGGTGTTGAAATATGGAGGAAGCAATAATGGCAATTATGATGAAGTTGAGGATGATATAGATGTAAAGAGGGGATAACCAGCCACGAAGGGAGATCCATACGTTAGGAAGAGTTGAGAGAATTAGATTAAACGTGTAAGGAATTATAACCACTTTAAACAAAATAAAAGTGGAAATGGAATTCCCTTATCGATAGCTTTGATAACCCATTATAAAACCAGAATTAAATCTGAATATTTTTTGGATTTAAATCATGTGATTTTTTAGCTGGAAAAATTATTGAGAAACTGTTGAAAGAGTTTTGAAAAAACTAATCAAACTCATCCTTTCATGAGTTGAAAGAAATAATCCTTAATGGAATTGGCCTTAGCTGAAATTCCAGTTCGAAAAAATAATCTTTTATAGTCCAAAAACATAGTTTGCAATAAACTCAACCCAAGTTTATTAACAACTTTGATTACCTACCATAAAATCAAAATTAAACTTGAATATTTTTGGATTTAAATTAGGTGAATTTTGAGCTAAAAAATCTTTTATGTACTAATGAAAGAATTATGGAAAAACTAATCAAATTCATCTTTTCATGGGGTGCAAGAAATAATTCATCATGGACCAAGCCCCAAGCTTAAATTTAAGTTGGCAAACAATAATATTTTGTAGCCTCGAAAGTTATTTTATAATAAACCTAACCCAAGTTGAGTTAGCTATAGATGTGTGTGTTAGAGAGTTTTAGTTCAAAACTCATTTTGCCTAGGATCTCTTAACTCTAAAAGTCTGGTGTTCTTTGAGTCAAATTTGAACTTCTCAACTTCTCACTATATAAATATTAACAAAGTTTTTTTTCTTTTCTACATGGGATAGAGTTTTTTTTTAGAAGATTTTGAGTTTCATCAAAAATATCAATTAAGGTTATTTGAGATCAATTTCTTATTTACCCATAATTTATTTAAATCACGTTAATGTTCTATGTTATAATCATTAAAGTGAGTGTACTCTCCTTTTAATCTGGTTCCAGATATGTCCATCGACCATGTTTTAACAAATTTCCAATAAGAACAATTTAATAAGTGAATTTATTTTATTATTTTATTTAGAATCTAAAATAAATTTAAAATGGAGCTAATTTTCAATATGATTTATGAAAATTGTTGAATTTTTTTAAAACATTTTTTTTAAAAAATACTACACTTCGGACTTGATAGTTAAAAAGGTAAAGAAAAGATCATTGACCATTACAGTTTAGGGTGGGGTTACTGACATGAAAGAGAGAAGACAGGAAAGATCATTTTGGTCTTCGACGCCACAAAAGTTGGAAAAAGACTGTCTTTATAACATCTCTCTTTTCTCCCATTTGTGTAGAAAACAAAACAAAACATGAGCTGTGCCTAATTCAAACTTCACAGTACAAATATTTTTTTTATTTTAAAACCACGTTTTGTTTTTTAAAGTATTTTTAAAAAATAATTTTAACATTAACATATTAAAATAATTAAAAAATAATAAAATCTTAATTAAAAAAATAAAAAAAACACCACCACAGTATCAAAGACAAACCTTACACAAATCACAATCGGATCTTATTAGTTACCTTTCATTTTCAAATTGAAAAGAAAAGAACTCAACCACCACCATTACTAATTGGATAGTATGCAGATATCTTATAGAGAGGAAAAAATAATAATAAATAAATAAATAAATACAAGCACTTGACAGATGGTGCCCTTCTTCTTTAGTCAAATCTCGAGTTGCATAATGAACTCAGCTCCTACTCATTTCACATCTCAAATTCAGTTATATATAGATGGAGGGTAAAATTGGCAAATAATTGTTGGTTCACATGTAAGTGTAAAAAAAAGACTAAAAGAAACTAATCTTTTTTCTTAAAGTTTTGATGTCTACCTAATTAATTTCCAATAAAAAAGATTTAATTTTAATTCACAAAATTAATCCAAAATATTCCAAGAAAATAAAAACCAAGCTCTGCATTGATACCTTAGTATTTGTCTGGTAATACAATGAGCTTTTATGGTTATGTGTAATATATTAGCCTAATATGCTATAAATTATATAAAAAAATTGCAAATGAATATTCAATGAGAATATAACATCTATTTTTTATGATTAATTTTTATATAGCTTACACCAAAGTTTTCAGACCTGTCCTGGTTCAAGGCCTGGGTCGACCGGGTTAATTTTTTTTTTTAATCAAAACGATATCGTTTTAGTAAAAAAACAAAAGTCAATGGATCGTAACTGGGTTTTTGACCGAGTCTTACCAGGTCCCGGGTCGATCCGTCGGACCGGGTTTCAAAACTATGGTTTACATAAATTACTTATTCTTTTGTTTTTTCATGCAACCAAAAAAAAATATGAAGACATGATTTTTCAATTTATTTTTAAAACTTTATTTTTAGATTATGATAAGTTTTATTTAAAAAAAAACAAACTACTAATAAATAAACACGTTTTTTCCGAAAAAAAAAATTAAGGAAATGAGAGTTTTGCCAAAAGAAATAAGGTTTTTCATTCCTTAAATTAAATTGTTGAGATTATTTTAAATCTTTATTTTTATTATTATTATTTTTTTTAAATAACAACATTGTTAATAAAAAAAATTTCATGAAGAAATAAAAATTTAACTTAAAAAATATATTTTCTTGAATTTAAATCCTTCGAATTCTTAAAAATATTTATTTTAATGATTATAAAATGAAATAAAAATTAGCTTTGAAGATTTACCATGCAGCACCATCCACGTAATTACCAAACTAAAGCCTTATTCGTTGAAAAGAATATCCTTTTTCATTATTGGCAACTTGTTAATGGGGTTTCCATGTCTGCCCCCGGGAAACACCCAAGCCCCGCCCTCCTTCCGATTGCTGTTATCCTCTATCACCGCTTACAGATATCAAACTTGCACCTTCCTCTCCCAGCCCAATCACCATCTCGACTCCATTTATTTCTTTGATTCTTTCATTATCAGGTAAGTTTATTAATTGTGGTAGCAACTTAAAATATTTTTTAAAAATATATTGAAATAATATATTTTTTTATTTTTTAAAAGTTATTTTTAGATCAGTATATCAAAATAATTTGAAAATATAAAAAAATAATTTTTAACAAAAATAAAATTTTAAAATTTAAAGGAATGTAGTTTCAACCGCGTTCTCAAACGGTTTTTAAAACTAAAAAGCTAGCTAAAAATGTGGGGATTATCATTTTGTATTATATCTTTGCATTTTATTAACTAATTTTTTTAAAAGAATTAGTATGATAATCTATTTTAATTTATTTTTTATATAATTATTATGATATAAAAAAACATCTTAATATCAAATTAATATCAGAAAAATACCCAAGAAACATCTAAACCTGTTTCGCAACAATGTGCAGGCTAGTTATGAATCCATATGGAATGGGGAGACAAGGGGTCACATTATCACATTTGGTAGGAGCTGTATAAGAGATTATAGAGTTGTTGCCACTAAACACCAAAGTGGTGGTGGCTGGTGGGTGTTAGTGGTGGGTCACCACCAGGCGGCGCCCTATCCTTGCAGCAGTTATCTTTTATGCGAGGGTTTTTCTTTATTAAGGAAGGGTCTTTTGAACTGTGATCAAGTAAGTAAGGGCGTAGTAGCTACTGATGAGCAGTATCTTTTTTCATAATAATTGGGTGCCATCAACTGCATCATGCAGGAGCAATAGCATGCTTGTATTTGCTTGGATTTGAAGATTTTGTGACCGATTTGCAGGGCGGTACATGCTTTGTTTCCAAGCTACTTTACGTGCTTTAATGGAACTCGTACCATTAATTACACAGAGTCAACTTTCTAGTTCTTCATAGTGCCATTCCTTCATTGCAAGTCTTTCTTGAGCTCCATGTTCTAGCTAGATGATGATGCCTGGTTTCTGCGTCTTAAGGAAACAATTTGCTAGGTTTCATTGATCATCGTACGTCTACCTAGCTAGTTAATTTCAGAGAATTGTTGGAGAGGAGCAAAATAGTGTTTATGCAAAATACCAACTTCCTTACATTATCCTTTCTTGACATTCGACAACCACCGCTCTAAATACTTTGATATTAAGTTTTTTTGCCTGCTTTTAAAATAAAATAAAAATTAAGATAGAGTTTAATTGCAATTTCAAAAATAAAAAAAAAAACGAAAAATAAAGATGATATATATGTACACGTGCATCTACTCTTATGAAAAATAAAAATTTATCATAGAGATATTTCTATGTACATTTTGTTTTTGTGTTTTAAAAGTATTTTTAAAAAAATTTGAAAATTTTTTATTTTTTTATTTTAAATTAATAGTTTTTGGTGTTTTCAAATCATTTTAATATACTAATATCAAAAAGAATTTTTTAAAAATAAAAAAATATTATTTAATATATTTTTAAATAAAAAATATTTAAAAAACAACAAGAATCTCTTAAATAGAAGGCGGCCACTTTTATTCGCATAAAAAGAGAAGCTAACAGTGCTTCTCAACAGTGAAAGAGACTCGTGAGCGAAGCAAGCCATGGAGCATAGTATTTAGCTTTTCTTTGACTTGGGACGATGATCATGGAAGAATATTTGAAAATTGATATATAACAACAAAGAAACCTCAAGAACATTATGAGTCATTAGCTTTTCATTAATCTAATGACCCTCGAGTGATTTATTACAGATTTTTTCTTGTTTTTGTTAATAGTTGTAATATTTAAATTGTTTCTTTCTTAATTAATTTAATTTCGTTGTTTGTTTGTTTTTAATGATGTTGTTAACAGTGAGTCATTCTCTTCTCTTGTTTTTAATAATAGTGTTTATGATCTAAAATAAAAATTAAAAAAATCAATTTTTTTGTTTTTAAACTATGTTTCCCAAATAAGCCTCACATGCCAAAACTAATGTTTTTTATTTTATTTTTTAAAGTAATTTTTTATTCAGAAATACATCAAAATAATATTTTTTTATTTTTAAAAAATAATTTTTAATATCAACACATCAATTTAAAAACATCAAAAAAATAAAAATTTCAATTCTTTTCAAAAATATTTTTGAAACATAAAATAAAAAAAAATTTAGTTAAAAGACAAATAAAAATAATAAAAAAAGGAGTGAAAAAAGTAAAGCGAAGAGTAAAAATATATGGAGTTGATAAAAATCTCTTGTCCAACTTATCTAATAAAAAGAGTAAAAATCAAGGGCAATGTCTATTTTTGTATAATTAATTTCTAGAAGAGAAAGTGAGAATCTAAAGTTCTATTATTTAGCGTCAACTGTAGAGATAGCTGTTAAAATATCGTTTGATTACAATTTTAGAAAAAGATAGAGACAATGAAATGTATATTTGGTTGAAAAAAAATAGAAATTGAGATACAAAAATAAATTTTGTTTTTGAGATAATTTTAGAATAAATTTATGTCATTTTAAATCACGAGGTATAAAAAGGATATGTATCTTAAAATAATATTTTTTATTTTTTATTCTTAAAATATCCTTGTAAAAATCCTCTCAATTTTAAAATTATTCAACTAAAACATGCAACGATAAAAATGGTTATTATTATAATTTTAAAATTCAACCCAGTGGTCGATTTGAGGCAAAGCTCGGTCATTGGTCAAGACCCGGGTCACAAGTCAGGTTCACCCGAGTCAATGTAAGAATTAAAATGATTATCATTATATTTTTTAAACTTGATTCGAGGATCGACCCAGGACGAGGCTCGAGTTACATATCAAGAGGGTCAACCCGGGTTGACTCTAGTAAATATAAAAATAAAAGTGATTATTATTATAGTTTTAAAACTTGATGTTGGAGTCTATTTGAGACAAGGTTCAAGAAATGAATCGGGAGGGTCAACCTGGTCAACCTAATTGTTTTTTAAAAAATAATAAAAAATCAAAGGGTTTTTCACTTGTGTTTTATCATGGGTCAACCTAGATTTTTTATCGGGTTAAGTCGAGTCTATTATTTCTCTATTCTTTTTTAAACTCAGACCAATTCAGGCCCTGCATCGGCCTGGTTCCAGGTCAACTCACCAGGTTAATCCTGGTTTTATAACTAAAGCTATTATAGTATTATTAATTTCAACACTTAATATAAACTAAAATAAAAAAAACAATATCTAATTATTTAAAATATATATATATATATATATATATATATATATATTTTAAATAATTAGATATTGTTTTTTTATTTTATATATATATATATATATATTTTAAATAATTAGATATTGTTTTTTTATTATATATATATATATAAGTTTCATAATAATACATATTAAGACTAAAATAGATTTTTTCATATTTTGTTTTGTTCATCATAACAAAACATAATTTAAAAACAATTATTTTATTTTATACACCACTACTAAACACAATTTTATAAGTGATTTTATCTCTTTTTCTATCTTTCTCTTCTATTTTTGATGTCTTCTTCTCTTTAAAAGAAAAAAAATAACCAATCACTATC
>Ga0325410_1009209_pt1 | contig 10579 bp, 13 predicted proteins | sample PopdelMetagenome_16_FD_206182 | JGI IMG/M metagenome (GOLD analysis project Ga0325410, IMG submission 206182) | Populus deltoides microbial communities from Bellville, Georgia, United States - Xylem-PdIQD-R3 | ecosystem: Host-associated > Plants > Phyllosphere > Stem > Wood/Secondary xylem...
CTTAGTGTTGTTCTTAATCTAACCATGAAATGACTCAGAGGCTTCTTTAGAATTTATTTTCCTACTGTAATTCTCCAGATAGTTAATGTTTGAATTCATACAAGATAGAATACAATATTCTATTGATGGAATGAATAGTAATGGCGGGCTTATGCGGTGCTAATGTTTTGACTGAATGGTCATAGATGGCAGAAATGTGAAACATACGTAATTTGCTAAGGGGAGTTGTAAGATTAGGCTGGAACTAGGGAGGCCTGAACGCAATGAAAGGAGAACTAAGCATTCGTAAGGCAGTTCCAGGAAAAGGGTTGAAGAAAAAGAAACAGGGCAATGACTATTATGTAGAATGTCTCAACTTTGACCTTTCTAGGGTTGCCGAACTTGTGCATCATGCACTTGTTAGTTCAGTTATGAAGAGCAACTTCTACATGTTTTTTGTTTTGACTACTTTTTGATTGATTCTGGCTGATATTCTTCTTTGCTTTTCATGTGTTTTTCTCAAGATAATGACAGCTTAGTCACAAAAGATTGTTCAGATTGTAAGGGCTTGGTGGAAAAGGTTGGTGCAAGTTCTTAGTTCTGTCCAAAAGGTTCTGATGAAAGCTGAGGAGCATTGTGCAGCCTTGTCAGTGCTAACGGAAATAAACTCAGAAAACTCTCCCAGGTGAGTTGAGATAGAGGATTTTCCAAAAAAATGGCTTAGTTTGTGAATTTCTCTCTGATTTTGTAGATATTTTATCTTTCAGGAACCGGCATTCATGGATAAGTTTTTTGCCCATCACTTACCAGAAACTATCGTTATTTTGTCTGTTCGAGAGGCAGAAACTATGTTCAAAAGGGATTTAATTAACCTGATAGGAGGTTTGAAGCATCACCTTTAAATCTGGAAAAATAATCGTGAAAGTTTTAATGATAAAAAAAACCTGTCTGTCTCTAATTTCAATCATTATTTTGCAGGTTTCAAGTTAAATCCAATGTCTTGTCTTGCTATAAACCATTACAGTTTAACAGGAGAAGAGCTATCTGATGTTCATGAAATCACATTCGATACAAGTCAAAGATTTGAAGAAGTGCCAAGAGATGACAGTTTTCATTTGAAAGACAGCACTGGTTACGAGGAAAACCTTTCTTTGAGATTAATTTCTGTAATCCGTAGAGAGCTGCCAGAGTCAGCTCTTGGCTGGCCTCTTCTTCAAAGAACCAATCGTCCAGCTCTGGAAGCATTGAGAAGTTCAGAAGTAAGGACTATGTCACTGGTAGAATGGAATTCAAAAGAAAACAATTGTTCTTCTGATCTCAAAACAGATGATTGTATTGTCAAGAAATGCAAGACTGAAGGGACTGTAATCCAATTGTTCCATGCCTCTGAAACTGAGTCAAGAGATGGTAGCAGCAATAGAGAAGATGAGAATTTTGGCTTTAAACAGAAAGTTTCTTCAAATTTTGATTTTTTACTTACCAAGGAATCCACACGATCAGGGCCTGGCTGGCTTCTTCTCCGCATAAAAACTTCTGCATCTCCAGAATCTCTGCAAGAATCTCAGGCTGATGGACTTTCAGTGGTTCAATGGGTTTTGAGTCTACCCAATCGATCCAAAGAAGCAACTACAAATATTCAAATTGATGTTGTTTCCAAAGAAGCAGAGAGTTACGTTGAAAACAATATATGTGGACGCGAGGATAAGCACAGTGAGGCTTGTTTAGCAGCATCAATGAAGCTGCCGAAGAAGCTGGGCTGTTTCTGTGCTCATCCGGCTGCAAGCAGTTCAGTTATGAGGAGCTGAGGAGAGAAACTCATCATTTCTCCTCAGTTTTGATTCTCTCTTTTTAAAGGGTTAGCTAGATAAGGCATATAGCTATAAATTTATTTCTGACATGTTTGCAACAGAAAACTTCCTTGGGGAGGGAGGGTGTAGCAACGTGTATCTTCCTGGTGGTAAGCAAGTGGCAGTGAAGATCCTAAAACACTACAAGGAAGCTAGGAATGACTTCTCCTTGGAAGTTGATATCATTTCTTCGTTAAAGCACAAGCACATTACGCCTCAAATTGGCATATGCGTCGAGGATGATCATTTAATTCTGGTCTACGATTTCTTGTCTAAGGGGAGCTTAGAGGAAAGGCTACAAGGCAAGTGTCGTTATTCAAGTATCAATGGTGATGCAGGTAATAGCAGGAAGTCTGTATTGTCATGGAAAGTGAGGTTCAAAATGGCTATTGAGATAGCCGAGACTCTAAATCACCTGCACAATGAATGTCCTCGGCCTGTTATTCACAGAGATATTAAATCTTCTAACATTCTCCTATCAAATCATTTTCAGCCACAGGTACTACTGTAAGCAAATTATTGCATCTGAAAACAACTTTTAAGGCAATTGAATTCTAAGTACCATAGTCTCGATGCTGCTCTAATTTTGTCTATCAGTTATATGATTTTGGGCTTGCCACATGGGGACCTACTGATTCAGCGTATGCAGCACATAATGATGTTGTTGGAACTTTTTGGGTATATAGCTCCTGAATATTTCATGTATGGGAGGGTCAGTGACAAAATTGACGTGTACTCTTTTGGCATAGTTCGCCTTGAATTGTTAACCGGAAAGAAACCAATCATTTCCACAGGTCTGAAAGAACAAGAGAACCTTGTTAAGGGGGTAAGAGTTCTCTCACTCTCTTTGAATTGTTGACGATGTTTAGTTATGTTCTTAGTCCCCTGACCAGACCTGACGAAATTAATGAATAACCAAAGTACTCTAATGCAGCCTGCAGGCAACGCCATTATTAGAGAGCGGGAATCTAAAAGCTTTGCAGGACCCGAAGATGGGCTGAGAGACTTCGACATTGTTCAAATGCAAAGAATAGTTGTTGCAGCAACTCTCTGCGTCGGACAGACAGCTAGAGTACGTCCTAAAGTGAGCCGGCTACTGAACTGTGATATGGTACTGTTATAATTGTGATTAATTCCAAGTTAACTTAACCTGGAAACCACATGCAATTTTAGTTCAATAACCCATATATCTGTTACATCGCCGACTCGTCCGGCTGAATTGCCAGCCAAACGTTTCCTGCACTCTACTTCTCCAGCATATTTTTCTTGACAAACAGTAGACATGACAAACTTTAATTCAAAGATCGTTTTAACCATGCCAATTAAAGATTTGAAGCTTGAGCTATTGAGAGGGGAGAAAGGTGAAAGAGACTGGGTGAATAGCTATGCTAATGATTTAAAAAAGTCAAGTGATGAGGAATTTGATGACCTTTTCCTGGAATTTGGCTGCAAACCATGCGTGGGAGCCTTCATTTCTGGAATTAGATGATGTTGATGCATCACCTGATAGTGTTGATGTCTCCACACCAAGTAGCGCAGGACGAAAGAGCCGTTTTATGTTGAGAGACTATCTGAAAGAAGAGCAGGATGGATCATAATGTTTTTGTGTAATTTTGCTACATTCCCTTCATGCTTGATTCCAATGCGACCAAAAGCTGGCATATAGGTTGTGGAGTTCGCGCAAGTGGAGGGAAGCTGGTTGATGACTGAAGTCGAAAGCACGAATTTTGTTGCATACAGCAAATTTTTTTCCCTTTTCTTTTAAAATGAGAAAATCCCAATCCCATTCACTGCAACTTAAGTGGCCAGCATTAAAAAGAATTTGCGAAAAACATTCGGAAGACATGTTGAGCGAGTCGAGTGTTTATCAAGGCTTAGGAATGGATTGGGGGGGATTGTCACCAACGGGTGGCGGGAGAATTCAAATTGGTTCCAAGAGGAGCTAAGAGTCGCACATACTCTCCAGATTGTTACAATGGCTTGATTGTATTGCCTCTATGGTCTTTAAACTGTCAGTAAGATTGATCATAAATGGCGTGTTAGATTAGCAAAATAATGAATTTTATAAGATGGTTGAATAAAAATGAACACAACAACGTAAAAAGAAAAGAAAGAAACTTGTATCAGATGTAAATGAAATACAAGTAAATGCCAGCGGCTATCTCAGCTTCCAACTCCTGTTGTCTCAAATTTAGCCTATTGTCTCTAAATACTGCCCCATCAGGCTCATTCATGGACACCTCAACAAAAAAACACTAGGCACCACGAACTTCTTACAAGTTCTTGACTATGCTTAATATTTTCCTCAAAATTAAAATGGAATTGTATAAGGTAATCCATAAACATCTGCCTCAGGTAAGTATTGCGCACACAGCCTCGTAGTAGAATCAGCATGGCACGAGACATCATGGCACACTTTCAATCTTTTGTATCCATGCCTGTCTTGCTTTGTTGTCCCAAAAAGCCATTCCTGATCAACAAGATTGTTCAGCTCAAACTGAAAAGATTCCTCCAAATTCGCAATCAAATCTTGGTAAAGTGATTCTGCTGTCCGCATCTCCTGATCATATGATCTCAAAGAAGTTTCAACAATTTCATTCTTTTGAGGAACAGAATCCGCTGTTCCCAAAGAAGAGCACAGCCCTGCTCCATTAACAGGTGCATCGTGCTCTCTATGCCTTCTCAATGGCAGCTGAATTCGAATGATGGTACCTGATCGATCATTTCAACAGCTTAAAGATTACAAAAAGCTGCAGCAAATAATAAGACCCACCAAAGTCTAAAACCCACAAACTCACCATGAGTTTTGCCACCATCAGACAAGTAGCAAAGGCTCTGAGAGGACAGAGGTTGCTTATCTTCCTCAGTAAGATCGCTCTTTTCATCTTCTTCTCCTCTTTCCTTTGGAAGGAACCTTTTGTCCTCTTGATGGAACTTATCACCAACACGACTTCTTTCCTCACTGTTTCCTTTCCTATGCTTCCTTCTTTCTTTCTTCTCCCCCCTCTTTCTCCCTTCATGCTTTCCCTTCTCGAAACTCTCCCCTTGGAGCTTTTGTGTACCAAAATAACAATTTTAGAATAGATATCACTTACCCGATTCAAACCCATTTCTTTTCTCAGAAATAAGTTCGTAGATTCCAAAAAATACCATATGAATTGATACAATCCTGTAGGTTATTACATCATGCCAAGTGCAAAAATAAAAGTAGTTGACAAGAAAACCAGATTTTCTCAAACAAACCTTAATCGATTCGGTAAGGTAGCCCGGAGGCTGGTAAGGAAAGCACCGAGACATTGCTTAATTCACAAGATATATGCTTGGTGACTGAAATCCAATCCTCCAATATTGTAAAGGGTATTAAAGGAAAACTGTTCTCTTTATTTAATTAATCGATAGCAAATTATCGAAAACTGATTGAATATACAAAAATCTTAAACGGGCTGCCTCGCTCGAGGATTTTTAATCGAATAGAGTGAGGGCTAGGGTTTCTAAAATGGCTTTCGTTTAACCTCCTAAATGTCCGAGCATCGAATGATGACAGGTAGCGAAGGGTGAATAGATAAAGGCGTGAGATCGGTTCTTTTGCCGATAATGCCCTTCACTTAAGGGTGCTTTTCCAACGTCCAGTGTTGTTTAGATCGAGGGGCACTGTTGCAAATTTAATTTTAGCCGAACACTTTATTTTTCTCCGAAACACTCTCGTGCAAGTTGTGGGATAGAACTGACAACCAAGCAAACTAGCCAAAGATGCAGCAAATCCCTACAGACAAGCATAGATTAATGGCCAAATTAAAGATCCTGCCAAGGGCACTACTAGAGAGTGCCAAACTCAAAAGCATTACGAGATCTCAAGTCAGATGGGGCTTCACAAATTTTCCAATGCGTAGAATGTTTCTGGCTGCGAAAACTCTGCATCAGACTGAAAAAGTGAGCAGTACAGAAACGCGATTCCAGAACATCACATTCGGGATGTGTACTACTACTACATAACACAGCCTTGAATTTGGAGGCAACTGTACGAATTTCAGATAGATTGTTATTACTTGCTTGGCCAACCGAATGAATTTCAGTCATTGCAAGAAATAAGAGCAAAGATTGCTAGAAAGGGAGATGCACACATTTTATAAGAAAAACCGCCATGATTTAGAAGTCACTGTACATGTTTCCCTCTCTAAACAACATCCTATGCCTATCCTATCAATCGAAATATCTGCACTACATATTCAAAATTGGCTCATGGCCACCTCACAAAAAAATTTCAGACCATGAACAGATTACAGTTGCTCAGTGCTTCACATCAAAATGGAATAGTATAAGGTAATGCGTATACATCAGCCTCAGGCAAGTAATGCCCGCGTGGAAACAAAGAACTTTCGTGACACAAGACATCACGGCAAGCATTTAGTATCTTGTTTCCATGCCTTTCTCGCTTTGAGGCCTCAAAAAGCCATTCTTGATCATCAGAATCATTAAGCTCAAACTGAGGAGGTGGTGAAACCCAATCCTCAATTAAGACTTTGTATGGTGAGTCTGCTTTCCGCATCTTCTTATTGGGCAATTTCAACCGAGAAATCCCAGGTTCATGGCAAACAGTGCTCTTCTTCTCTGAAACTGAAATGCAAGGCATTTTCTCTGGAGAGGCAAGTTCCCCGACAACAGTACCTGCCTTTGAATTGACAGTTTCTTGATGGGATAAATGGACACCTTCATTCTGCCCAGAAACAGAATCTGCCCTTCCCGAAGTAGAACACAACCCTTCACTATTGAGAGGCACATCTGGCTCTTTATGCCTTGTCAAGGGTAACCTAATGCGGAAGACATTACCTGATTGATGATCACAAGTTAAAGATTAAACAAGTCTGCAAGAAATAACAAGACCAATTAATCAAACGAAAAGAGCAACTCACGGGGTTTGTCATCATTAGTTGCTTGTTCCAATTTCCTCTTCTTGTTGCTCCGAATGCCATCATCAGACAAATAGCAAATATTCTGAAGGCATACGGGCTCATTGTGTTCTTCAGTAAGATCACTCTTTTCAGCTTCTTCCTTTTTTTCCCTTGGAAGGAAGGTTTTCCCCTTTTGATGAGACTTACCCACAGTATAACATATTTGGTCCTTGTTTTCTTTCCTATGCTTCCTTCTTTCTTTCTTCTCCTTCTTTATATCTTTATGGCTTTCTGTTACAGACTTCTCCTTTTCCTTTCGGATCTTTTGTGTACCAAAAGAACAATTTTAGGAATCAAAGTACTATGAATTACCCAACTCACGAATTAAAAAATCTTCCACCTTCCCACAAAATGCAAACCACTTTCTCAGTTGTAAATGCATATCACTTGCTCATTTGTAAATCCAAATCACTTGCTCATTCATTTCAAGAAATGAAAAGCTACAGCATTATAGGTTAGAAGCTAGGTTAAAATTTATTTCAAGAAAACAAGGCTTAAATCACTTGCCCATTTGCTAAAATATGATGGGTTTTTTATCCCATGAACTATTTTTGAACCAATTTTCTTAACAATCTTTTTATTCAAACCCTAGAGCCACAAGCGAAAAACCCAATCAAGATTTCATGAATCAGGAACACGATTGTGCAATAATCAAGATTACAACATTTATACATGGTTTAATTACTAAACTAAATTAGTTAAACTAACGGGTCAAATTAAGCGATAAGTCGTCTTGAGGGCGAAAAGGGTTAGTACACATCAAGAATACAATTACAAGTGCAATTTTGCAACGAAAGCAAGTCGAGCACTAGATGGAAAAATCAAATTTGCTCAACAAACCTTGATCGACTCGATCTGGTAACCCGGAGGCGGGTAAGGAAAGCACCGAGACATTGTTTAATGAATCTGGATCTGAAACCGGATTTACCCGACCGAATATCAAATGGGTATTGACAAATAATAAAATAAATTTAGTTTATCTGGTTCGCTAGAAATCTAAGAGAGAAACCCTAACTGAATCGAACCAAATCGCTAGGGTTTTTATGACGGCGTCGCCTCCGAACCCTTCTGACTAACAATTGCAAACTACGAAGAAGGGTGCGGGGGCTCTATATATATAGGCCGACTTGAGACGCCTATTTGATGTACTGTTCTGTACCGATAATACCCTTGTGCTCTTCTGTACCGATAATACCCTTCTTTTAATTGGTTATCCTTGCTCTTTCAGGGATACTATTGGGGATCCATCTCCAACAACAAAAAGTTTAATCACGCGCTTCAGTTGGAGCGTGTCACATACGATTCACAGCAAAACCAAGTCAAGAAACGGCAATCCATTGAAAAAGAACCACGTGTTGATACCTCTCCGTGTTGAAAAGTCTTACAAGGCCAGTAGAATAACTAGTAGCTTAAATTGAAAAAAAAAAAAAAAAACAGCAAAAAGGTCAAAAAAATTAAATCTGTAACCCGCAAAAACAAAGAAGAATAATTTCATTTAAGATTTCTTTTTATTATTTTATTTATTTATTACAGTTGTTTTAAATAATAACTAGTTAAATATTACTGGTTATTCTATTTAGTACCATAAAATTTCTCATTTAGTTAATTATAAATTATTTTTATATTAATTAATTGGATTTATATAATTATTTTAAACTAAAGTATCTATATACTTATTTTAGGATTAATCTCTTATCGGTGAAGTTACAATGCCATTTACATTTCCTAACCAAAAGGCATAATTTTATTTTTTAAAAAAATACATGTTGCCCCACAATTGCACAAAAAGGCTCTAGCCATTATCACAATTACAAATTTTGGATTAAGTATATTTATATTTTTGTGGATGTATAACAATAGCATAGATTACACCAGAGTTTTCTATTATGTGGTTAAAAAGAAAAGTCATGGGGGTGGTTTTATTGTTGAGTTTGTGTATAGTTTGGACTAGTTATTTTTTTTATAAATTATTATGGATTAAAATAATTAATTTTTTTAAAATAAGTTAAATTTTATCTTTGTATGATTAAGCTTTTTTAAGCTTAAATGAGCATCTAATTACTTATTTTTTTGAAAGAAAATGTTAGATTGAAAGATAGACAACTAAAGTGAGAAGGACAGATAAAATAAATGAATTTTTTTAATTTTATTTAAAAATTTCATTTTAGTCCTCCTCTTTTTTAATTATTAAGTTATTGGTCTCTTTAGTTATCAGAGATTCAATTTTGATACCAAAATTTATTCCCCTTATTTTTCAGACCTTTTTTGTTACATAATAGAGGAAGTCTCGTTGATTCTAGTGTAGAGAGAGAAAGTCATATTTGATGACAATTCTGACCACAAAAATAATTGATCTAGGTGTCAATAAATTTAATTTAATGAGAGAAGTTTAGCATAAGTGTTTTTTCTGCCTCCTTGGGTGTTTTTTCCTCCTCCTTGCCCAAGGAGGTGGATTTGACCAAGAAAATAATTTTGGATTCAGGTTGATTTTGGTTTCTTGATCTATTTTTTTGGGTTTTAAAGATCTTGGATAGGTTTATCAAAGTGTTCAATGTGTTTTCTACGTGTTTTAGGTTGAAAGTAGGTTTTTTAGCAAAAATAAACTTAAGACCCTATTCTTTTCAGTAATCTCCAATCCTCATTTGCTTATTTATCTCAAAAAAAAGGGATGACAGGTTGTCCGTCCCTTTTTAAAAAAAAAATAGACCTAGATTTACGAGGTGGGCTAGAAGGCCCACCTCCTAGTTTTTTTATGAAGGCTGAGGCATACTGGGCCACTATGCCTATGCATCCAAGCTCATCTGTCTTTTTTTGTTATTTTTTAAGGTGGAAAAAAAAATCATTGAATCCAGTTGATTTCGTGAGTCAAGCTGCAGGTTTGATGGGTTAATGTGTAGTATCTGGCATATTTTGTTTTTTACTTTAATACATTTTTTGTCACTCAATTTATAAAAAATACAATTTAACCTTTTGTTATTGATGATCATTTTTTTTTATTTAGTTCAAAACTAAAAAATTATAATTTCATCATTTAGTATCAATGATGTGTTTTAGCTATTTTGGTCCAATATGCCTACCATGGTTGTTTTTTCTTTTAAAAAAATATTTCATACAAAAATAAATTCTTACACATTTTATTATCATATAATTAACTGAAAAATAATCTATGAGATAAAAAAAAATTTATTGAATCTGATAGTGTGCATGACTCATGTTGCGAGCTTGCTTGGTTGACTCGAGTTTACTTAAGTTTTTTTTTTTTAAATCGATTGCTATTTTTATTAATTTCATCTTGAATGAATCAAGGATTTAGCTTCCTATTTTTTTTTAAAGATTGTCCCCAAAGTTTCGGTGGTCAACCTAAGTTAACCCAAGTTAATTCAGTTTGTTTCCATTTCAATATTAGATTAAAATATCATTCAATTAAAATATTTTTTTAAGAAATGTATTACAGATATTTAGATTTTTTTAGCACCTAAAAAAATTTTTTCTATTTCGCGCTACGTTTGTTTACTTTAAGAGGCCTTTTTTTTTTATCAAAAGCATTTTTGAAAAGAAATAATTTATTTTATTTATTTTCTACAAATTAATATTTTTTAATATTTTAAAATTATTTTAATCTACTAATATTAAAAATAATTTTTTTTAAAAATATATATTACTTCAATTCATTTCCGAACAAAACATATTTCCAAAAACAATAGCTTGCACGGTACAAAATGCTGTAAGGTAGAAGATATGAAGGCAAGCTTAATGACTAGTTATTAGAGTGTCCCGCCATGCTAGTAATGTTCTCTTGAGCTA
>Ga0325410_1009211_pt1 | contig 10579 bp, 5 predicted proteins | sample PopdelMetagenome_16_FD_206182 | JGI IMG/M metagenome (GOLD analysis project Ga0325410, IMG submission 206182) | Populus deltoides microbial communities from Bellville, Georgia, United States - Xylem-PdIQD-R3 | ecosystem: Host-associated > Plants > Phyllosphere > Stem > Wood/Secondary xylem...
CGAGTATACTCGGATTAACCCGTTAAGAATTGTTCTCGGATCATGAGGTTGAAATAACGTAATAAAAAGTAAAAACAAAAACCATGAAATCTAATCCCCAATCAACCTAATATTAAAATTAAAAAAATTAAAAAAGGGTTAATTAAGAAAAAAAGTAAAGGAAAAAGTTGAGTTAATCAGGTATTCAGGTTAATACGCCAAACAGAGTTAACCTGCCAAACTTGTAATTTATGTCATGAGAATATGATAATTCAATAGAAAAAACATAATATTAAAAGATAAAATAAAAAGAAGGTATTAATTAAAAAAAATTCAAAAAAAAAAGAAAAAAGAAAAAGAAAAAGAAGCAAAGCACTTATCAAATAAATATTGCTTTATGAGGAGGGGTACACTAAAACGTCATTTTTTTTTAGTTTATAGTTAACTAAATTCTGTTTGAACGGGTTATAAGCTTGATTTGAGTAGGATTTTTTAAAAAACTGACTCATGTAAATTTAAATAACTTGATAGGTTAATTTATGATTTGATTGATTTGAATAAATTTGGATGAGATTTGAGTGCTTTAAGATTTATATTTTTAATTTTTATCCAAACAAATAACATTTTAATTTTATAAAAAATAATACCATTTTAATTTTAAAAATCCAAAACAATATAATTTTGAGATATATGTGCAAACCCACGACCCAGCCTGGCACCGTCCAAACTCGAGACCAAATGTAACAAGTACGATGGATAAAGACACGCCACGTGTAATCTTGCATATTCTGAAGGCTTGGTTTTGATTGGCATTCTACGCGGGCGGCGGGCCATTAGCTTTGATAGTTTTCCCGGGCTTTTGAGGTATGTAACCCCCAACCATGTTATCGGGCTCAAAGCCCATTTTGTTTTCAGACATCCTGTGTTATGTCTGCTCTCACGTGTCCGCCAAGCAAGGAACTGGAAAGTTATCATACTCCTCGACACTATAAAGTATAAACCCCTAACCATATGCTCTCATTAGTGATGATTGTCCATCACTTAAAAAAACACACACACAGAAAGGAACTGGAAACAAAAAAAATATATATATATATATATAATTGGTAATTGATTAAGAGTTTTATAAACTTTAAGAAGTAGATTTAATGGTTAAAGAGATTTTGTTTTTTTTTTAATTTTTCAATTATAATTGTAGATTTAATTTTTTGAGCAATAAAAAAGATGAGCAAATCAATAAATAAATAGCTAAAATTAAGGTTTCGTGTAATTTCATCAGTAATTTCTTTATATTAATGATACGCGAGACAATTAATTTTAATTCCAAAAACTTCAATTCAACCACACAACATAACTTATTAGCATCAGAGCACTTCCAAACTCAAAATAAAGAAATTAAAACAAACAAGAGAAGCAATGATAGGATCTCCCAAAATCTTCAAGAAAAACTAGGAAGAAAATGCAACGCCTGTAAACAATCTTCCAGTCCCTCTCCTCACCATTCAGCTGCTTGTTGTCTCCAGTTCCCGAGTTTCTTTGCTATCACAACACAATAAATCACTAGGGATCATCAAGCTCCTGGCCCCGGTTCTCCTACATATGTAAAATGTAGAATTATCAATGTGATAATTTATTTTTGAGTTATTTTTAAAATTTATTTTTTTTCTAAAAAAAAAAAAAGCTAACAGCATGGAGAAAACAGATTGAAAATTGTACACATGTTAATAATTTTCCATGAATATTTTCTAGATGCTGAAAAATATTGTTTGTCATAGTTCAAATTCAAATTTAAATTAAACTGAAATAAAAGCATTAAGTTGTTGTTAAGTAAATCTTATTTTTAATTTTAAAGTAATCTCAAGAAATTAATTACAATTTCAATAATTTAATAGTGAAAATTATTTTTAATATTTTGAAAGGACCAATCAAAATTACTGTCAAATAAAACGAGAATTACTTGCATTGAAAAGATTATTTTTAAAAAATATATATACACGATTCAAATCTGAAAAGATAATATACTTTTTAGAGAAATCATATTTTTTTTGTTTTTAATAGATATATTTTTTGATATGGGATCCTTGCATGATTATCATATTTATTAAATCTAAATCATTAAATCCAAATTGAACAATAATCATGATTTGGTATACAATAAAAATTATGTAAAATCATTAACCCTATCCTTAATACACTCATTAATCATAATCTAAATATAATTATTGTACTTTATTAATAATAAATTGTCATAAAAAAGGGATTAAAATTAACTATTTGAATGAACCAAATGGAATAAAGAAAGAAGATTTTTTCCTTTCCCCCTTTTTTTTTTTTTTGTTTTTCATATTAAGGAAATGGTGTGATTTTGTCGAAAGGTATAAAAAGTTCACTGAATTCTAAAAAATTAGCACCAAAATATAGGAAAATTTCCAATCGTCAACGCACGCACTTGGACCAAAAATTAATTTTGCATAAAAACTTGAAATCTATTCTTCGTACACATGTTAATCATTTTCCATTTCTTGCATGGCTAGCACAGTCACGGTATAATCATAAACAATGTAATCCGTCAACGTGTCATGACCTAATTGGTTATTATATTGCTAATCCAATTACCTTGACCCTAATTACCTTTCACATATTTCATTGCCCTCTCCTTGCCAACTATATAATGATTCACCTCCCATCAACCTTCCCTTGTCTCGTGGCTCTACACCATATAAGAAACCCAGAGGGCAACGTTTAGCCGAAAGGATGTCTAAGCTTACAGCCCTTTTCACCATAGCCCTTCTCCTCAGCTTTACGCTTACTTATGCTGCTCGTCCCCAGCCGGTGCCAGTCCTATCCGATGAACCTCTGGTGAAAACCTAACTTGGTCTTTATGTTTCTCAATCTTCATGTCAGTCACCATTTTTATTTGTATTGATAGACTCTAATTATACGTTTCTTTGTTGTGATTTTGGACTCTTGTTTTTAATGTGATACGTAGGATGGCAAGGAAGATGAGGCTGCGGTTGTTGAGAGCTGTGAAGGACTGGGGGTAGAGGCATGCTTGGCGAGAAGGACACTCGCAGCTCAAGTGGATTATATCTACACACAGAAGCATAATCCATGAGCTAGCTATAGTGCAATTGTAAAATCAATAAAGATGGAAGTTGAAGTACATCTGTTGGTGATGATATATTAAGAAATATGTCCTACTTCCCGCTATTTGTATTACAGTCTCAAAATTCATGGTGATCAACTCTGTTACGAGGAATTAATTCATTACCAGAATCAGAATAAGTATATAAATCAAAATTATATTTTAGCATCACAGTGTGCAATCTATGTGTAATTTCTTGCTACTACCGATCTGTGGTTGGTAAAGGGCTAGTGGCTGCTGAGAATTAAAGTTTCATGGCGATTACATGTTTGGGAAAGCAAATAAAAACATAAATTGTTTCGTTAAGACTTGTATCACCCCTGTGTGTTAGAAAATTCCAATCAAATTTGTCCAAAACAAGTCTTAAAACCTAACTTGACTATCAACTCGATGATTTATTGGCCTAAAGCCTAGCCTAGGTTAGCTTTTACTTTGAATGAGTTTCTTTTCTTTTTTTTATCAAAACAATGTTTTTTAAAAAGAAAAAAACACCTTTAAAAACGATGTCTTTCAAGGATTCTTGGAAAAAAATATATAGCTTGGGTTGACCGCCTAACCCATGTATCGACCTGTGTCAATGTAAACTACTGTGGTGCCTTCAATTTCCAATCCCACAATTCCAAAGCATACAAAAAGTCTATGAGTCTTTCGTATTTTTTAGATATGACAAAGGAAGCTTCATAGAATATTATGCGAGAGCAATGAACTCTTTCTTCTTTAGAAGAAAGGTAAGCAGACTCCTTTAGCACAGGTTTTTGGTGTTCTCGGGCCAATGAAAGCAACAAGTGCTGGCAAATGATTTACACTTATTCCAGAATTCACACAGCTTGCAATGCTAATTCCTATCAGGTCAGCGCGATCACATTATCTTTTGTAGTAGAGAACACTCTTTCCACAATCCATATCTATTTGTAGCAAAAGTTGAAGGCAGGGTGTCAAACACGGAAGTAAAGTTTCAGCAGAACTTACAGGTGTTTCCAATCAGCTTCAATTATCACTTTCAAGTGCAGCTTAAAATAACACCAGCAGCTATGTTTGAACTTCTACTTTTCTTGTAGATGTTTGACAGCGTCAACCAGTAACAATAACAAAATCTGCATTAGCAGGATATAATGGATTGGTGTAAGAATCACTTAATTACCTTCTCTCGACTGTGTTAATGGGGTAGGAAATAGCATCAATAACTACCCGTTTGAACCCATCAGGACTATTCCACTAAAACTCAGGATTAATGGAGAGGGTAAAAAGTAGTAAAATCACCCATTCGAGGGTAATTCTCTGCCCGGAATGAATGCCCTTTTTTTTTCTGTAGAGTGAAATAGAGGGAGTCTAAATTAGTTTAGACTTACGCTTCATTCAAGAAGAAATACAAATAGACGAGCTTAAAATTGCGTTTAGTTAATGTCTCAAAATGAAAATGATTGAGATAGTAAAGACAGAAGAAACCTATCTCCCAATTGTTTTTGTTTTAAAAATATATAAATTCACTCTAAAATTATCTCAAATACAAATTTATTTTATATTCCTCTAACAAGACATGTTTATATCCTTTCTGTATCTGTTACTTCTATCCCAGGATACTAGGATACTAATCAAACACAAACACAAATACTCCATTGGGGACACAGAAAAAAAACTGCAAGTCCGAATACACAGCAGAACAGAAGATGAACATACATACCTGAACTTCTCTGTTGCAATAACTTCTTAACCACAGGAAATCAACAGATCACTCACTACTTCTATCCTCGGGAAATGATCCAACCACCAAGTTCATCTCAGTATGCTTGATCTTATTTAACACAGGTAACTTGTTGTAACTCTATTGGTATGGTATAGAGGGGAGAAAGTAAAGGCTTTCTAGCAGTTCCTAACACCCCATCTCTCACTCTCTTCACGTTAAGAAATTTGTTCTATTTTCTTCACAGCAATGGTCAAGGAATTAGCTTATGTTGCATAGACTACGTAAGCAAAAAGCATGGAACTGTGGCTTCCATGTATCAACATAAAACCAAGCATATTGAAGGTAAATATCCAAGTGTCAGGAAGTAAGATTGTAATTTGATGCATCAAATCTGGTTTCTTTTTATTGTTCCTTTTTTTTCAAAAAAGAAGGGCAATTCCATTATAAGAAGCTATCAAATTTAATAGAAGAGTGCAAAGAATTGAGGCTAAAACCACCATCACAATGAGTATGCTCACTTTAATATCATTTTAACCAAGAGGTACAAAGATATACATACAAGACCTCTCTATTTCCACAAGAAGAGCTCCTTCATGAGGGAATGAAGAACCCTGTCAGTTTAAGCAGGTAAGAGAACCCTAGTGCCACCCAGAACATGTAAATACAAGGCAAGGCATACAGTAACAATAACAGAGGACTTAGCCCCAACATATCTGACTACTTCGAGTCCCCTGTCTACTATCTCTTCCTGAACCACATTGAGACTTCTCTTCACCCCATCTGACATCTTCCACAGCATGAATTCCACAATACACCTTATCGTTTCAAACGTCATCCTCCCAGTCACATCAAACACAAATTTCCTATTACTTGGCACTGACAAAGTAGATGAAACCTTTCCAACCCATCCATCACTCTGAACCCCGTCAAAAAAGTTTCCATCTTTCATACATGCTTCTCGATTGAGATACTCATCTTTTGTCGCACTCAGTACTTCACCCTGTTCGACAATTGAACAAGTAGAACCCGATTTTTCACTCGAACTTGTGGTCAACACTTGGTGAGATGTTTTCACAAGCGTTTCCACAGCACCATTACAGAGAGAAATCAAAACGTCCTTCACATTGTTTTGATGCTTTGGATTTGTCAAGCCAGTGAAAAGTTCATCATAAGAATTGATCTTCAACGTCTTATCCAGATAAACAGCAACCGCCGAGCTCACAAACTTCTGTATGCAATCAGCAATGAGCTCCCTACACCGATCATCACAAACCACACCAATCCATCCAGGCACATCTGACAAACTCGACCCCATTTGACCTCCACCACTCGAATAAAACCCCAAAACTAAATTCCTCGCAAAACTACCAACCACAACAGAAACAAACCCAGCTCCTTCATTGGAAAACAACCTCTCCATCACCTTATCAGAAAAATTCAAATTCCCAGAACCTAATCCTACCGTGTTACCATTTCCTGACTCCAAATTATACCCTCGCAAAACTCCAACGGTCAAAGCCTGAGTAACCCTCATCAAAGACTCAGAAAACTCATCCGATTTCGCAATCTTGGAAATTTGCTTTAAACTATTAGGGATTTTATCCGAATCAGATTGCAAAAACTCCTTCAAATCCTTGGAGACAATACTAATGGTCTCCGTGGAATCAGAAACCATTTCGGCAATAGAAATCAAAGCCCCCATTAGTTTCATAAATCTCCTCCTTTTCCTTACCACAGCAGGCAAATTATACAACCTGTAAAACCCATAGCCAGATACACCAAAAACAGCTAGTAGAATTAACAATTTCTTTTTCCTCCTAGAAAAGTGGAAACCACTTTTCACCAATTCAAGATCCATCGCTTCCGCAAAAGGGAACCCGAGGGCTTGAATTGTGAAACAGGGGAGAGGATAATGAGCCCAGAGATACAGACAGAGATGGTAGTTTATATAACCGAAGAATCTAGGGTTTGTTTTGGTCTCTTATTAATGTTGTTAAGCGTTGTTGGAGATAATTTGCCATTGGTAGTTGAATCAGTAAAAGATGAGTAAATAAAACCGTACGAAAATGGATGGAGTTAGTTGCACATAAAAAATTGAGACAGCTGAATAAAAGAAATTAATAAAGGAGTTGTTTATAAGTATATTTTTTTTTTTTGGATTCGAGGAAACCTTACAGTTTTAGAAAGTGTATTTTGTGGGTTTAGGTGAGGGAGTAAAACTCCAGTTATCCCAGGTTTTTACAAGAGGTGCACGCCCTGACTCGAACTCGAGACCTGTTGTGCAGATCTCAAACCTTTTACCATCACGCTACGCTCCTTGGGAACATTGTTTATAATTACGCTAATAATTATATTTAAAGTGTATATTAAAATAATATTTTTTTTATTTTTTAAAACATATTTTTGATATATTTTATTAAAAAGAAATTGTTTTATTTTTATTTTTTCTTGATATTGACCTATATAAATTTAAAAAAGTTTTATTTAGTTTACTAGTTATTAAGAACTTAATCAAATTATTTTTAGTTTACAAATCAATATTTTATTTTATTTTATTAAAAATTTAATTTGAATAATGAATTTATTAAATGAACTTCAATCAAAATAAATTTAATAAAATTAAAAAATAAAACCGAGTGTTCAATATTATGATAATAGTTTAAATAATAAGTTTTTGAAAAACTATAAATTATATTTTTTTATGATAAATATTTCAAGAAAAAGTTTTAAATGAAAGTAATGCAAAACCAAATAATTTTAAAATTATAATTAAATTAAAACATAATTTTAATTATATCTCATCACACTAACGTGTTCCGAGGAACCTGGATTTGATTACACGGGTGAGGGAAGAGAGAGGGCAAGTGTGGCAACAGAACAGACAAAAAAGGAGTAGATGTAACGGGAGCTGATTGGCTGGTTAGGGTAGACTTTGAATCTGTTGAGGGTTTTTTTATTCCTTTTCTTTTGTGGAGTTTCAGGTTAAAGAAATGGTTTGCCACGCTGTCAGATCCTACTGTGCATCAGGCTATCAAATGGGATCGATCGCGTTTGCAAGATTAAAGAAAATAAAAAAGAGAAAAAGTATTGGGTTTGGACTGTTGACTTTGGACGATTTCGACGGCAAATTTATTATTATGAAGCCATCACACCACACCGTTGGTGTTGTTGTTGATGTGTTATCAATAGGATTTATACTCCCAACAACCACCTCCTTTGTCTTTCCTGTACCGTTTGTGTTTGATAAATGTTTTATAAAACACAATTTTATGTGAGAGAGATAGTTTTTTTTGTTTTTGAATGTATTTTAAGAAAGTTTTTGCATCGAAAAAAATTGATATTTTTTAGTTTTTTTCAATAATTTTAATGTGGTTATGTTAAAAATTAAAAAAATAATTATTTTTATATTTTTTAAATAAAAAAACATTATGCATCACGTTACTTGAACACGTAATTAGTGAGTTATAAAATATAGTTTTAGTAGTATTTTATTTTGGATCGATTATTTTATTATTAAAATGATATTTTTTTATATATTTAAAAAAATTAATCGATCATTTTCTAACAAAAAAAAATATTATCTTGAATTTTTTTCAAAATATAATTATAGATTGGATCTATTAGTTAGTTAACAAGTCAATTCACCCAACATGTCAAACCCTAGTTAGTTTTTGCTAGTTATCTAATCCATGTTTCGCCGCAGGTTATTAATTTTTTTAAAGAAATATACTAGGTAATTAAGTTGCTTTGATGTGTTTTATTACATAAAAAATTCAAAGTATAAATCAAAAGATCTATGCAAGAATCTAATTAAATGAATTAATAACCATTTATGTAAACAAAATAAAAAAATCATTAACAATAATAAAAAGAAAAATTAAAAAGATTAAGAGATGAATTTAGATCAAGATATTTAACAACACAAAATAAGACATTAACTCGATTCTATTTACTAAACTTGTTTATTTAAATTGATAAAAGATGAATTCACACTTTAAAAAACTAATGACTTAACAGATAAACACAAATGAAACTAACTAAATAAACATATGTCCTAAAAAATATTATGCAAGGCCAAACACATTAACAATATTATTTAAAAATAAATATTTTTTTATTTTAAAAAATAAAGCTCATTTGTACAAAACATGAAAAAAAATATAGAATAATATCCGGGGAAATCAAACACAAACAAAGCAATTCAAAAAATCCATGCAAAGACCGTGACCTAGGCTATGCAAAGATCGTGTAAAGTTGAATCCCTAACAAATGATCAAATGTCGAAAGATAAAACAAAAAAAAAATCAATAACACAAAAAGATAAAAAAAAAAAGGTGAAAAAAAACCATTAATTAGAAGGCGAATAAGAATTTTCAATTGAACATTGAATTGAATTGAAAAACAGCTTTAGCAAAAGGAAAAATAAATCAAAAGAAGAAGGGTCAAACTAGGAAAAAAAAACTTTAATTGAAAGATGAAATTAAAAGTAAAAAACCTTCAATAAAAAGGACGGGGGAAAATTAAAAATTAAAAAAAATAAGAATTGAAATGAAAACAAAAATAAAAGAAAATTTAATTGAAGGATTAAATTGAAAAATAAAAACTTCTATAAAAAGAATAAGAACAAAATAAGAAATTAAAAAAACAAGAACTGAAATAAAAAAAATAAAACATGAGAAATCATAATTGAATGACTAAATTAAAAACAAAAAAAATTATAACAAAAATAATAACAAAATGGTAAATTAGAAGAAGGAGAACCAGAATTGAAAACAAAAAATAAAGAGAACAATTGTGTATTTGACCATTTAAGAGAAAGCAAAGAAGAGGGGGAACATACGACCATTGGCAATAATTTGACAGCTATACATTGCCACGTGCCAAACCATGTGGAAAAGAACATGGTGGCACATTTAGAGAGACGGTGAAAGATTATATTTGGCCATTAAATAGTATCACACGTGCCATTTAAAAAGTACAGACAGCACGCACTTATGAGCACATATTACACACATGCTAATAGCTTTTGTGATTTAAATATTAAAAGATAACGTGAAAATACCAACACCTCATATGACCCTTTCAAAAGACAACGTAAAAATACCAGCACCCCCAATGACCCTGTAATTTCCAAAATTACATACTTCCAATGTACATAAATGATGGAAAATCCAAAACAACCATTGTCTAACGGCTCGATATTTTTTTATTCAAGTAGCAAAGAAATATTTTTTATTGTTAAGAAACTTTATAAAAATCAAGAAAATATCAGGTCAACTGCTCTATATTTTATTGATCCTGAAAATAAAAACATATTTGTAGTTAAAAAAAATTAGAAAAGACACCATTACTCTCGAATAATATTTCAATGACCGATATACTAACGAAAAAGATGAAATCACCCTGGCCCCCAGACTTAATTTTTTTTTTTTTTTTCACTCTTGCTACACTGAAACTCCTACGCACTTCAGAGTTTCTGTTATTAGTTATATTGAATTGGAATTTTTCCACATTTATTTATTCGGGTATATCATATACTTCTATGAACATGAGGAACTCTGTCAATTAACTTGTAGTCGGAGGAGTGATGTATTAATCATGTCATCCATTTCTAGGACATCTCAAATTCAACCTTCGTCCTTGTAGCGAAAAAGAAAACAATAGGAATTCTACAACACATTGCAAATTCTTCGATTAAATTTCAAAAACGTTCGAAAGTGCTAACCACCAACTCTTGTGTTTTTGGTTTTTTTGTTGTAGCATTGCCTTTG
>Ga0325410_1009212_pt1 | contig 10577 bp, 8 predicted proteins | sample PopdelMetagenome_16_FD_206182 | JGI IMG/M metagenome (GOLD analysis project Ga0325410, IMG submission 206182) | Populus deltoides microbial communities from Bellville, Georgia, United States - Xylem-PdIQD-R3 | ecosystem: Host-associated > Plants > Phyllosphere > Stem > Wood/Secondary xylem...
TCCTGTACACAACAAAAAGAACCAGAAAACATGACTAAATAATCACCAGAATCACATATTTGACCAACAGACGCAATATTCAATTTGAGTTTTGGAATAAGATAAACATTAGGGAGAGACAAGTGAGGTGTGACAACAGAACCAACACCTGTTAAAGGAGTGCCATCAGCAGTCATAACAGGAATGAAGGACAAAGGGGACACTGAGGTAAAAGATGAGGAATCTGGAGACATATGATGGGAACCACCAGAATCCAAGACCCATTCAGAGTGTGACATACTTGAGAAACTATGAGGCAACTGACCTATAGAAGAAGCGGACATTGCTTGTGGCTGCAAGGAGAGAAACTTCTGAAATTGCTCAGCCAAAGTATTAGGATCGGTAATAGAGCCTGGGGAAGCTACTGCTGCAGTATTGTGGTGTGGTGGTTTATAACCCTAAGGTGATCGATGAGCATTAGATTGTGACTGACTGCCAGACTTCCAAGCTTGATTTTGTTGTCTCAACTTAGGACACTGAGCCTTCCAATGACCTTTTTGCTTACAGAAACTGCACTTATCGAAGCCAACCCTTGTGTAAGGCTTATTCTAATGATTAAAGAATGGCTTAGAAGGTACTGCTAGTACAGAAGGATTTGAAGCAGAAAGAATTTCCTTTTCAGAATAAGACTGAAGACGTATTTCTTCAGCCAATAACTCACTGACAACAGAGTCAACAGAAGGCAGTAGAGAACGATGCAGAATTGAACCTCTAAGTCCTTCGAAATCACTGTGAAGTGCTGTTAAAAATTGTACCAATCATTTCTGCTCTCTACGTTCAATATAAGCACCACATGCTTTTAATTCTGCCGATTCTGTAAGAGCCAATTGATCCCAAAGATCTGTCATGGCAGAATAGAACTCTTAAATACTCATATTCTTCTGGTGAAGAGCTCGCATGTCATTCTCTAACTGATACTGTTTTGCAAAATTTGATTGCGTGAATAATCGTTGCAAATGATCCCAAACCTCATTTGCTGTCTCATACTTTGCCAACTGTGTACTTATAGAATGCTCAACATAATTGTTGATCCAAGTAATGATCTTTGCATTATTTGCTTCCCATGTATCTATCAAAGCAATATCTCCTTCTTCAGTATTCTTAGGTACCACATAAGTTCCACTAACATATCCCCACATCTTCTTACTCTTAAGAAAATTTCTCATTACATAGCTCCAATACGAATAGTTCTTCCCATACAACCTCACACTCACAGACTGAAGTGAATCATCTCTTTCAGTAGCCATAATCAACAATCACAGAGAACTAGAATGCAAAAGCAGCGGAAAACAAAATACCAAATTGCAAAAACTGAATAGAGATTGCAGAAATTAAACAAATATCTTCTTAAAATTATACGATTACTCCAAAACACAAAACAAATTTACAGAAACTGAATGGAAATACCAAATTGCAAAAGCTGAAGGGAAGACGAAATACCAAAATAATTATAGAAACTGACGAAATACCAAATTTTGCAGAAGCGGAAGACAAAATCTCACTCCAAATTTTTTTTATGAATGCTTGGGATTAAGCCTCGTTCTATAAAACCAGCTCTGATACCATGTTAAATTAATTGATATCAAATAGAGAAAAGAGGCTAGAATTCTGAATAATCTGTATATTATGAATGCTTAGTCTTAACCTAAATACAAATAAAGTATATATAGGTCAAATTGAAAGTACTATTCTACCCTTAATAAATAAGACTACATAAATATTATTTAACAGAGTAGACATTCTAGGGACTGGTATGCAGTGCCTTCTCTAGGCCTTTCTGGGTGTATTCTCTGCATATGGAATCCAGCATCTTTTTGTGTTTCTAATTGTTCAGTGGCTATAAAAGGGCGTATTCTACATATTAAAGGGGTGCTATCTCGGTTCAATTTGGAATGTATGGTTTCTTTTGTTTACGCTCCAAATGATGGTTTGCTAAAGAAGGAGGTCCGGAATTATCTTGCATCTTTTAAAAACAGTGTTAGTAAGCCATGGTGTCTTGCAGGGGACTTCAATGAAACTCTCTCCCCATTAGATATGAAAGGTAGCTCTAGAATCTCATCCTCCATGATAAGCTTCAAGAAGTTATTGACAGTTGTGATCTTGTTGAACTTCCCTTAAATGGGAAGAAGTTTACGTGGTCTAGAGGAAATGCTGCGAGTCGTATTGATAGAATGTTTGTGACGGGCGATTGGCTTCAGCATCTTCCATCGTCTACTCTGTATGGACTCCCAAAGAATTTTTTAGATCACAGACCATTACATATGTTGGTAGACTCTACGAACTGGGGACCAAAGCCTTTCCGGCTAATGAATTGCTGGTGGCTAAACTCTAACTTTGGGAAGATGGTTCAGAGCTACCGGACTAACCTTATTCCTCTAGGCATTAATAGCTTTTTTGTTACCCTTATCCCAAAGGTAAAAGGAGCCAATAAGCTGCAGGATTTTAGGCCTATCAGCTTGATGGGCAGCTTCTACAAGATTATTTCAAAGCTGCTAGCATCCAGAGTGAAATAGGTTATGTCAGAAGTCATCAGTGATCACCAAAATGCTTTCATCAAAGGAAGGCAAATCCTGGACAGTGTGTTGATTGCCAACAAGGCAATTAATTTCATGAAGAAGAAAAAGGGCAAAGGATATCTCTTCAAACTAGACTTCCACAAAGCATTTGATTCAGTGTTATGGGACTATGTTAATAAAGTCATGGCTAGTATGGGTTTTGGGAGTTGATGGCGAGGCTGGATCATATAATGTATATCAACAGCCAAGATGTCTGTGCTGGTAAACGATTCCCCCGCGAAGGAATTCAAGTTAGAAAAAGGGCTACGTCAAGGAGACCTTCTTTCTCCTTTTCTCTTCAACATTACAGTGTAGGGCTGAGCTGCATGTTGCAGCCAGGGTGTGACCTAGGGCTAATTGAGGGAGTGAGCATCGGGCAGGCTGGTCTTGCATTATCTCATCTACAGTTTGCAGATGACACACTCATTTTCATTTCATCCTTTTTAGAAAGCATGCAGAATGTTAAACGCATACTCTTGTGCTTTGAGCTCATGTCGGGTTTGAAAGTTAACTTCTCTGAAAGCAGTATCTTTGGTATGGGTGTAGAAGATCACGTGTGTGACTACACTACACAGACCCTACGATGTAAGCAAGGGAACCTCCCTTTCAAATATATTGGCCTCCCCATTGGTGCAAATTCTTATAGGTCTTTGATGTGGAATCCTATCATTCATAATATCAGCTCTAGGCTAGCTGCATGGAAAGGTAAGCTCTTATCGATAGGGGGGAGGTTATGCTTAATTAAATCTGTTCTCAACAACTTGCCCATTTATTTTCTCTCTTTGTTTCCTATACCTGTGGCGGTAGCAACAAAAATTAAAAAGAAGTTCAGATGCTTTTGTGGTTCGAAAAAGAGGAAGGCAAGTCTGTATGCAATGTTGGCTAGTTAACTGTTTCGTTGCCAAAGAGTGCTGGTGGACTTGGAATTGGATCTCTGCGGAATAAAAATAAAGCTCTATTGTTCAAATGGCTATGGAGGAATGGCTCTGAGGAGTCGAGCATGTGGAAGGATGTGATTAAAAGCATTTACAATACTAAATACTCCAGCCTTATACCGCAGGATCATATCTCAGGTGCTGGAAGCACATGGTCTCAGCTTGTTAATCACTGTGGCAAAGATACTAGATTGTGGAATATTGTGAATAATCACACTGTGATGCTGTTTGGCAATGGGAAAAGGAAAAGGATTAAGTTTTGGCTTGATGATTGGACAGATAATGACAGCTTGGCAGAGAAGTTTCCTGCACTATTTCAGTTATCTAATAATAAAGAAGCCAGCCTAGACAAGATGGGAATGTGGGACGGTCATGCATGGTGCTAGGTTTTCTCCTGGAATAGAGTTTTGAGAGGTAGGAATACTGAACGTCTTGCTAAAATGTACGTTATTCTATCAAGGGTGCACTTGGACAAAGAAACAAAGGATAGACTTGTCTAGAAAGCCAATAACATAGGAAGCTTCTCGGTTAAATCTCTCTACAGGCTTTTAAATCTCAGTCCTCCATTGAACATTGTCTTTTCCTTTAGGGGGATTTGGAGAGGTATCGTCCCCCCTAAAGTAGAGGTTTTTTGCTGGATGACTATCATCAACAAAATCAACACTCGTAACATGTTAGTTAGAAGAGGCATCTTGGATACCTCAGCTGTAAACTGTCCTATCTGCCTAGTTGAGGAAGAAATGGCCGACCATCTTTTTATCCATTGCTACAAGCATTGGCTCATTTGGTCCAAAATCATCAAATGGTGGGGCTTAACTTGGTGTTGTCCAAGGAACTTGGCAAACCTCTTCTCTCAGTGGGACTCTTTGGTTTATGGCAAATTTCAGATAAAAGAATGGGTGATGTTGTTCTTCTCTATGGCATGGTCTATATGGTTTCTCCGCAATAATGTGATATTTAAGCAGAAGATCCCGAACTATGATACTCTGTTCTTCCTTATTGTTACTCGGCTTTGCTTATGGTTAAAGGCTATAGAACCAGATTTTTCCTACTCCTCTTCAGATTTGCTAAGATCAGCCGAAGGTCTGATTTGATGGACTAATTCTCAAACTTTGAGGACTGGTGTTATGTGGTCTCCCCCTATGACTAATAGATTCAAATGGAATGTTGACGGATCCTCTATCGAAAAACCTGGCCCCTCCGGAATAGGTGGTGTTTTGAGGAATCACCATGAAATACTTCTAGGTATTTTTTCTTTGTCAGTTGAGATCTTAGACTCCAATGTAGTTGAGTTGAGAGCGGTAATCAAAGCTATCAAATTATCAGCCTCTAATTGATTCCTACATCATAAACATATTATTATTGAATCTGATTCTGCCAATGTCATTAGCTGGATAAATAATCCTCATAATAGGCCTTGGATTCATCATAAACTCTTCTCTTCAGCTAAGAGACTAGCTTCATGTTTTGATTCAATCACCTACACTCATTCTTACTGGGAAAGTAATCACATGGTAGATCACCTCGCTAAACAAGGAGTGCACAGAATATCTGATTTTGTTGCTTGGCTATGACCCTCCTATATAATCTGTCGGTACTATGATTAGACGCAGCTTGTGGTATTTTAGGGCAATGTTTTGGTTACTATGCTGAGAACAGATAGTGGAAAGATTTTAATTAATCTGAAGATTATGTTTCTATATTTAGCTAGTTAGTTCAGCAAATTTCTACTATGTGTAATGTGATTGCATAACACAGTTATGCCTTATTGAATACTATCAGCTTTTTTTTAAAAAAAATAGCATTTCTTTAATAATAGTAGTTTTTAACTTTTTATTTAAATTGTTTTTTTGAATATTAATTTTTAGTGAACACGATTTAGAATAACAGTTATATTTTATACCATTTTCTTAAATTTATTTAAAAGGGTGTCATTTCCTCTTAAATCTTTTGAAACTGTGTTATTTTTTTTTTAAATCCAGCTTTTCTTGCAAGTACAGTACCTGCAATGGGACTTGAATACATGCGTTTTTCTATTAAACATAGCAAGGTTGTCAATTCCGTTTCGGTTGGTATTTTGTTTTTTCAATTGGAATGAAATGTTTCAGTTTCGTAGTGTTTCGGTGTACCGTTTCGGGGTTGTATTGTTCATATATATAACAAACACAATTCAAATTCAAGATAAATTAATTATAGATTATGCAATACAAACACAATGCCAAACAAATATAATTTCAAAATTTAAAATATTTCTAAATAGTCAAGATTAAATAGATCTTTAACTTAAATTAATTCAACTTAAACAAAATATCAAAATATTATGAAAGTAAAATGTTTTAACACAAATATTTTAAATATAAAATTAGGTCAATGTTATCAAGACTAATGGAATCTAAAGCATCTCTTATTTTGCTCAAATTCCTACAAAGTATAAACATGAAAAAAAAACAACATAAATACAAACCATGATAAATCTAATTTTAAAAAATTAATATCATTGTTAATGAAAATAGTAATAATAATTTTCAATATTATTATTAATATTATTGTTATTGAAAATAGTAATGAAAAAGAGCTTTTTATAATTGGGTGGTTTAATTAATTAAATTGAACAAGATTCAATTTGATTCAATGGCTTTTCAAGAGCGGAATGGAACATGTGGAATAAAACCGAAACGTTCCGAGCGGAATTTAGCTGAAAAATCCAGAACGGACCGAGATTTAAAATGAGATGAAATTTGTTTCGTTTTGTTTCATTTTTTGAATTGGTATAGAATGTTTCGATCATTCCAGACAAAACGGAACAGAATTGACAACCTTGAAAATAGTGTGCAAAAGAATAAAAAACAAAAAGTCAATTCAATGTACAAAGTACGCTATCATTCCAAATTTCATTCCACGTGAAATAATTATATTATTTTTTGGTGTGTAATTGGGGGTAAGGAGGAGTGGCAATTTTTTTTAATAAAAAATATGTAATTTTTATTTTTAAAAGGTGTGATTTGTATTTTTGTTTTTTGAAAAACCACCATACTTCCTACCTTCACTCTAAAACTATTACAGAACTCTGGATAAAATATTTCAACCAATCCAATTACACATAAAACAACTATATATGAAACATAAAAATCAACTACAATATACTATTTCTCCCAACAAACTGGTGTATTCACATGACTAGCCAGCAAGATTGCAAATGAAACAATTAAGTATGGGATGGTTGTGTAGTGCACTACCACTTTCTTCATTTCACAAGGTAAAAACATCACAGAAAACCAGTTCTAATATGACTGAGAGCAAAATTTGATTACCTTCAAAATATCTATACTATATGCAAGTGGCTTCTGTTCAATATTTTCTTTAGAAGATCTTTTGTTAGTGTGATTCATTTTTATTAGAGTTGAACTGACAAAAGTGAGACTCAAACTTGAGACCTCACCCTCTTACTTATGTAAGAGTAGCAGTGAGCCTGTGATAAAAAATATATACCATATATGGATGTGCTCAACATTTATCGATCATCATATTAGTTTATATATCTTATCAAAGTATCAAGTTCTTTGTTATAGTAAATCCAATCAAAGTTTACAAGAAAACCTAAACATTCCTCATTTAGTATAAACAACGTTTTTTTTTATTAACATGGATGTCCGGGCCAGTTTGCGCGCACTTCGACTAATTCCACGGGCCCTGAAGTTAACGACCATGTAAGCCTCCAGTGGTCATCATATGAGCAACCACATGACTCGAACCTGAGACCACAGAGGGAGCAAACCCCCTAGTCTCAAGTTTTTATCACTGGACCACCTCTAGATGGTTAGTATAAACAATGTTTTAATCAATAGAGAGTTGAAAACATACCGCTTGATATTTTCCAAGCACCTGACCAAAAACTTTGGTAGCGGGCATAGCATCTAAAGAAGCTAAAAAATGGATCCAAGGTGCTGGAGGTTAGTACACAAGAGTAAGAAAGAGAGATGTTGATGCGGTCTCGTCTCTTGGATGCATGCAGGATTTTCCTAATTAACAGGGATGATGGGCAAAGCAATGCATTGCAAACATGATTTAACCATTAACTTATCAAGTCCATAAACCCTAACAAATCTATGCTGCTACTCAAAATGATAAAAGGAAATGGTGGTAGAGATAATAACCGTTTCATTTGACGTCTCCACATCGTCTGTCAGGCCATCCATGTTTTTGTACAGTCCTGTATGAGCAGTGCAAGAGATTCAAAATGCTTAGCAACAATGGTACAAATACAGTGATAAAAACTAAAGCTACCAAGCATGGAACTGATTGATTTCGATAAGAAAATGAAACTTTACACCTTAATGCGTTTTCTATCTCTATGGTACAGAGAAAATCAAGCAAACTAATAACCTTTTATATATTAGAATGCGATAGCATTTCCCTCCGTCTTTCAGAAGATTACACATTGTAAACCTCGTCAATGCTTTTGCATCATAGAGTACACAAATTTTGATTTTTTTCTCCGTGACTGATCCTTTTCTCCCCCTCCACGAATAGAAAATCAAATACAAAACAAAACAAAATCTCCTCTTTGTACTCAATGTATCTTCTCTTCTGGAAATGAGCAAATGTCAAGTATGAGATTCAACCCAACCAATAGTTTTTACATATCAAGATGTCGAAATTCACACCAAATGCTTTTTTTTTTCTTTGTTGTTAAATATTGATAATATTCTTGAATCCTGAACAAAACCTCTCTTTCAAATTCTCTAAAAATACCCAATCTTGATACAATAATCTCATCAATCCTAGACCAACAAAACCCTAAAATCTTCTGTAAAAAACACTAACGTCTTTTTCTTTCTTTCTTTTCTCTTTTCAACTCCTCATTTTCTCTTCTCTTCTCCTCAATGTGCATGCATGTCTTCTCCTCTCTTCTTCTTTTCTCTTGTTATTTTTTTTAATTAATATACTTTATTAATTTATTTTTTCTTTTCTCTTTTCAGCTTCGTTCGCAATTAAATTAAGGTAAGATTTCTCTCTTTTTTTGTGTTTTTTTCATTATATTTTTTTTATTTTATTTTAAAATTTTTATGTTCTAAATAATTGTATGAATGTTGTTGTAGGATTTTGTTTTCATATGAGATCAATTTTGTTGGATTTTGTTTTTTCAATTTTGTTGTTCATTTTCTATTAAATTAATTTATTTGTTGTTGGATAATGGGTTTTGGAATAGGTTTTCTAGGTTAGATGGAAATTGTTTTTTGTTGATTTATTTATTTATTGATGTTGTTGCAAATGTGTTTAAGTCGATTTTTTTTCCAAGTAACTGAGTTCTTGAGTATTATTGAGTATTGATTTATATTAATTTAATTTATTTTAATTTTTTCTACATTTGTTAAATAGAACTTCTTAAAAAAATATATATTTTAAATAATTACTAACAGTATTATCGACGGATTAAGATATATTGTAGTGAAATGCGTGTAAGAAAACAGATGAAACCCTAAGATTCTGATAACATAAAAGGTTTGTGGGTTCGATAGCTATGAGAGGATCAGTCGCTATAGGTTGATGTCTTTCTCATCAACTAGGTATATATACTATTTTATGCACTTAGACTAACTACTTTCTGTTAGTATAGAGTTCCTAACAAGTATCTCGATATCAAAATATAATAGTTATTTGTATAATTATCAAAGAAAATGAATGTCATCTCAAATATAATTTAATTCAATAAAATACTAGTACAAATTCAATAATGGATGAGTACTCAGAATGGATGAGTGCAAATTCAAAAACAACTCGTAGCAGATAACATAAAAGATTACGACTCTAAAATTAAAGACTAAATTATAATTATGAAATCGATACAGATCCACTTAATTGATCCTGAACATATTCTAAACTGATGGAACGTAAAAAATCCAATCAACATCTACTTCTCGGTAGACCGTTTATGTAAAGCTGCATTTTGTCTTGCTTGCTGTTTTAGATAGATATTTGTTTATTGCTGTTTGAAATAAGAGATCCTTTTTGCTTTTCTTCTTAATAAGATTCAGTTTCTCTCCTTGGTGAGAGTTTTGTTTTTTTTTTTTTCCATGAGAATAATGTTTGATGAGATGGCATATGAATGATCATTTAGGAGACCTGTGGAACCAAATATACTAGTAGGATACTCTACAGCAGCAGATGTATAATATCATCTTTTACCGAATACAATTGTTGCCTTCATTGTTTTCTTCAAATTACCAAATTAAAATTTTCTGTTCTAGGGTTCTGAAATAATGACTATGTATTTGTTCACACTTTTATTGACTAATTAAGGCTTTGTAAAGTAAAATAAACGTTTTCCATAAAGTTGCTTCTTATGACGACTAATTAAGGCTTTGTAAAGTAAAATAAACGTTTTCCATAAAGTTGCTTCTTATGACTTTCCTTCGGAAATTAAACAACATTTTCATACAGACTATGAGGCCTTACTATAACGTTTTAGGTCTACATGTCCAATGTATAGATTTTTTAATGCTCTGACAGCTTGCAGCCATAAACTTGAGCATTGTAGATATAATGCACATTAGTACTTGCTCGCCTGTTGGGTTGCTAGCAGACACTAGAGAAGTATGGCTATGAGGCATGATCTAGACTTTTGTTGATGGGGTTTCATCTACTGGCCTGGTTTCAGAATCTTCTTTTCTGCCTCTTTCACTTCTGCTGTTATCTGCGAACTTTAAGCTTGATAGATGCAGGCCTTTCTCCTTCTCCTCTGAATTCCATTCGGACAAGTAGTAGTCTTCCTCTGTAGCGATCTTTGAAGATGATGGGCCACAAAACATTCCACCCCATTGTGGGAAGTGTATAAAACAAATCGGAAGAGTGCAGCATATAATCATGACACCCATGAGCATTATCCCTCTCTCTTTTGAGTATTTGGATCCTTTGAAGAATATTAGTTGAGTTAGAACTGCACCCACATTTCCACCACCTCCAGTCATACCAGATATCAGCCCCAACGACCTGAAAATAAGAAATATGAATGGAGTCAGGAAAAGAATTCTTAGAAAAAATATGCATT
>Ga0325410_1009213_pt1 | contig 10575 bp, 10 predicted proteins | sample PopdelMetagenome_16_FD_206182 | JGI IMG/M metagenome (GOLD analysis project Ga0325410, IMG submission 206182) | Populus deltoides microbial communities from Bellville, Georgia, United States - Xylem-PdIQD-R3 | ecosystem: Host-associated > Plants > Phyllosphere > Stem > Wood/Secondary xylem...
TGTATTGCAGATAATTCTCCTAGGGGTGCTCGTTTTCTACTGTCTTTCAGTCAAGCCTGTATTGTTATGATTCCTGGATCATGCATGGGTTTTACTGGCTTGCGAGACGGTCTCAGCAATTTAGTTACTGTTACTGTAGTGAAGTGAGTTTTCGTGCGTCCAAGGGAGTATTTTGCTACTGACTTCGATCGGGTGACGCCAATTTCTTTTTTATTAATGGGATTTTCTTAAGGCTGTTGTCAGGGTTTGGTTTTCCTATAGCTCGATCCGTAGCCAATTTCTTCATTGGCTTTCTCTTGATTATTAATTAATGGTCTGTAATTAATCTGCTATTTCTAATTCATTTTGATAAATATGGATTGTAATATTCATGCAAAAAATCTATAGAGTGGACGTTATTTGTGGAGTGATGGACACAAAAGAAATTTACTTATGTATTGTTAGAGTTAATATAAAATTAATCACTCTGAGCCTCCTTCCAAAGCTTAAGATTTTTTATTGAGATTATTTTTTAATTTTTAATATAAGTTTAATGGTGGGGTTCCACAAATTTTAAGCTTAAAAAAATTCTATTTAAATAAGAGTGTTAAAGTTGATATAAAATCATTTTTAAACCTTTACTGCATGTTTGGTTGGTATTGTAAGTTGATATTCATTTTTAAAGTGTTTTTTTTAATGTATGAAAATAATATTTTTATTATTTTTTTAAATTTATCTTTAATATTATGATATTAAAACAATATAAAATTTTCTTAAAAACAATCAATGACAAACAAATATATACAGAATAACCCATGCATGCATGGATGAAAGATTTGAGACAAAACATAAGGGAATAATTTAAACATAAAGAAAGGGATAACAAGTCCAGACAAAAAAAACTGATGATGATGAATAGTGCAAAAAGCCTAGGCAGCTAGGGCATGCATTGACACATTATTAGGGTTAAAAGCGGCAAGAACAGAGGCCTGAAAAATGCGTCGTGGTGATCTGTTTGTGGTTCATCTGAAAAGGAAAAAAGGTAGCTCTTTGGGTGAAACCCCAAAAACAGTAAAATTCAGTGGTCCCTCGTTACTCTCTTTCTCTCACTGACAAAAGAGGCTCGATCAAAGTGTTTGTAGTGGTAGTCGAAGCTCGGAGGGACTGAACCCATTTGGGATCTGACTCTCTTTCTCTCTGCGTTGTATGAATATGTGACAGAGAAGAGAAAGAGAGGGTACGCAATATCTGTGGCATATGCCAAGCTGTGAATAGTAGAATATGTGACTACTGTAGATGTCTGCTCTTATCTGCACTCACCACTGAATTTACTCACTTGACTACCTTTGATGATTCTGGCCAGACCACGACTGATGACATCTCTCTCTCTCTCTATTTTATTCGCATCAAAAAAGTTGGAAAAAAAGGGCTTCTTTAATAAGACAATCGAGCTAACACTTTTAACATTAAATACTGCCTACCTAGCTTTCACTGTACTGTTTGTCCTCATCCTCTCTCTCTCCCACTCTTTCTCTCCCACGGATGAGCAATACACTAAAATAGTCATGACTGGCAAATTATGGAAATTCTTACCAAAAAAAAACTCTAAATAATTCTAGATATATATATATATATATAGACCTTCACTGTTATCATAATGTTAATCTTCCATATTATTAATATCGTCCTCTTGATCTTCTTCTTCATCAATATCATGACACATGTCCACGGTATGCGCAGCATGGCCATCACCAAAAGCACGCACATGGTCTTTAAGGGACCTCTTATGCTTAAAATCAGACCCGCATATGCAGAACCAAAGCTTACCACAATTCTTCTCATGTGTCCTCCAGTCTCCTCTAACTGCAAAAGGTTTGCCACATTTTCGGCATCCAAATGGTTTTGCGCCATGTTTTCTTTTGTAATGTGTTTGTAGAGTCTTGAAGTCCTTCAATGGCCTCGATCTTGGGTGCTCTATGTTGTTCTTGCATCCTTCAGCGCAGCAATAACATGGCAGTCTTAGCGTAGAAGAAGCTTGTTTTGGTCCTTTTAGTGAATCGGGTCCCTTTCGATATTGCGATCCATGCCCCCACATATGCATCTGATATGTAGTAGAAATGAAGCAAAATGAGACCAGAATGCAATCATAAAAAATAAAATTAATAAAATAAAATAAAATAAAAATTGACCCAACAAAACAGAAAAAGAAATTGCAACAGGAGGAAGGTATAATATATATTTATAGCTACATATACCTATATATTTAAGCATGTGATACTATATCAATAAATGAGAAACATGTCAACATATCATAACGAATTAAACCTGCATGTTGTTGTATCTATTGAATGTTTTATTGCAGACAGAGCAAGTGAACTGGGTCGGGCCGACAAGGATTTGAGCTGGGGAAGGAATCCAGTACTGTCCTTCAACTAGAGAGCCAATGTGATTATCTGGGTGGTTGCTGGTCCTAGCTCCGGCTGTTGGAGGACCAATATGGAGAGCTATTGTTACACCACTTTCAAAATTACTAGGGTTTTCTTGAATATTCCTAGGATGGATTGAAGAACGGCGATGATTTGGGTGTCTAGTAATGTGTTGTTGTCCAGGAGGGCTAAGAGAAAGAAAGAGGGACTCCTCATCTCCTTGGTCATCAGCTTCTATATAGGCACTTTCAATAGAGGATATGTAGGCGAAGGAGGGAGTTTGCATGGCGATATGATGGTTATTAGATGAGGGAGGGGGTGCGAGAGAGAGAGAGAGATTTTTGCTCTGTGTTGCGAGGATTAGTTGGAACAAGAAAGGCAAATATAGAAAGCAATGAGGTGGGTATTTTGGGTTTTTTATTCTGTCGATTTGCAAGGAACCGTTTTACTTTAAGGTTTTATATGTGTTGAAAAGATTAGAAAAAGGGAATATATATTATAATAAATTTTTTATGTTACTCAATCTATAATTAATAATATTTCATTAGTTATTCATTTATATTTATTTTATAAAAAGAAATAGAAGAAAGAAATAGAAAATTACTCCATAAGGTTTAAATTACAAGTGTTGGATACATGCATGTGATACTGCACGATCTGATAATCTCATAAGTAATGTTAGAGACAAATTTCTGGATAGATTTTAATATATATGGTCTCATGAAGTTTATTATTTGAAATTTTTAGTTTGTTTTAATTAGTTCAGTCAGACTTTCAATATTATTCTAACTTTTCTCTTCCCTCTGTTTTTTGCAATTCCTTTAGTAACAGGAGGCATGTAAGATTCAATTTCATTCATCAAGTTTATAGAATATCTTAATTTTATTTGTTTTTAGCTTAAAACGAAAAATTAAACTCGATTGAGAAAAGATGAAGATTTGGCATATGAAAAATGCAATTATCCCATTTAGGAAACACTATAACCAACGAAGAACAGATCACAAATTACCGCGTAATTTAGCAAACAAATTATAGTAATAGTTTAAGATCCAGTGAAAGATTGCCCCGCTTGTAAGGTGCAACTCTGCATTAACCAAAAAAATAAGAGAGAGATAAGAGCGATCAGGAAAACACTGTGGATCTAGACTACTTTTACTCGATGTGTTTCCTAAAAATTTTGCTTAATCTCGCGTGACAAGGCTCTAGAGATGGGTAGTTGTTCTTTGTTGCCGTAAAAGTCTCTCCTTATTTGCGGTGTCTGTGGTGTTGTTGGTCTCTTTCTTCTACAGCTAGTGGGTGTGTCATGATTGTGCATTAAATGCACACCCATTTGCCATGTCCTTTGCCTTCTACTGTGCGTTGGGATAGTGGAAATTGTTTTTGGTTGGATTTGACTTTCTGTTTGTTCTGGCGAGATTCTTTGGTTTGCTGCTGCCTCTTCTCTCTTTTCCCTGTTCTGGTTTCGTTGCAATGTTGCCGGATAAGCCTCTGTTTCTTTTCTGGTTTACTTGGCTTATTAATCTCTGTCTACATTGGTAGTTTCTATGCTTTTCATGTCAATTGTTTGTGTGGTTGATTGGGAGACTTGTGGTAGGAGGGTTTGATTGATGTTTTCCTCTTTTTTGGGATTGGATCGGCATGGGTTTGCGAGGGACTATATAACTGTTTTGTTTCTTAGGGGTTATACTCTTATAAAAAACTATCCAGCCTCTCTATTTCTCTTCTTTCTATGTCCCGCGTCGTTCTACTATGGTGATTAATTTCTTACATTTCCAGTCTTCACTTTTGCATTGCTTTCACTGGCTCTTTTGTTTTGTTTATTATCTGTTTCATTTTGGATTGTTGATGCTTTGTTCTTTTATGATTTGGTTCTCTCAGGGCTTTGGATTTTGGCTTGGGAAGGACTGTTGGCCTTGGTTGGTTGTCTGTGAGGTTGTCCTCTCTAGGTTTGTTTGTTGCCTTTCTAGATTTATCCAGACTGTTTTTTCAGTCTCCTTTTGGTTTGTTACTTGCCATTCGGGTTGTGATTTTGCTTTGTTGACCTTCTTCTGTTGCTTTTGATCTCTTTTTCTAAGCTTTGCTGTTGTTGTCGTCCTCTGTGTTGGTTTTAGCTTTGAAAAAAAAGAAAAAGAAAAGTATCTTCATGTCAATCATGTTTGTTTGCATTTGATCTTTTCTTGATTGTGTGTGGACATTGGTTAGAGCCTGTGTGCTTTTCATGTACAATATAAGTGTTTGCTTTGCAGGTTTATGTTCTTATTCGGATTCCAAGCCTTATACTGTGTTGGGGGCTTTCTTCTGTGTTCTATTCTTGAGAGGCTCTAGATTAGATGCAATTGTTGATAGATAAACATTCCAAAATTTTGCCTTGAAATAAACACACCTTGGGATTTTGCAGAGGGTTCCAAGTTCTAGATGTTGCATGTGGAGGTTCTCTTTGTCAAGACATTGAAAAATAGGTTTCAAGGAAGTGTGTGAAATCCCAAAGAGTGAAGCACATTAATTATGATATAATATTATAATGGACATAGAAATATGGTGAAGGTGGTGGAAAACACCCCTTTGCATGATTGGTTCAGGGATTCTTTGGAAGAAAATAGAATGGAGATTTCGGTTAATAGTTATTACTTCCAGGGGGTGAAGAGTTAGCACAAAGGTTCGTGCCTGTGGTGTTCGCATCTGATGGATTGGTTGAAGGGTTTTATGATCCTGATGCTTATAATCCCGAACAGGGTAAATTCAGAACGGGTCTTCAATTTGATCCAGAGCGAACGAGGCAAGGTTACACCGATTAAGTTTGATTATCCAAGATACCCTAGGGCCTATTAGGTTTTGAACCCATTCTTTACATATGATCTTTTATGATTGAATCTTGATTAAACAATGAATGATTGGTACGTTACTGGATTAAAATAAAACTATTATGGAGAAATTTGGGAAGGTTGTGATTGTCTATTGGAAGAAGCTTAATAGTACTGCATCTGTTCCGAAGCTTCTAAACTAGAATAAGCAAAGAAGAAAATGAAAGTTATAGTTAGAAGTTTCTCATTGTCCAAAAACATTTACATTGCTGGCCGAGGAATGAATCCATCAAAAGAATCAGAACTGCAACCGGGATGCCTATTTCTAATTATATCCATCTTCAGAGCAATATATGTGGACCAAGTGAATCCAAAGCTCTAACTGAAGTTGGGAAAGGGAGCACCGAATGTGATGTGGGGTTGAGATTAAACTTAGAAATCTTGTTCTGCGGGTGAGAAAACGTTCACTTGGATTGCCTGGTGTGGATTGTGGTTTTTTGCTGTTCTTCTGCATCCATGATGAGAGGGGGGGGGGGGGGAATATTTAGACTTTCTCAATCCAGATGGGTTAACATGGATATCACAGGGACAGATCTTGCTGTCAGCATTCTTTTCACTTTCCAGTCTTTGATTTTGGCTGAGCTCGGGCTGAAACTTGGCGTTAAGAGTGCCTTTGTTTTGTGCATCTTCCATATATTGCTTGCGAGGAAAAGCAAGTGAAAATGGGGACCCAAACCAGGTCCAGAGAAGGTCTTTTTTTTTTCTATGAATCGTGTGTATTTAGAACGTCACCTGTAACCTTCTGCAAAACCATTCGAGCTACAGCTGATTGGTAACATTTATTTGTTCTATTTCCTAATTCAGTCATGCAAAATAAGCATTTACCTTTCCTTTTTGAGTTCTTTTTTGCAAAAACTTTAGACCAATTTCATTATTTGCTCCACCTGATTCAGTGTGGATTGTGGACCAAGTGAATCCAGATATCCGAGGCCACCGTAAAGGAAGCAATATTGCTCGAAAGATTGACAAAGCGACTTGAATATAAAGCCAGCCCTTCAGTTCTTGAGAGGCAAACTAAATTTTGTTGATGCAGTCTACTTCTTTTTCATGGTTCTCAGCTGCACCGCTTCCGTGGTTGTAGTCAAGGTTGTTAAAATTGTGATTTTGACATGACACAGAAAGTACTAAACAAACTCGGATTGTAAAAACAAATTGTAAAATCATAAGATTTTAAAATACATTAAAAAAATTCATGCTTCAAATAAAAATTTATAGCACCTTAAAATACATGATAGTTTAAGCACCTTAAAATACATGTTTCAAATAAAAATTCATACATAGTTCAAGTATCTTAAAACACATGCTTCAAATAAAAATCCATACATAGTTCAAGCACCTTAAAACACATGGTTCAAATAAAAATCCACACATAGTTGAAATTAACTTTTCATTTGCTAATAATTAACAAATTTAAAACAAATAATCTGCTGGTGTGTCATGTAAACTAAAAGCAGCTTCATTGCCTTCATCTTCCTCATTATTCCTTAGACATTCATCAATATCATTAGCATCAAGAGGATTATTAGTGTCACTACTAATACCAACACCAATTGAAGGGCCTTTGTTCTTGGAGCTAATTTCTTTTATTTCATCATCATCATCATCCTCATTTACACTATATTGAAGGGTCTTCTTTTTCTTTTCAGTTGCTTTTAGATTTTTCACTAAAACACCTAAAATCATCTGCTTAACATTTTCTGGTACTTGTTGACATGGCTCAACATCCCTACGAGTGCAAGTCAAATGCTGTTTAAAATAAAAAATACCTCCACTAATAATTTTTTGACAATACTTGCACTGAACTTTTTTAGAATTCTTATCAATATCTATCCCATGTTGCCATCCCACATCAAGCCTGTTACCAGAAGAATTTTTTCTAAATGCCATAAGTTCAACAATTCAAGAATCAATTCAAATCAGCCCTGTAATCAATCCAAACATTTTATAACAGGTTATAAACTTGATTTTAGTACACACTCAGCAACAGAAGCAATGCAGCAACAGAATACTAATTGATTGAACAAAATACATAATGCAAGAACAGTATACCGAATTATGCATTTATAGCATCTTTCTTAGCAATTCACATGAATCACATTGAATAATATAATACCAAGTAAACAATAAATAATTGAAAGCAATTATAAAGCATTAAAGAAAAGATCATATATTCAGAGAGAAGTATTGAATTGACTTAGAATTCATATATATAATCGAAATCAAGCTTTAAAATATTTAATACATAAAATCAAAGTTGAATAAGATCTCAACAATTGTTTTATAAGCTCGGTGATGTTTACTAATAGTTTTATATTACAATCTATACTCTCTAACACGTGGAATAGCAACACCTATTTCTATTATAAATCCATTCATCACAAAATCACAATTCACAACTCAGCAGCAGCAGCAGCAATGCAGCATTAAATCTAAAACAAAGTCACAAAAGCACGATTAAATTTGAATCTAAAATTCGCTAGCAAACTCTCAATAATAGACATTAGATAGACTAACAGAGTCACAGAAACTTTGAATCAAAATATTTATCTTTAACAATTAACATCATTAAACTGTAAAGAAACAAACATGATGAGAAACTAAGAAGCTTACCTCTGTTATGAGTAGTGAGAACCGAGGCTGAGCAGATGCAGATCAATATTGCAGTCAAGGTTGGAGCCTGCAAATTCAATCAAAGAAGTACCAGTGAATATTAACATCAAAGTAAGAAACGGCAGGGAAAACGAAACGCAGGTAGTTATCGACAGAGAAGAGAGAACCGATGAATTTTTGTAGGAGATAAAACAAGAAAAACAGAGTAACTTACCTGGTGAAAAATGAAGAGACGTCGTTGTTGTTGTGTGGAGCCTGGTTCTCATGGTTGTTGCTGAAAAGGACGACGTCGATGGTGGAAAAATAAAAAAGATGAGGGGCGAGGGCTATTGTGGAGGTGGACGGTGGTTGATTGTTGGCTGAGAGAAAGAGATTAAGAGACTGAGTGGTTGAGGATTTCGATTTTAAGGATTTTTTATGTTCTGATTCTTTGATTTTTGAATGTGAACGGTGAATCTGAAGAGAAGAGAGAAGACTTATTGTTTCAGTGAAATGTGAATTGTTTTTGATCTGGTAAAGCCAATAGGCAGTCGACACCTGGCAGCTGAATTGCATCTTTATTTCTTGCAGGCAAACTCGTTCAATCGGGTGTAAAATTACGATTTTACCCGATTTTACCCGATTTCGAGTTTTATAAACGATTTAACATGTAAAACCTATATTAACTCGTAAAAACATACGATTTTACAAGTTAGATCTAGATTTTAACAACCTTAGTTGTAGTCCACAGCAGCCCAGGATTTACAAGTAAAGCGCAGGGTAATTTGGTGTGCAAGAGCATCCATGGAAAAAATCTAAAAATCGTATTGGAGCCCAGCAAGAGAGCCCACTAAAAGTTTCGATCCAAATCGCATCAACGAAATTATTGGATCGTTTAGAACCCAAGACGCGCATCTTCAATGGTGTCCTGGTAGGAAGATATTGGAATTCACAGTTAATGACTTGGATTCTGTAATGAAAAATCCTCACCAAGATCATTGAGAGCCATTAGCTAGGCAGTAGACACTTTAATCACGTGATTATTTGATACTGTTATGTTTGAACGGCTAATAGAGATATTTACAATTATGGTTGGTTTATTCCATGTATAGACAATGTTTGTGCAAATTAAAATAGTTTGAATGGCTAATTGAGATATTTAAGATTATTGTTGGTTTATCTCGTATATATGAATTTATATATATTGTAGCAATACTAATTCATCTGTTGTTTAGTTTGTTCTTTAATTGGAACTCATTATAGTAAAAGCTATGATGGTAATTATCTGTTCAAGAGGTTAAAGATCGATAATACCATGCTTTTTCTCTCGAAATGGCATTGTATATATGGTTTTAGAAAGAGATTATTTTGATTTAAATAGTTGGATTTGATGGTTAAGAAAAATATATATATATATATATATATATATATATATATATATATATATATATATATATAATTTCTTGTGTTCAAATTCCAAGATTAAAATTCAAAAGGATTTATTCTTCTAAATGCTCTAAAACAAAATATAATGATGCCTCTTTAAAATTTTCTAAAAAGAATATTTATTTTTGGTTAATGCGTTCTTTCCTTAAAAAAAAAGGAAAAAGACGTTTGGTTTTGAAAGTGAATTCACACTAACATGGCTCGTGTACTAATAATTCTGAAGTTTTAAAAGACCAATCCTAGAAAACGAAAAACAAGAACAAGGTTTTAAAAGATCACCGCATGTAGCGGAGGAAATCGACTCTTCTGCTGGTATCATGGCGTGTTTGGGAACGAAGGAGACAGACAACCGGCAGAGGAGGAGAGGTATTGAAGATTAAAGATGCATTGAATAGCGTACCGACACGATGCAAAGAACTTCTTCGTCTCTCTCTCTCTCTCTGCTCCAAAATGCTCGATTTCCGAGCTCCTGATCTTTTCCCCTACTTCTCTCTGCCTTTTCTTCTGGGGTGCATAAACATTATATCTGTCCCTCTCCTTCTCCCAGCAAAAGTGAGAGTGCATGATAATGATTTTCAGTACGTACGTAGACATGGAGCAATGTTAACTGTAGAACGGAAGGCGTGACTCTCTCTCCCTCGCCAGCCACCACTTTTGTCGTTTAAAGAGACATTGATCGAGACGGAGGGTAATACATGTTCAACGAGCAAATATTAGCTTGAAGGACCAAAAATACAACTACATAAAAGTGCTTGATACCTATAAATGCATGTATTATAAATGACAAAAATCAGGATGCGTGCGTAGGGGATTAAGAGAGAAGACTGTAGCTCAGTCATGGCCATGCTTTGTCGTATTTGGTGTGCTTGTAAAATAAGTACTGTAGGAAAGATGCAAGTAAGATTGCCAAATATTCGTCTTTTATGAAAGAGGAAAACCTGGAAAAAGGTCATGGAGCCCCTGTGAGCCTTCATAACCGCCCTCTTGACGAGTCGCTTGCATAGTGCTGCAGAGGCTAGTACTCCCATCTCTGCCGCTCTCACTTCTCCTCTTCAATTATAGCCTAAAGAATTTGGTCATGATTGGTTTTCTCACCTGATTATTACATCTGAATTTCACCTGACTTTGGTCTCCGAGAAGATTTGGTAAGAATTAATTTTTGTGCGCGATGCTAATGTGTGGAATTTACAGGGTTTGGAAACCGCGCTGATTGTATAACAAACATCATGATAGGTGTAATTAATTTGATTTCATTTAATGTGTGTTTGGTATAA
>Ga0325410_1009214_pt1 | contig 10575 bp, 9 predicted proteins | sample PopdelMetagenome_16_FD_206182 | JGI IMG/M metagenome (GOLD analysis project Ga0325410, IMG submission 206182) | Populus deltoides microbial communities from Bellville, Georgia, United States - Xylem-PdIQD-R3 | ecosystem: Host-associated > Plants > Phyllosphere > Stem > Wood/Secondary xylem...
GGGATAACCTTCCGTCCCAAAAATTAGGCCACAGTAATACTTCCAAGAGTTACTTTGGCGCCAAAACTTCCAAGAACACTAAATTAATAATTAATTCCTAAACAATTAATTAGCCCATCAATCAAATCAATCGAAAGTCATAATAACCCATGCCCTACTTTATTCCACATAAATAAATTAATAAACCTTATTTTTTCCAGCACTTTTTAAGTGTTTGAAAAACAAAAAACACACTCTGCCTCTCAGTGTTTAGTATTGGGATGATAATTAATTTTTAAAGTGTTTTTTTTTTAATATATTAAGATAATATTTTGTTTTTATTTTTAACATTAATATATTAAAATAATTTAGAAATATAAAAAAATTACTTAAAGAAAAAAATTAAAATTCTTGACATTCCCGCGGCAGCCGCTTTGACAAACGGTTTTCTTATAAAAACAACTCCGTGTGCCACTCTCAGTAAAGCTTCACCCTTTGTAAAACAAGAAACTTAAGTCTCTCCTTTTGTTTCTCTGTTTTTTTTTTTTTTCCTGCTAAAAGCTTGAATATTTCTTGATGACAAGAGTCGGGAAGCGGCAGAGACCGGCGAAATCGACAGCGGGGGTGAAGGAGGAAGCTGCGGAGAATGGTGGGTCTGAGGAGGAAGTGAAGGAAAGTGGGGGTTTAGTTGAAGGTAGTGAAATTGAAGGGAAAGTGGAGGAAACTTGTCATTTCGATAAGTCAAAGGATGTCTCAAATAAGGGAAATAGGGAGTGGAAGGTAAAGGAGAGTGACAGTAGAGTTAGTGAAGAAGAAAGGGAAGGTGATGGTGTGGAGGAAGGGCGAGAATGTGATCTGAAGGAGAATGCGAATAAGGGTAAAAAGAAAAAGAAGGGAAAGAAGAAAGAAAATGATAATGAGAAGGAGAAGGAGAAGGTGAAAGAAGGGAATGATGAAAAGGGGGTCTCATCTGTTGTGAAAGAGAAGAAAAGGGTGAAATTTGCTGAGAAAGAGGTGGCGAGTGTGGAAGAAGGCGAATTTGGTGATAAAAGTGAAGTGGGGTTTGTGAAGCAGGAAGAGAGAGGGTTTGCTTGGAAGGAAAAACAGGAGGCTGGTACTGAGGAAGAAGAAGAGATAGCCGTAGATAATGGAAAAGAAGGTAAATTAGATGAGAAAGGGGAAGAGAAAGGGAAAAGGAAGAGGGAGAAGAAGGGAGGTAAATTGAGGAATCAGGAGGTGGATGATGAGGAAGGGAAAGAGATTGGAGAGCTGGGAGTTGAAGGGAAGGAAAAAGTGAAATTTGTTGAGAATGAAGGAGAGAACAGTGAAAAGGGTGAGAAGAAGGGAGCTGAATTAGGTAATGAGGAGGAGACTGTTGTCGGCGTGGAAGAGAATGGAGGTCCATTAAAGAAGAGGCCGAGGAAAAATGAGAAAAAGGTGAATTATGCTGAGATTGATAGTGCATTAGATGGGGTAGTGTTTGGGGAGAAGCATAGGAAGAGCCAGGAGGATGGAGTCTCGGAGAGTAGAAAGAAGAAAGCACTCTTGGAGAATGATGGACTGGAACGTGAGAAAAAGAGTGAAAATGGTGATGTAAACAACGAGGAGAAGGGAACTGCATTGGGTAATGAGGAGGTGGAGAGTGAGGAGGGGAAGGAGATTGTTGTTGGTGTGGAAGAGAATGGAGGTCCCTTAAAGAAGAGGCTGAGGAGAACTGAGAAAAAGGTGAATTATGCTGAGATTGATAATGCATTAGACGAGGTAGTGTTTGGGGAGAAGCATAGGAAGAGCAGGAAGAAGGTGGGATTCTCGGAGAGTAGACAGAAGAAAGGGGTCTCGGAGTGTGATGGATTGGAAAGTGAGAAAAAGAGGGAAAACGGTGATGTGAATAGTGGGAAAAAGAGAGCGAGTCAAAAAGGGAAGAAGAAGCAGGAGGCGCAGGAGAAAATTAAAGGAGAAGAAGAAATGGAAGAAAGTGGTGAAGGCAAAGGTGAAGTAGATTCTTTGGTGATTTGCACTGGGACAGGTCATGGGCCCAGGAGTCAGAAAGAGCAAGTTGGGCAGAACAGCAAATCCTGGCGCACTAGTCAGGTAACTAATCTGTTCGGTTTATTGTTTATATTGTCTGTTTGATTAATTAATGGCTGTTTACGTCCCGGAATTTGGATTTGCAGTTCACTGAGGAAGAGTGTTTAATGTGCCACCAATGCCAGAGAAGTGATAAAGGCCGTGTCATTCGATGCCTGAAATGTAAAAGGAAGCGCTATTGTATCCCCTGCTTAACAAAATGGTATATTTTACGATTATTTGCATTATCTCTTGTAATCTTTTGTTCTCTCATTGTGCGTGTATACAAATATATTTGTTAAGGGTGGTGTTCTTTAATCTAAATTAACTCTCAATTATCCATTTAATGTAAGATATTGATTTGTAGTTCATGCTGTTGTTTGCTGTGAATTTCATGAATTTGTATGTTATTACTTAGCTTGTGCTTTCCTTTTCTCATGCATGCTTATGCTTTTGAAATGTTATAATGGGGCAAACTTATCGTGCTTTGGTTCTTTTCTTCTATCCGAGATTTATTTTGTTTTTCAACGAAAATTTATGGAGGAAATAGTTACCTGTTAGAACACGTGATATCGTGCATGATCTGTGTGTACTGATAGATGTAATCCAATTTTAATCCAACTCATTCGTAACATTACATTCTGGATACACGTAAATTAGCATATGATGTCTGTTTTGAAATTTTAACACCTGCTTGGACAATCAACAAGAAAATGACATAGCTTAGACATGTTTTAGTGAGGTTCAATCATCTTGAAAATGTCTATGGTTCAATCCCTCTAACATTGATTTTGTTGCTTAAGGAACTCTTGGTTTATGTTGTAGGTATCCTAAGATGACAGAGGATGATATTGCAAGTGCTTGTCCAGTTTGTCTTGGAAATTGCAACTGTAAATCTTGTTTGCGTCTAGATGCGCCAGTAAAAGTATGTTCTCTAATTTTGCAGATCAATCTTCTTTATGTATTTGTTAATGGTTTTAATTGTAAGTGTGAGATGTAACAACTTTACCTCTTGTCTGCAGGACCTGAAAAATTTAAACCTGGAAGTAAGCGAAGAAGAAGAAGTGCAGCACTCTAAGTTTTTACTTAGTTCACTTCTTCCATTTCTGAAGCGGTTAGATGCAGAGCAAATGACGGAGAGAGATATTGAGGCTAGGATAAGGGGTATTCTTTTGTTTCAAATATTTGGAATTAATTTCATAAGCAATAAATATTTTTCAATGATTCTGTTTAAATTTCAAAATGGTCTTCGTTTAATTATGTCTGAAATTGATAAAAATGAAATTTTGTATAAAAAAGTGTTGCTCTTATGGGATGAAATGATTGTCTGTTGTTTTGATGGTCAAATTCCCAAGTCTTGTGATTATTTTTCCTTTATTTGTCATTATTTGTATTTTAAGAATAAATCTTTTCATTATATATTATGTTCTGTGTTTTTCTTCTTGATTGGATGTAGAAGACCTTTCTTTTAGTTGTACTTGCAGTTTCTCCAAACTAAAAGTTGCATTAACAAAAGATTGGTTATAGATTTTTAAGAAATTAATCATGAGCATGCATTCTATGCATGTGCTTGTGCTGCTTGTTGGTGTAGAGATGTCTGTTTATCTATGTTTTATGATGAGCATGCTTTATGAATGAGTGGGTAGCTGAAGGGTGCTTGTGCTTCTATGTATAGAGAGTTGGCCTTCTTGCTTGTCAGATCACTAATAGTTTATTTCTCCAGGTGTACCGCCTGCAGACTTACAGATAGAAAATGCTAGCTGCCCTGCAGATGAACGCATGTTCTGGTAAGTTCTTTTTTAGATATCAGCGTTTCTCACCATTTCTTTTTCTAGGTAAGATTTGATACTAACCCACCTTTTGTGTTTTTTTTTCAGTGATAATTGCCGAACTTCTATTTTTGATCATCACAGAAGTTGCTCAAATTGCTCTTCTGATCTTTGTCTTCTCTGTTGCCGTGAGATCCGTGCTGGATGCTTGCAAGGGGGTGGGCCGGATGTGGTAATGGAGTATATTGATAGGGGATTTAAGTATATGCATGGTGAACATGAGGAAATAAAAGATGAATTGCTGGCTGGTTCGCCTAAAAAGATTGTCTCTGAGGATTTTCTAGGGCCAAAGTCTGGATGGAAAGCAAATGAAGATGGAAGCATTCATTGTGCTTGTGGTAGTGGCAATTTACAACTGAAATGTTTGTTCCCAAACACAGAAGTTAATTTTTCAGTTTCAGTTTCAGAGTTGGTAAAGAAAGTTGAAGATGTGTTAAAAAACTGTGAAATTGACTCTGCTAATGCTCCCGTTGAACTATGCATGTGTTTTAATTCGAATGGCAATCGTGATATCTGTAATGGTAACGAGTTGTTAAAAGCAGCATGTCGAGAAGATTCTGATGATAACTATTTGTTCAATCCAAAAGCCAAAGATATCATGGAGGATGACTTGAAACATTTTCAGTTCCATTGGAAGAGAGCTGAGCCTGTGATTGTTAGCAATGTGCTTGAGACTGCTTCTGGGTTAAGTTGGGAGCCGATGGTCATGTGGCGTGCCTTCCGCCAGATCAAACATGAAAAACATGGTACACTTTTGGATGTTAAGGCAATTGAGTGCCTGAGTTGCTGTGAGGTCAGTGTATTTACCTCTTCTTTTTTGTGTTTCAGCGGTGCATTGAAGACAAAATTTTGCCACCTTTTATTGCTTGATTTTGATGTTATTTTCTGATAATCATGGGAGGGTCTAAATCCACGATCATATAATTCAAATCCACAACAAAAGACTTTCTTTCCTTTTACCGAAACTGATTACATAATACAAAGAGCTCGCATAACATTGTATTATAGCATTTCATCCCCATATTGTCTCTCACCAAGCTCGAACCACAGTAGACCTTCCTCATCCTTCCTTCTCCATAACAGTCTCTTTGTGAAGCCTAAAACCCCTTGCTAGTTGCTACATTACCTTTCAACCAAGAGCCCATTTCTCATAAAACCTAGCTTTGCCATGGCCGTGCCGCTACCATCTGAGCCATCACCAAACAATCGCTGCTCCTAATGCATCTGAGCTATTTCAACCAGCAACCCAAATAATTATCACCGCCATAATAAAAACTCAGCTGCAACATTGCTAATTGAAATTGGATGAGTTTTTCAAATAGTTCTGGCAAATTTTTGGTAGACTTCATTATCTCAATTGATCTCTTTCCTGTTGAGCACAAATATTTTGATGCTATTTTCTGATAACTATGGCTGTGAATAATTCTCCATTTATCTTGATAACTATGCGTGCAATCTGTATTGAAATGCCATCACTTGTTATGATCTTTAGTATGAAGCTCAATTCTTGATGAACGCAGGTAGAAATTAATGTCCATAAATTCTTTACTGGTTACACGGAGGGAAGGTTTGATGGTAAAAATTGGCCTCAGATACTGAAGCTGAAAGACTGGCCCCCATATAAAACATTTGGTGAAAGTTTGCCACGACATGATGTTGAATTCACCTGTTGTTTGCCCTTCAAGGAGTATACTGACCGCCGCAGTGGACCTTTAAACCTTGCTATCAGGTTGCCTCAGAATTCTTTGAAGCCAGACATGGGGCCGAAGACATATATTGCTTATGGATTTCCCATAGAGCTTGGGCGTGGAGATTCTGTTACCAAGCTTCATTGTGACATGTCTGATGCGGTATGTTTGTTTCCTTTATTCTTGTTCAGATAAAAGAAGATATAGTAGTGACAGAAAGAGATTGAAAGGTTAGAAATCAATAAGAATGACACATCCTTCTGAAAAAGGCTGAAAGGTGAATTCCATAACAAAAGTTATGACAAACTTAAAATTTCCTTTCTTAGTGTGCCATGTTCAGTTTTTCTTGGAGGCAACATTTAAATTGTTGACTTACAAAGCCATGCTTTGATTGCTTTTATTCTGTAGATATCACAGGCTTATATTTGGGAGCTTTGAAAACTATAGTCAGGGATCAGCATCGTGTCTTGTTCCAAATATTGCATAAAAAATAAAAAAAGTGACTTTAAGCAGCATTGGGTATTTTCAGTGGTGATACTCAACTAACTGTTGTATGATACTCTTTGTATGAGTTGTGTTTGAATTTTTTTTCCAACCTGCTTAGAGAAAAGGTAATATTTTCTGGTCTGCAAACATGAGGTTGCAAACTTGATGCTTGGCAGCAAGCTCTCAGTGAGAAAACGGTCAAGAACTGTCAGATTTCTCTCACTAGGATTCTGCTGGGATGGGGCAATGACTAATGGTCTTTTTGTTAATGATAGATTTTCATATATTCTGACAGAAAAAATTAAGACTTGAAATGTGGAATTTTTCCTTTTTCCCGCCAGCAGTGAATCTTGATATTATAGTATCTACATGTGCTGGGGCTGTCAAGACTGGGATCTGAAATAATTATTTAACCTCATGATTGGTCTTTTTTTCATGATTATTTTGTGCACAATAAATTTGGCTGCTTTAGGTGAATGTTTTAACGCATACTGCTGAGGTATCCTATAGCGATGGACAACTTGCTGAGATTCAAAATTTGAAGCTTCTTCACTTCAAACAAGACCAGAGAGAACTTTTTGGATATGATCAGAATGTGGATAAATTTGATGTTAACAAGAATGGTGGTGTTTCTGGTAGGTCACTTAATGATTATGTGTTTATTATCTGGCGAAGTTGATGACCTGACTTACAATTTTCTGTTTAATGGTTCTGCCTTTTCAAATAAATTAGGGAAATCTACTGAGAAGGAAGAAGTGGTTCAAGGCAAAATCTATGAGAGTGGACCTTTAAATTGTGCAAATGAGTTGGAATGGCCTGACGCTTTAGATGGAGGTGCTGTTTGGGATATTTTCCGGAGAGAAGATGTTCCTAAATTGCAGGAATATCTTGATAAGCACTTCAAAGAATTTAGGCATATCCATTGTTGCCCTTTACAAAAGGTAATTGTGTATTGGCTGTCTTGTTTACCTTTGGCCCATGGTCGTGTTATAACTTTCAGATTTGCTTAATTCAAGGGTTTGGTAGAAACAGTCTATATTCCATGCTCAAAAAAACTCTGTTGTGTATCCTAATTCATGGTCAAGAAAATGAATTTTGTGGTAAAACTTTAGGTAACAAGAACACCATTTATGCACTAATGCTTTAGAAAAAAAATCTTGAATTTGTTAAATGGTATATGTTAAAGAAATATTCTAGGGTGGGCGTGGAAAGGCACCATGAATGTTATGAATTGGTTGGGGAAAGTTGGGATGAGCATGGTAGCTGATAGAAAATAGAGACTGTTTCGTCAAAATTGAATTAAATGGGCCAGCTAAATTGGATTACTGCTGGTTGTCTGAATTTGTAGCAGAAATTGCTTGCATGCTTGAAGTAACTACATGAACTACTGTTCTTTTGGTGTTGTAGGTTGTTCACTCCATACATGACCAGACATTTTATTTGACTCTAGAGCACAAGAGGAAGCTAAAAGAGGAATATGGTTAGTCCTGTAATGTATATAATAGGTTCAGTCAGTTTCTTTTTTCCTCTTGATTTTGAGGTTTATAATTATGTTACTGACACTGATGTGCAGGCATTGAACCGTGGACATTTGTCCAGAAGCTTGGAGATGCTGTCTTTATTCCTGCAGGCTGTCCTCATCAAGTTAGAAACTTGAAGGTAAAATTTGTTCTGTTTTATATTTACCTGGAAATTTTGTGGCAATTCCTGCTGGTCATTTTTTGAGCAATGAAATTGATGGCAATGCTTTGATCTTGATCATGGAATTAGGCAACGTAGGAGGTTCAGAAATTAACAATGTCCTATTCATGGTCTCCACAACTTTGTTGCTATTTTTGTTTTGGTGTGCGCTTCATGGTCTAATGGTGTTCCTGGTGTGCTATGGTCCAGTTCCTAAAATTTTAGGATGAGGTGGTTCCACTGAATTATTCAGCACTGTAGATTTCTTTACATCTGATGTGGATGTAGTCCTTTGATGACTTGGTGGAAGTTTAATTCTCAAGGTTTCTACTGTAATGTGCTTATGTTTCTAGGTCTTGTTTTAAAAAATTGAACATTAAATCTGGGAGTTTAATTGCCATTAAGTAGTGAGCTTCCTTGTTCATGTGTTGGTTTATACCAGTGGCACATGCACACAATCAGAAATGCAGACTGATTTTCCATGAAAACTGATTTATACATTTACAGTCTTGCATCAAGGTAGCACTGGACTTTGTCTCGCCCGAAAATGTTGGTGAGTGCATACGTTTGACAGAGGAATTCCGTCTGCTCCCCCCAAATCATCAGGCCAAGGAAGACAAGCTGGAGGTATTTGTAATCTTCCTTCTATGTCTATATAATAATGACAAGTGCTGAAACCCATTTGTCAATCTGAAGGGAACGTGTCTTTGGTCATTGAGATGCTTTCCTTGAAAGTGTTGTGAGTTAGAGAATTGAGTCTTTCATGTACAAGTTGGCCAATTGTATCTGTTGTGAATGTCTCTTTTGATACTCTCTTCTTATCCATTCAAAGAGTTAGATCAATTTCTTCATTTAATCATTCTATAACACATTTAATGTAGGACCTCTGAAATCTATAATTTAGAGTTATTCTATGATGATATTCTGGTTAATGCTGAAAAGTTAGAGGATATGTAATAAGAGAAATTGCATTGGAGTGAAAAGAGTTGATCTGGGGATGAAGTGGGGGCACTACTCTAGGTTTTTTGAGCAGTCCTGTCGTATGTATTCCCTGGAGAGTTTCATTTCTCCCTGGTCACCACATGTTTCACAATAGAATAATCTCTGGTGTGCTAGTAAAATCTTGCGATATGATAAACACAAGAAGAAAGAAGACCAAGGACTTCCATTGCAAAATAATGAAATACTATTGAATAGCCAAGCCTGTCTGTCCAAATCATCATTCGAACTGTAAGTGATGCATCATTGCAATCAGTATTGCCGTCTCTGGTCACAACTGTGATATTCAACTGCTCTTGATTATTTTTATCATAACTGACACGATCTTTACCTAATGGCACCATAAAAACCCACAACCAATGCCCATACATTTTTTTTTTTTTTGGTTGCACTGCATTTTACTCTTGGTCACTTGTTGATCATGCACTGGCTAAATCTAACTAACCTGGCCGGGTTTTTGATGCAGATAAAGAAAATGTTACTTCATGCTGCGAGACGCGCTGTAGATTTTCTGATGAAGGATGGGAAGTGAGTCACTAACCATTCATGCTTGATTTTTAAATTAGTACTCAGCATATTTGTATTTCAGTTCTTTCTTTCCCTTTTTTATCAAATCATTGCCAAAAGGTTTTTTTTTAAATATGCTCATGTCATTAGTTTGGAATGACGCAGCCATGTATTTATGTAACATTTTGATCTGCTATGACAGGGCATGGTGTGTAATAAGTGAAAAAATGTATTCATTCTGTCCATAAAAGAATTGCTCATTATATGCAAGTGATTCCACTGAAGGAAAACAGTGAAATGAAATGTTTGAGTATACTAATTGCTCAGTGGAACACTCGATGAAATTAAATTGAGGAGCAAAAAGGAAAAAGATTATTTTTTTTTTGTTGTTGAACGTTATTAAGGTATGCTATAATCTCTTTTTGTTAGATTACCATGCTGCTGCTGTCGGTAAAGCAACCTTAAACTTTGTAGCCTCTTGGTGCAAATGTGAAATGCAGATGTTTTTCTTTCTGGTCACGTGTCAAGGAGAACTGTTCACTTGGATTATTGGTTCTGAACAATCATTTGCCATGCATTTCATTGTTATTTTCTTTTGTTAAAGCAACCGAGTGTTTGAATTGTTTCATTTCAGAGTGGAGAAAACCGAGAAGGTTTGAGAAAGAGAAGGCTGGGCTGGGAGGAAGAAGGGGTGACTTGCAGTGTCATCATCCTTAGGCAGGATTTCTTTTTGTTTCAGGTGCTAGTTTTATGTTCTAGGTTCATAAAATAGTCACGGTAAAAAATCTCCTCTGTTCTCATCGTCGTCAGTCGAGTAGATTCTCTTCTGGGATTGTTACCTACTACAGGTTGAACATATAATTTTTGTTGAACGAGATAGAAACAGAGGAAGATGATTTCTGTACAAGGTTTGATTGGCACAGCACTAATGCTGGATGTTTCCAACTAATACTCCGTAAATGCTTACTTTATATTTACTTATCCCAGGTCATGAGTTTTATTACCCAAAAATTTCAAACTCACTTTACTAATTCTTGTGTTTGAATCTGGATGCAAGCGTCTGAGTAGTCTGCATGACTGAAACAAGAGCCGGGACGGCTGAAAATCACGGTTTGTGCCTCTAGTTTTTTTCAGGGTCAGGGGTGTTGAGCATGTTAGCGGTTATTAATTTTACGTAAAAAAATTAATTTTTTAAAAAATAAGATTTTAATTGTGTTTCTAAAGGTAAATCAGTTATATAGCAATATAAATTAAATCAGTCATTTTCTGAAAATGACTGCCCAATCACCACAGTTGGAATCAGTAATAAAGCATTGGTCTGGACCAGGTCCGACTGGTGT
>Ga0325410_1009215_pt1 | contig 10574 bp, 5 predicted proteins | sample PopdelMetagenome_16_FD_206182 | JGI IMG/M metagenome (GOLD analysis project Ga0325410, IMG submission 206182) | Populus deltoides microbial communities from Bellville, Georgia, United States - Xylem-PdIQD-R3 | ecosystem: Host-associated > Plants > Phyllosphere > Stem > Wood/Secondary xylem...
GATGAACAAGAGAGACAGACAGATCTGAGGAGGAGACGAGGTTTTTTGGTTTAGTAGGAAGGGTGTTAAATTTAAAGCCGGCGGGCTAGTGTTTAAGTAGAAAATAAATATATATAGAAGAAAAAAGAAAAAAGAAGAGGAAGAAAAGTTATAATGATTCTGGAATTGAATATAACATAAAAAAAAATTGTTTTATTTATTTGATTTATTAAAGTTTAGATATTGTGCCAAATCATTAATCATGCCAACCAGATTTTTAAAAATCTTCTAGTTAACATTTAATTACTATTCTGAGATAAAAAAAAAAAAACAATGACAATGAGAAGATATAAATATATTTAGTTGGAAAAAATATAAAAATAAATACATTCTGATCAATTTTAAAATGTATTTTTAAAGTTTCAAAATATAAGTTAGATAAGTAACAAGTTTTCATAAATATTATTTTTTATTATTTTTTTTAAATATATTTATAAAAAAATTAATTTTAAAATTATCCAACTAAAACATTTAAAAATAAAAATAATTATTATCATAATTTTACAATCCAACTCAAGAATCCATCTGAAATACAATCTAGGTCACGAGTTGAATAAACTCAATTTAATATAAAAATAAAAATAGTTATTATTATAATTTTAAAATTAGATTTTAAAATAAAAAAAATAAACTTAGATACTATTACAAAAGGAGGGTTTTTCAAGTTAGAAAGAGAGAGAGAGAGAGAAACCTTTAAAATACCCAAAAGGATGAAATGATTTTTTTTTTCCCTAAGTTACAGGGGTTGGAAATACATTAGATAAAGAAACAAGTGTGTGTGTCTCGTGTGCCGAACCTATTAAAAAAAGCATGGCTCGTGCTGGACCTTCTTTTTACAGTATCTGAGGGTGGACAACACTTTGTCCACAATTCCTCCATTTAATTTAAAGAAGAAAATAATGCAGACAATATATTTTTGTAGCCCTAATTTTCAGCGATCACAAAAAGTTAACCTAGCTTAACTAATTAAATTTTAAATTTACTTTTTAATAATTACGAGTTCAAGTTTCCTTAGAATTACTGGAAACTTACATCGTCTTTAACTTCAAGGTCCGTGGAATTAGTTGAGATGTACGCAAGCTGACTGAGACACCGACGTTAATAATAATAAAAAAAATCAGGTCTCAAGTTTTTTTTGCCTAAAAACTCGATTTTTAACTTATTTTAACCTAAAACACCTAGAAAATATTTTAAATACCTTGATAAACTCATATATGGTCTTAAACATCCCTAAAAGTCCATCCAAAAACCAAAAAACTTTCAAAACTCATATACTATATCAAGAGAGGTGAAATGCAAAGAACACAACATCTAGGCTCAGCTACCCTCATTTAATGAATCTATTGACATCAAAATCAATCTTTTTCATGGCTGATATCAATGTCAATTGAGATTTTTTTTTCTTTACCACAAGAATTTGTACGTTTTCTCTCTTATTTCTCAAACTAGGGGCTAAAAAATAAGGAAAATTAAGTTTGGAATCAAAATTAAATTCTTGAAATATTGAAGGACTAAACTTTTGTGATTTAAAAAGTAGGCGGACCTTGAAATTTTTTGATGCAATCTTTAAATTGCCACATGTTTTCTCCTTTTCTTTCACTTCGATCCATTTTCTTTTAATTTTTTCATTACTCAACAAATTTGAATTAATTGGACTTTAATTTAGCCTAAAAAAATACAATAAGTAAAAAAAATTTTGATAATAAAAAAAAATAGTCACAATTAGTCCATAGTAAAATATGAACGTGTATAATGTTATTGTTTATCGTGATATTACCACAACATTTAGAGTTTCTTATAACTAGATCATTGTCTATGTTATGTTGCAAGTTAAATCATTTAAAAAAATAGTAGATTTTTATATATATAAAAAAAACATGTGAGGTTAACCTGGTTGACTTGGCAAGTCTAAAGATAACCCAAACAACTGGTAAAAACATAGTTTGATATAAAAAATTCTAAACAATTTTTTTTTAAAAAAAATATATAAAAATAACAGATAGGATTGACCTAAGTCAACCTGCCAAATCCACAAACCGCATCATGAGACCGTAACAACTATGAGAAAGAAAATTAAAATAAATAATGAAATTCAATTCTCAGTAAACCAAATATTTTTTAGATGAAATTAAAAAATGAAATCAATTAAAAAAATAACAAAAAATAACTTGAGTCAACTCGGGATATCCCGCAAAACCTGTGACCCAAATTATGAGATGAGGATAACTTTATAGAAAGTAAGCTGAAATAAACCATGAAGTTCACCTTCTAATCAATCAAATATTAAAAGATGAAATTAAAAAAAAACTAATTTAAAAAAAAGAACGAAAACAAATCAACTTGTCAAATCTATGACTTTGACCATAAGACTAAGATAACCTAATAAAAATAAAAATGAAATAAATTATGAAACTTGATTATATTAAACCTGTTATTCAATTATTAAATTGAAAAACAAAAACAAAACAAAACATTGTTCTATCAAAGTTATTAAACCCGACATACCTTGTGACCCGAGCCTTGGACTGTGTCATGGGGTGGGCATGTTAATCTAAAATGACATTATTTTAATATTTTTTGAAAGAAAAAAGTTAAAATGATATTGTTTTCAAAAAGTTTTAAAAAAATCAAACTATATTTTCACTAGATTGATTGGATTAGATAAAATAATTGAAATCAAACACCCTAACTTCGTAATAACAACAAACAAATCCACATCACTAAACCATAGAAAATCAAGAAACCCACATCATTATTTGATATAGTTTTAAACTTCCTTTTTATTGATTTTCAAATCTGTTTTCTCTTCTTCTTTTTGTCTTTTTTTTTGCAAGTGGGTTTTATCAACTTTGTGTTGGGTTTTCGGGTTACCGAGAAAGGAGCTTTTTTATTTCAGCGAAGAGAGTAGCGACGGAGATGTTATATGTTGAAACACACAGGCATGGGATGATGGGTAAAGAGATGGAGGCATCGGCACTTCAACTATGTTCTCTAGTCTCGAGCCTTGAACATTCTATTAGATTAGCTAATAACCCATGATTAAAAACTAGAATTCATTCCCCCCCCTAATCTAATCATAGTTTTACAAGCATTAATCGCTTCTTCGAGGCAATTCGTGCTTGCTGCTTGACAATGTTTTGACTTCCTTTTCTATTCCACAAAGGGTAAAGCATTTAATTTAAATTAATTAGGATTGGAATAATTAAGGTAGTGTTTGCTTGTGCAATTGGATTATATTTTTATTTTTTTTAATTTTAAATTATTATTTTAGTATTTTAAAATTATTTTAATGTGCTGATGTTAAAAATAAAATAATAATATTATTTTAATATATTTTTAAATAAAAAAATATTTTAAAAAATAATTATTTCTTGGTATGGTATTATCAGTTGTGATGGGGATAAAAAGGAGTTCACATTTATTGATTTGTAGAGAATCCAACAAATACTTTAGGGAAGGCAAACACAATTTTTGTGGCATCTAACTTGATATGGCAAGGAAATTCAAGATTCATGCATACAAAATGTTCCCCCCAATAATACTGAGCATATCGTAATTAATTTTTTTTTTAAAATGATAAAATATTAGAAATACCCATTAAATACTTCTCAAGTTATAAATTTTTAGTTACAAGTAGCCGAATAAAAATAAAAATTTAAAAAGTTGAGAGGACTCACAAGTGAATGATAGATGGTAGGTGTGTGTGTGTGTATATATATTTGATAAATCATTAACTTCTAATATATTTCTATGACAAAAATTTAGCATAATTTTTACATTTTTTTATTTTTTACATTACTAAATTTTCAATGACCAAATATAAAAAATTAATATATCAAAAAAATTTTTTTTCAGTTGTTTGGGATTTACATCTTACCAAAAAAATCCACAACAAAACTATTTTTTTATAAATACCGATAGACTGCTGAGACATGCTTAGGTTCTATTTGTTTTTGCGTTTTAAAAACGTTTTTAAAAAAAATTAAAATTTTTTAATTTTTTAATTTGCTTGAAATTAATATTTTTTTGGTGTTTTTAAATTATTTTGATGTGCTAATATCAAAAATAATTTTTAAAAAATAAAAAAAATATCATTTTAATATATTTAAAAAAAAAACACTTTAAAAAGCAATAACCACCACAACCATATTCTCAACAAAGTCACTTAAAAACATTATTTTTGGAATGTTAAATTATTGAACTCTACAACTTGGTTATAAAACCTAGATTAGTCCGAAAATTGATGAGCTAAAATACAGACTAATCCGAGTTAAAAAGAATTATGTAAAAAAGTATGTTAAAAACTTGAGTTAACCTAAAATTGAGTCTGAAGCTAAGTTCTATAACAAGTGTAGACATTATAATCATTACGCTAAATTTATAATCCCCTCAGGAGGTACCTATACGTAAGTGTAATTAATAATAACTCACTCATTAATTACTCCCAGAAAGATACAATGTCAATTATTAATTACTCCAATAATTACCACTGCCCAATTGCATTGAAAAAAAATTCTAAAGTTTCTTTTGCCTGAATCATTATGATTGGCAGAGACAGAGTATGTGATGTGAAGTATTCCTATCGGATGACATCACTCTCCCTCCCTCCCTCTCTCTCCTGTGTCTAACTCAGATTCCTATTCCATTTTCAAAGTTTAAGTCTTTCTCTGTTCACTCTTTCTAATTCTTGATCCTTAAAACATCAAATACTTTAGAGGGTGTCTCTACTTAACTAGTGAAACTTTTCAACAAGACCCAAAGCAGCGTATTTATCAAATCTTGAAAAAAATGTGGTCTTTAGCTCCTAAGATCCAGGACCCATTTACCATTGTAGGGTAATTTCAAGACCCATTTCGTTTCACTGATACTTCCAAGCATTTTGGGCATCGATCTCCTTCCTTTGAGGGTATGTACTTACCTAGTATTTTTGGTTTTACGGTTTGTTTAGGTGAAGATTTGTGTTTTGGAGCTCATTATAGATCACTGACTTGTGAAATTGCATTTTGGGGTTTGGTTTTAGCTATTTATGACTTTGTTTGAGGTTGCAAGAGAAAGTTGCTTTGCTCTGCTTAAAGGGGTAGTTATACATGAACTTCGGTCCCCATAAACTGTTTGCAACATAGGAGACAGGTTTTAAATTTTGGCAATCCAAGATTTGTTGCTTGGCCATGTGTGTCTAGTCAAGGGTCTATTTTGGGTTCCAAGCAGTTGTTAAGATATTGAAGAGTGTGTATGAAAGAGAACATCTTTATCGGCTTTGAAACTTTATATTTATGGTGATTAGTTGGTAGGATATTGAGATTTTAAGTGGATTTGGATGCTCTTTTTGTTGTAGTTGTAATACTGATTTGAAATTGTAAGGAGGTGGATCTCGAGGTTAGTGATATTCCGGTGGATTAGTTTGGATGGCATCTATAAGGAGAACATTGTCTCCTGTGCCTAGAGCTGGAACCTTATTAAATGGGGAAGCCTGTCAGGTGGCTTCTCCTTTGTCCAAGTCCTCATCGTCGTATTCTCAGAGCTACCCAACTTCTGGTGGATTTCTATCTTCAATTTTTGGTTTATCAGACGTTCAAGCTTTTGCTTATGGTGTTTTTTCACCAAGATCTTCGAGACCATTGGAGAGGTCAAAATCTAAGGGGCAAGTTTGGAAGAGGGCCCTTTTCCATTTCTTGGTTTCTTTTGTGATTGGGGTTTTTATTGGACTAACCCCATTTGTCTCGATGAATTTACCTACGAATCCCATGTCAAAGCACCAAGCGTTTTCATTTGAGGTGGTATCTACTGTTGGGAATTTTGATAAGCATGAAGATATGACAAGAAATGCAACAACAATAGCAGAAAGGGGAGGACTTGAGAACAGTACCACACTGGAGCCACAAGTGAAGGAAGAGGAGTCAGGGGATGGGAATTCTAATGGTACCTCCATTAGCCTATCACTCTCTGAAGATGTGAATTTGGTGTCTCGGAAACTCTTGATCATTGTGACCCCAACTCATGCTCGACCACTTCAAGCCTATTATCTGAGTCGTTTGGCGCACACATTAAAACTGGTTCAACCTCCTCTATTATGGATAGTTGTGGAAATGACATTGCAATCTGATCATACGGCTGATATTCTGAGGAGGACTGGGGTTATGTATAGGCATCTTGTTTGCAACAAAAATTTAACTGATATAAAAGACAGAAGTGTTCACCAAAGGAATGTGGCATTGTCTCACATTGAAACCCACCACCTTGATGGAATAGTCCATTTTGCAGATGATTATAACACTTACTCAGCAGATCTTTTTGAGCAAATGAGGCAGATCAGGTAACTATCGGTCTATGCAGACTACGCATCCCCATTCCTGTACAACTACTCTTTATTGGTTTTCCCTTTGGAATCTGCTATATTTTTATTATGTGACTTTGCACCTTCCGTGAAATTTTGCACAAGCTTTACAGTTCACAGTATGTTTGAAATTATGTATACAGTTTCCTGCTGTTCAGCTCTCTAATGAAATAAAGTAGTATCATTGGAATTGCATCACCAGATCCTGGACTTCAATGTATCATAATATAATGGACGATGAATATTTTTTCTTTGCTAAAGACTGAGTTCCTGCTGTAGTTTATGGTGTTAGAATGGATAGAAAAGCCAAGAAATACAAAAAATGTTGAATATAAACTCATTTATGAAAATTTCACATGGGAAGAAAAGATTGCATATTTGTTTTTTTATATAATTACTGTTGTTCTGAGAATGTTGTGAGATTGTTGAAATGTATTAGGTTACAATTTCTCACAAGTGATTGGAAACTCTGCATTCATTTTTATTTTTTTTAATAAATGCTATGTATCTGCTGCAGATATCGTCCGCCTAGGGATTTGCATTTCTTTGCATGACTTCCAGCTCTCTGTTCTTTACTCACATCACTTGCTTATCTATTCTTGGTTTTATACCAGTTTAATGTTAGATGGATCACCCCTTTAAAGATATGCATTTTATGACATCACTTTCTGGTTCTCTACCTATTGTCATGAGAGTGCATGCCCTTTTTTACTTGCAGGCGGTTTGGGACATGGACAGTTGCCAAGTTAACAGGAAACAAAAACAAAGATTTTGTAGAGGGCCCCATTTGTAATGGAACTCAAGTTATTGGATGGCATGTGAATGACTCAAGGAGGAGATTTCGGAGATTCCATGCTGACATGTCGGGGTTTGCCTTCAACAGTACCATCATTTGGGATCCAAAACGATGGCACCGCCCTACGCCCGAACCTATTAGGCAGCTTGACACAGTAAGGGATGGCTTCCAGGTCAGTACCTCTTCTTGTCATCTTATCCATTGAGTACACCACATTGCAATCTGTTCGCTGCTGCTTCTATTCCATTAAAAAAGAACCGCGTATATTTTCTGGCTTTCCTTTTGCACTATTACAGATGGGGAAGTGAAATATAATGAAAGAATGAACCCTGTTTTTGACAAATTTGTTACTACCAGGGGTTTATTACTCTTAACTGGGTGACAGCAATACAGACAGAAGCTTTGCCTCCTTAAAGATAATCAATCGTTCTTTTTTCCATCCTTGTCTTTTTTCGTTTTGTTTCCTCTGAAAAGGGGAACATTCTCAATCCAACAATTCGCTACTTATACTGGGCTTTGGCTTTAATAATTAACTTCACTTATCTGCTTCTGCAGGTTAGCTCATTTATTGAGCAAGTTGTGGAAGATGAAAGCCAAATGGAAGGCTTATTGGAGGACTGCTCAAGAGTCATGGTCTGGCTTCTGCAGCTTCAATCATCTAATTCCTTGTATCCTCCTAAATGGTTCCTTGATGGTAATCTGGATGTCATCACCCAGGCTGCATGAAATTCTTGCTTTAAAACGAGTCCATTTGGACAATTAAGGTAGCTCAGTTTCCAAGATGTTTGTCTTTAATTCACCATCTCTTGCCAATTAATTGGATTCTTTTCTATTTGAAACGAATGAGGCGTGCTCATATGCTTCATGAAACTAACTGATTCTCGTTTTAGACTAGTCATTTCACATTCTAGGGAGTATGTCCCCTTCAGTTGGTTAACAAGCGTTGGCTGGACTCAGTTTCCTGCTTACTAATAATAGCCTATGGGGAGCAGTTCTTTGATTTTACTTATGCCTTGTGGCATTTCAAGTTCTATGCAAAATAGTATAGAACTGGTTCCTATCATGAGATGCGCAGACATCTTACTCAAGAAACAAAATGCATCATGTAAAATTGAGCTAACACATCACGCCTTTATGATTTATTTCTCGGTATCTCTTCTATCTTTCTCCCACTAACTTTTCATGTTAAATGTAGGCGCGGTAGGATGGATGCATCCAGAATCACAGATCTTCCTGCTCATGGGTGAAACCAGTTATTTGGACAGACGGGTGCTGGGAATGGCCTTGGATACCACTGGCTGATATTTTGCCTAATACATCAGAGTATAGGCAGCAGCACTGTTTAAACATTGCTTTTGTACAGTCATATCATTTGCCCATTTTCAGTGTTGCTGCTCTTTCCAAACAAATTGGCTAAATTTTTTATTACTTGAGGAAAGGGTGGTTAAAATTGTAAACCACCCTCAAGTTCAAGCTTGGCACCAACATTTTTTATATTGTTTTAACGTCAAAGGTATCCTGTGTGTAAAACTCAAAGCAATTTTGGAAAATCTACGTGGTACTTGTCTGTGTCTAATCCATTGTACAGCCTTCTCCTCAAGTTTTCTTTTTCTATACACGCAGTGATACCACTGATGCAATGAGCTTCTCTATTCCTTCCTGGATTGCCATCCAATAGAGTGATCATGTCAATTATGCATGCTACAAAAGTTAAGGTCTTTTACAATCTTTCCCACACAGATGGAAGGAGCTGTGGAAGCAACTTTAGAAAATGTAGCTGTGAAAAAAAAAAAGAGGAATTGATCAACAGTTTCATTGCTATTATGGCGAGACCAAGTGACAGCTCTAGCTAATAAACCGTTCTGCGAAAACTCGAATTCTACGCTACCTTAAACATTGATAAGACAAGGTGTTTAAGAATAAATAAAATATAATAGAGAACCATTAGTAAACCGTCGATATGTCCGAGTGGTTAAGGAGACAGACTCGAAATCTGTTGGGCTGTGCCTGCGCAGGTTCGAATCCTGCTGTCGACGTTTCTATCCTTTTATTCCTAGCACTGATGATTCGGACTACAGGTCGTTTGTATGTCCTGATAATTTTGCTTCTCGCAAGCTATTCTAAGGACATGTTCCTTTCTGTCTCTATATATACTCTCTCTATTTTTATTTTTTTTTGGGTTTGATAGGAAAATTTCACTTGACATTTTTTTTATAACAAAATAGAATGAGTGCCACTCACTTCATTCCATCTCTTCTTCCTCTGATGCATAAGCTTTCCCCAGTAATCCTACCTAGCTAGCTAGCTTTCACTCATTCACAATATCCAACACATTACTAGTGATGGAGCCTAACTTGGACCTAATCCTCCTTGCACTCCTCTGTGCATGGATGTTTCATTGCTTGTGTACGTAGTACTAGCTAGCTATTATCTAATTTACCATCTTGAATGCCGCATTACTTGCGTTCTCCCTCGCAACCCTCTCTATTGCTGTAATTGATCTGCAATCTTTTGGTTCTCGGTTTAAATTGCCTCCAGAGGAAAAGTCTGAGCTGGGTTTTGCTCTACTTCTCTATATCATCGTGTATCATGTCATTTTGGCTTCAAAACCTTTCTTCGAACGCACGTTTTCCGAATTCAAAGTGAAGGCTGGACATGTTTTGAACCGTACAGAAGCTTTTAGCTAGCTCTTTTGACTCGAAGAATATTATGATGATCTTCTTATCGGCACTTTTTTTTACCACTTGGGTACTGCTCAAGCAATTGGTGCAATGGAGAATTAATGATGAGTAGCTCGTGAAGGAGTCTTCTCGTGAACCATATTCTGGTTGTTAGAATCTGTTAGAATAAATAACAAACTAGAAGGGAGAGTCCTAGTTTTACGGGGCATTGCAAATTACAGTTAGCAACCTCTCTGTTAGAGTTTGTTACTTTTCTGTTATTCTGGTATCATGTATTAGAGGCTATATAAAGCCAAGAGTTCTTGCTGAATAATAAGTCTTCCATTCATCCCAGTTCACGTATACTTCCTAAATCATCCATAATCCTAACAAATTGGTATCAGAGCCTCCACTAGGCCTGAAATTCAAAGCAGCCGACTTTGAAATCCTTTGCAGCAGCATAGCAAGATGACTACAGAAGGAAGTTTTGTCCAGCCAGCTATTCCAAGATTCAATGGTCGTTATGACCATTGGAGCATGTTAATGGAAAATTTTCTTCGATCCAAGGAAATGTGGGAACTGGTGGAGATTGGATATACTGAGGCAAGTGGATCAATGCAAACTGATGGACAACAAAAGAAGAACGATGAGATGAAGCTGAAAGATTTGAAAGTAAAAAATTATCTCTTTCAGGCAATTGATCGAACAGTTCTTGATACTATTCTCAAGAAAGATACTGCCAAAA
>Ga0325410_1009219_pt1 | contig 10572 bp, 3 predicted proteins | sample PopdelMetagenome_16_FD_206182 | JGI IMG/M metagenome (GOLD analysis project Ga0325410, IMG submission 206182) | Populus deltoides microbial communities from Bellville, Georgia, United States - Xylem-PdIQD-R3 | ecosystem: Host-associated > Plants > Phyllosphere > Stem > Wood/Secondary xylem...
GTTAATATTTATTTTATTTGAAATAGTTTATAAAAATCAAAATTGATTTCAATTTCATCCTTTTTAATTAGTAGTAAAACAATAACAATTAGTATCAAAGAGCTAGCTAAACAAGAACAAGAATTTCATATAAACAGACTTAGATATATATTACTTAGAAATAATAATAATATAAATGGACGAAACAGGACCAGTGTTAACCGGATAAATCTTTCAAGATAAAAGACCATCTGAATTTTGAGGTTAGTGGTGGTCGGCTGGATAAGATAAATAATGTCTAATATTCTTAAAGAACAACCAAAAGTCAAGTTAACTATGTTCATCCACCCCTGCAAGAAATTCAAAAAGAACATAAAGACAGGATTGCCATCGGATTACCTTTTAAAATGATTAATATCATGGATAATGATAAAAAAAAAATTATTTTAAAATCCTATTTGTTTTTTATTTTAAAAACGTTTTAAAAAAATTAATTTTTTTTTGTTTTAAATTAATTTTTTTTGGTATTTTTAGATTATTTGAATGCGCTGAATTACTTAGAAAAAATAATTTTTTAAAAATAAAAAAATATTATTTTAATATATTTTTAAATGAAAAATATTTTAAAAAATAACTATAATTACTCTACCAAACATGCTCCTATCCACACACACACACACCTACCTTAAATCTTTTGATATATCAATAGAATATTTAAGTGTATAATAATAATTGTTTTTTAAAATATTTTTTATTCAGAAAAATATCAAAATAATATATATTTTTATTTTTTAAAATTTATTTTTGATATTAGCACATTAAAATGATTTAAAAACACACAAAAAATTAATTTAAAATAAAATTTTTTAATTTTAACAAAAAAAACAAGTTAAAACTTATTCTCAAACCCCTAATAAAATAGAGACTAATAACAAAGAAAATAGAAGCACTCACACCTTCTACATCTAAATCAAAACTCAGCAAATTATTAAATTGGCCTTAGTTTTTTTTTTTTTTTTCACAGGAGTCCCTTGGTTATTATTTTATATATGTTGTCTTTTGACTCATATTCAGAGAGTAGGAATTGACATTAATAATAGTATGATTAAATTCCAGAGAATATAACTCATTTTTAGGGATAGAAGCTGATTTTACAAGAATCAGCATTTAGATTTTCAAGGAGAGGACCGGTTTTCAAGCGATAAAAATCGAATAACAATTTTCATTTTGGAAGTAGGAATAAAATTTATGGAGAGTTTTGAATAATTTTCAAATATTAGGAATCAATTTTCAACGATAAGATTTTGTTTTTAAATGGTTGGAATTGAAATTCAGGGAGTAGAGACTTTTTAAATGGTTGGAATTGAGGCAGAAAAATCAAAAATAAACATTGATTTTTAATGCTCTCAGTCCACCACCTTTCAAATGTATAGAAGTAAATTAATATTGTAGGCTGTTTGAAAATATGATTGTGATTGTTTTTTAAAATATTTTTTATTTAAAAAAATATTAAAATAACATATTTTTTAATTTTAAAAAAATTATTTTTAATATTAGAATATCAAAATAATTTGAAAACATAAAAAATATTAATTTAAAATAATAAAAAAATTTAAATTTTTTTAAAAACACTTTTATACATCAGGATAGAGGTTGCAATAATCAACTTTTAGTTTAGAGATTGACTCTCTTTTATGAAAAATAAGAAGTAATTGACTTGAAAGTATTTGTTGTCTCCAATAATAAAGGCAATTCAAATCTTAAAATCAAGATTATGAAGAGAAAGAGACTTGATCTCAACCAATATATAGACAAACAATCTTGAAAATATTCCCAGTTTTGCTAGGAAATTACTTGTCTCCACACATGATAAAAAGAGAGAAACTTTTTTTTTGCATAAATTGATTTGTTTTGTGATTGAATTGCAAGTAGTCTCCGGTTTAATCATCATCTCGTTGCAAATCTTTCTACATTCGTCTCTTCTTTGTGCTACAAATTCATCAGTGCATCTCATCGGTGCAACTTTTCTGGCTTGACCTTCTTTCTTACCAAGAAATCTTGCATGTGTTATTCAAAATCTAGCAAAACTATACACGATGGCCTCCGTAGCAAGAACCCACACCATTTTGATTGCAGATACATGTAAGAAAGGGTGGCAAGACCCTCAACTTGTTCATTAAAAAAAAAAAAAAACCCTCATCGAAGCAAAGCCCAGCTGCATCTGTACATCCATTCATAGTTCAATAAGAAAAAGATCCGTGACAGTAATCTTCTTAAATTCCCAGGAATACTGCAATATTTGCTTTACTATTTTCCTCCTGCGTCCCAATTAGCAGCCAAATGATCCCAACATTGATTGGACCACCATATGGACTTCGATAGCAAATCTTTCACTGGTCAGGGTCTTTCAAATCCCATGCATGCTGAGCATCCTTTTCCTGCCACGTTCGGTTCAATATGAAGTTCTGTGCGGAAAAGGGAAACATTGAAAAATTATTTAAAGAATCAACCATGGAAGTTCTCCATTTTTCACCTCCAGGAGACTACTAGGCACACGGTATTCAAATCATCCAATATATTTGTAGCATTTGTCTCTGATTAGAACCGGGAGTTATAGTTTCATCTATTAAATCCCCCAAGTCTCCATTACGTCCTATCACCCTTATCTGTTTAACTAAAAGAATAATTTAATAATGACAATGCCCCAGTTGTCCTCAGTTTTCTTGAGGACAGGGTCTTTTATTGTTTATCTCTATCGTTTTATTTGAAAACAAGAAAATCTGTCATTGTTCAATAAAAAAAGTCGCCAGTCTTGAACAAGATAGCTTTTCAGGCGGCTAAAAATAGGGCACTGAGCAATTCGCGAAAAAGCTTTAAACAGTTCCCTGCCTGTACGTTAAACAGGCAATAAGATAAGAAACAAGATGAAATTTTGACTTTTCATCTGCAAATTAAAGGAATAGACAATATCAATTATTATTGATTAAAAGAAACTAAAAGGCATAGTGTTTTTACTGTAGCACAAAACACTATTCATTCTCTGAAAAATAATTGCGAATAGGAACAATGATTTTTATTATTTTTTAATTTTATCCTTAAACTTTTATTTTGTACAATTGAGTTTTTTTAGCTCAAATTAGCATCCAATCACATGGTTTTTAGGATGGAGGGTTTAATTGCTAGACAGAAAATTGAAGTGAAAATCACGAGTAAAATAAGTGGCGGCTTTGCAAGTTGTTTGAGAAGTGCATTTTAGTCCCTCATTTTTTTTTTTTGCTATTAGGAGACAGGTCCCTTTAATTTTAGAAAGTTATATTTTGGTACAAAATTTCATTTTCGTTATTTTTTCAGTCCTTTATTCATGGGAGAAGAGAGAGGAGTCACCGGATTCCAACAAAGAAAGAGAAAGATCTTCGTTAGCGACGATTCCAACCACAAAACAAGTTAAAATTAATGTCAACAAGTTCCACTATGTGAGGGGAGTCCTATGATGGTTGTTTTGAGCCTTTAATGTAGCCTAAGAAACTAGATCTAAGTCAAGGATATAATATTTTTTCCGGTTTGATTTTGTGGCTTAGACCCTTTTTTGGGTTTGTTAGGTTGATAGGTTGATTTCTTGGTGTTCTAGAGATGTTTGTCGGGTGTTTTGTTGTTAAAATGGGTTGAAAAACAGGTTTTTTAGGTAAAAAAACTTGTAGGCAAGGTTATCAAAAACGCGTTTTGACTCGTAAAATCATACGAGTCAAAAAACAAAAACGTGTTAAATCAGGTTAAAAACTCGAAAACCAGTAAAATCGGTCAAACTCGTTAAAATCGCTCAAACCGGACCGATTTCATGATTTCACATTAAAATTAAAACAGCTGCACTGCTCTTTCCCCATGAGCCCCCATTCTCCCGCCCAACACTCCACCCTTCTCCTTTCCCCTTTCCCTTTCCCCAAATCGCCAGTCAGATTAAGAAATCAGCTGCCATGTAATCATTTGCAACTTGCCACATACATTCTTATATCTTAAGGCAATCTATGATTTGCCTTGCAGCCCTTTATTTCCTCTAAGGTACGATTATTATGTCTTTCTCTTTGCTCGTTTTAGAATGAGGAAAGTGTTTAGCCTTCTTTCATTGCTAGCTGACTTTGATGTCTTGGTTTTTGCTGGTTATGTTTGAAATAGACAAAACTTGTCAGCCATTTTTCTAGTTGCAAAGTAATGCTTTTGTTCTTTTCTTTTGATGTTTTTAGAAGGATTTCAAAACGGCTTGTGTTTGTTTGATTTTAAAATTGGAAATCGATTGTACAAAGAATTAGTTTAGTAAACTTCAATACCCTCAATCAGCCTTTTTTTTTTCTTTTTTGAGTCTTAGTTGTGCTATTTGACTGCATTTAATATTTATATTTGATGGCTGCAACTTGTGTTGCTTTTTATCTTATATGTGATGATGATGATCATTATCATCATATTGTGTTTTATTGAGGTTTTAAATGGTCAATTCTTCAGGTGTTGGGTTTGGTCCTGGTATTCCTAGTTTCCAGTTTGGCATTGGATTGGGTGCTGGATGTGGGATTGGTTATGGATTTGACTGTGGTGTGGGGACGGGTGTAGCTCATGATGAGAAATGGAGATACTCTAATGTTGGCAAGCATTTTCATGGTCCTGTAAATCTTCCAACTCAGTAAGTATATAATCATGTTTCTCTCTGTTTAGCTTTTTCAACTGCACTGAACTTGCTTAGATGGATTGTGTTTTATCTTGATGTGTTAAGCAGAACATTCACTAACCTGTTGCAGCGGTATAAGTAGAAAGCACTTTGAGAATTTGTCAATTTCTTTTGCTTTAGTTTTTTTGGGAGCCTTTTCTACTCTAGCAGGGGAGCCTTGTTCAGACAACCAATTAAGCTTGCATTTACTGAAATTAATCATTAAGAATGGATAGTAGGCTATTTTTTGTTGATTTTATGTTGTGATTGATTACTTGAAGCATGAATTTTTATTTTTTAATATATTTTCAAATTCCTTATGATTTTACGATCTGAATTTATTTTGCATTTTACGTGCCGTGTTAAAAATACATTTTTAACAACCTTGCTCGTAGGCCTGATTTTCAGACCACCATTTTAGGCTGGCAGACGACATGCCATCTGCCACAACAGGCAGCGTGTGATTTGGCTGTTATTTTTTTTTTAAAAAATAGGGGTTACCCCTTTAAATAAGAAAAAAAATAACAAGCCCAGGCACGCATGCCTAGGCTTCAAGGCCCACGCTCCTGGGCTTTTCCCTTCTCGATACTTCCTTTTCTCTCCAATTAATACCTTTTTTATGTCTTTTTTTAAATATTTTTTAAGTTTGTTTTTTAATTAATACACCTTCTATGTCAATTTTTTTTAGCATTTTCTAAATAACAATTAATTTTTTTTTAATTATATTTGGTGTCCTTAATTTTTGATGAAGTTGATATGATTCATCTATAATTTTTTAAAATATTTCATATAGATTAAATTTATTTTAAAACATTAAAAATGTTTATTTTTTATGATATTTTTAATATGTGCAACCTTATATAGAATTGTTTTCTTTTTATTTTAATCAATAAATTTTACATGTTTGTCGATTTATATTACAAATTGATTTTAATAAATAAATTCATTAAACACGGCCGGATAAATAACCTATATTGCGCTTTTAAATATTTTGATCTATATTTGTCTCTTAATTTTTTTAGTTTCGTTTTTATTTATCGTAATTTTTTTTATCGAGTTATTCTGACCTCAAGATCTAGGACACACAATAAACATGTAATCTGGACAAAACTCATGTCCAGGTCACAGATTTCTCATGCTAACCTACCATCGCCCAGGGCAATATTTTTTTCATTTATTTTTTTTTTTGCCTCAGGTTTAATTTTATTATTAAATTAATCAAAATTTAACTTGATTATCAAATTTCTCTTACTTCTTTAAAAACATAATCATCTCCTCTTTTTTTTAGGGTAAAAAAAAAAATTTAGTTTGGCTTGCGGCGTCGTGCTGGCCACCAATCTAAACTAAACAGATAGGTCCATTTTCATAGTTGCTAACAAAACCCACTTTAGGGACAACTCTCTAAGACATAAATCCCAATTTCTAGGAAATGATACCCAAAATTGATGCTATAATTGCAGAATCCTCCATATCCAACATATATTTAAGATGTATATCCACACTACATATGTGGAGTGCTTGGAGAAACATCCATAACCCATTTCCTCTACCATTATGTTCTCTATAACCACATGGAAAAATTAAAGCACGCTTATGTCACTGGGGGGCTATATTATTCTTATTATTTTGTTTATTTCTATTTTAGTCCTCAAATGCCACACATTCCTAATTTCTTTCCTCCTTCCTTCTCTCACCAATAATAGTTATTTGATACTTTTCTCTCCTGGAACAAACAATATACCATAACTTACTGCAGCATCTTCACAAAAGTAATGAGATGTAGAAACTTCACCTAAACCAGTCTCGAATGGATTTGATATAAGGATAGCAGAATAATGTCTTCTCAAATAGTAAATGTGCTCATATCATTAGCTAGCAAACAATAGTCCCAAAGGGATGGTCATTAATTTTGAGAAAAGATAAAAAATTGCTCATATCATGAAAGCTAGTAGCAACAAATAATAACTCCAAATAACATGTAGAATGTTCATTAATGCTTGAGGAAAAACTAAGGGATTCCATGTTCTACAGAAATTCAGTAAGAAACCAAATGACTAGTGTAAATGACAAGGATAGGCAACTCTACCTTTTCAACTAGTACCAGTCGTGATGGATGGGTTAGAATGGCCTCAACTCTATCTAATGATGCTTGCAGTCGTCCAGAGTTCATGTTGAACAATGGCTCACCAGTACCCAAAGCCCTGAAAGATATACAGTTTCATCCATAACATGAGAATAAATAAACCACAGCAACAAATTAAATAAGTTAGCATGTAACCCTGACATGAGAAACAGTTGTTCAAATTTAGTTTCTTACGCAACAATAGCACTTTAATAATTAACTACTCCTTCATGAACTAATGCGTGGAAGATCCAGGAACTTGCCCGGTAATTTCTGGAATAACATAATCTGCTCTCCACCCAAACCGCAAATCCATGCCAGGGAACATCCCGAATGATGTCTTATTCTGAATCCTAGATATGCCATCTCCACCTAAACAAGTTGTAAGCTTCCAATTCCAACCAGTAGAATGCAACTGAAAATTATGGCCTATGCCAACCTATATTTCCAAGAGTTACAGGTCCGATCACCACAAAAATGCATACCCATGAGTTCAACAACCAATAAATTACTCAAACGACAAACTACTCTTTTTTAAAACTAACCAACCAGCCATTACATGCTAAAATCCACAAGATGTTAAAAGGATCAAATCAAACCTGGAGATTTAGAAACTTGGTAACAGGAATCTTCTTTGAAAGAATGCGTACATCCTGATGTATTGCCTCATATGTGAATTTCCACCTCCGTTCCGGGGATAAGGGTTTCAGAACAATCTTGCCTTGGAATTCATTGATTGGAGCATTATAGAACTGAATCAAAATGTGGACTCCAAAAATCACAACCAGACAGACAACAGGACAAGTAATGCACATATAGCACAGCATAAAAAATATAGACAAGCATTCATCAAAAAATAAAAAAAGGAATTCCATTCAATCACAGCAGAAATGAGAAAGGGAATATCTATATTGTTCAAGTGTTCATTTGACAAATTACCAATATCCATCACTCTAACAGGAGCGATGAATAATTTATTTATTCCATTTTGCACCCACTACCCTGTCAGGTTTTCCAAACAATACAAACTCGCAATAGCTTAAGGTTCCACTTTAAAGTTCAAAACTTTCATGATCACATCTTAGTGCTTTGATTAAATTAGCTGTCTATCTTTAATAGCAGAAAAATGTTCTCCAGACATTGAATCCATTGCTCTCTGCATAGCAGTGTTAATCCATGTGAAGGATCCACGTCAAAGAATTCAATTCGAAATAGGATATTCAGCAAACATGGAAACCTAGCAAAATTTACCAAAATGGACAAATCCAGAGGTATTTACCAGACAGAAAATTATCAGAACAGTATATTGCCATGATAGAAAAAAGACAAAGACAAAGCATTAGAATACAACTAGATTGCCATAACAAATCAATCTTCATATTTACAAGTACCCTACATCTCAAAGGAATAAACAACACCAGAAAAACACATTTTCTTTCACAATGGTACATTTCCAGCAAAGGATATGCGAAAAAGAAAAAAGAAAAAAGAAACTAGCAACAAGATGTTTCCTTGACCAAAATCCCGTCTTGCTTCCACTCTTACACTTTCACTCTCATTGATCATTTACCACATACATAAATTAAGAACATAGCATAGAAAAGCCAAGTACTATCCAAAATAATCCATTTTTTCAAACATATACTGTCTCTTGGCTAGCAAAACAGGCAGGAAATCCAAATAATACCTCTAAATTAACACCAACTCGAATCCCCTCAATTTCCTTTCTGAACTTGAGAAACAACTCCGACGGTATGAAATTGATATTGTAAAGCTCTTCCCATGAAGTGGGCTCCTCTCCATTTGAACCAGAATCCATTTTTCTACTGCAAAACAACCCACCAGTCCCTGCGTCAGAAATTCTCTCTTGGGTCTCAAACTTTATTAAATAAAGCTTTTTGTTTGCTTTGAAATGAGCGAAAAGTTTCTTTCCTGTTTTTCTATTACTAAAAAAACCTATAAAGAAGAATTTTATGGCAAAGCAACCCTACCTTATTTCTTATTATTAGTATTATTATTATTTAAAAGAAATAAAGAGCAAATACCTTGTAAAATTTAAAAGAGAAATTCATTAATTTTTTTTATATATATATTTCAATACTCAAAATAAAAAACAAATAATTTATTTATAAAAAAATAATAAAAACATTTAATAACACCAAAAAACTCGAGCATCATAAAAAACTAAAAAATTAAACCCAAAAGTCATAAAATTTAAAAAAATTCTAATAAATATTTAATATATATATATAATTATAGATTTTATAACACTTTCTTCTTTTAAACACCATGTACTAAAAATATATCTCATTAAAATCTTGTAAAAAATATTCAATAAAAAAGACCTAAACTGGAAAAAAAAAAACATTCATATGTGATTTTTAAATGCTTTAGAATTCGATAAAAAATTTAAAATAAATACTTTAAAATCTATATTTAAATTCTTCAAATTCACAAAAATACAAAAATACCTCGTTAAGACTTTGAAAGGTAAAACTTTAAGGCATATGGTTGCCTCATCTGCTAGTTCATTTACTAAAATACGAGGCAAGGACAGTATTTTCTTAACGACATTCCTGCTTGCAGCCCATTATTTCCGACCAGAGCCAAATAGCCATGACTTGCTGCATAGACTCCATGGGATCCCTCCACAAGGTCATCACAGGAAGGGTATAAAGCTCTCGATCAAACAAGTGAAAAAGGTTGGATTGTTGTTCTTGCGGATTAATGAAAGATGTAGAAGCCTTTTTCACTTGATTGATCAACTTCCAAAGCAAGAAAAGGAACCTGAAGGTTCCCTTTGAATCACTCTCCAAGACCAATCTGTAAATTGAATATCTAAGAATTATTCAGGCACACCATTCTTGTTTCTAGTTGAAGCCAGTTTATAAGCACTTTGCTGGATAGTATTTGGTGTGCAAAATGAGCTTGTCCATATTCATGATGTTGTGCATATCAGTGGGCATGATGTATACATCATCAAAACTTTCTTGGATAGTATCCCATTTTAAGAAAAAAAAAAAAACTTTTTTATGGTAATGTACAATTATTAATTCGGCATTCTTTCCATAGTAAGGTTATAGTTTTCCATTTTTAAGTCATTACTAGCCTCTTTACCTGCGATTCCCCGCGGGTTGCATAATTTTTCTAACAAAAAATAATATTTAAGTGTAAAAAAAATATAAAAAATTGTTTATGACAAATACATAAAAACACTAATTAGAGTTAAGCTAACATGGGACATCCCGTCAAACTCGTAGTTTAAATTATGTGACTGAAATAACCCAATTAAAAATAAAAAAAAATTATATATTTTTTTAAAAAATATGTTAACTTTTTTAAACTTATGACCTGAGTCATTAAACTTGAAATATCCAATTTAGAAAAATCATGAAATTTAATTTAAAAAAATTAAAAGATGAAATTGAAATAAAAATTCTAATCATATCAAAGGATTTTAAAAAATAACAATTCAAAAATTAAGGATCATGATTACTATAACTACAATAATTATTATTATTATTATTATTATGACCACTATCATTATTAAAATTATTGTTATTGTTGTTGTTGTTGTCACCACTACAATTATTGCTAATATTATCACTATTATTGTTATCATTATGACCACTATCATTATTAAAATTACTGTTGTTATTGTTATTATAATACCATAATTATTGCTAATATTTTCATAATATTATCATCATTAGTAATAATAACAGCATTCATATTAATATTATTACTATTTTAACAACCAACACCACAATCATCATCA
>Ga0325410_1009220_pt1 | contig 10571 bp, 3 predicted proteins | sample PopdelMetagenome_16_FD_206182 | JGI IMG/M metagenome (GOLD analysis project Ga0325410, IMG submission 206182) | Populus deltoides microbial communities from Bellville, Georgia, United States - Xylem-PdIQD-R3 | ecosystem: Host-associated > Plants > Phyllosphere > Stem > Wood/Secondary xylem...
CTCTGTAGTTTCCAGTATAAATATTTAAGCTGCCGAAGTTCGGTAAAGCTTAAGAGTACAACAGGGAAACAACATAAATACTGCCTTCTTCGATTTATCTGGCAAAAGAACTTCACTGTTTTTGTAGCTATGACTCTTCGGTCGGCGAGGCAAAACACTCCCCGAACCTTTCATCCAGCTTGAAGGTTGGTAATGCCTAGGACTTGTGGCCTGTGGGGGTGATAAAAAATCTGGGCTTGCAACTTGACCTTGTCAGCTCAGCCTGCCCATTTCGGCCCTGAGTTTCTCCAGGCGTATACAATTGATTTATTTCCTGAGATTTTCTGGTGAATGTGCTAGGATATGGTGATTTCGAGTGCCTGAATTTATCTGATTTATTACAATTGAGTATTTAGTCTCATAATTTTGTTCAAATAGATGTTTAGACTTTTTTCATTCCGTGTAATTGAGTGTTTAAGTAGTTGTCTGTTGGTTAAAAGAGTGTTTAAAAGTGTTATAATCGATATTTTTTAAAGTAATTTTTGCTTGAAAATATAAAAAAATAAAATTTTAAAATAAAAATTTTTTTTAATATAAACATATCAAAATAATCTAAAAATACTTTAAAAAAAAAATCAAAATTTTCCCTAACTCCTGTTTAAAAAACAATGCAAACAGGAGCTTAAATATCAATGCTGATGATAAAATGAAAGCATTCAATGGATGTCAGGATGGTATTTGAAACATTATTGAGTTAACAAATTAAATATTTTGAGAAACAAATGGAAAATCAGGTGGCCAAACATGTTCTAATAAATAAATACCAAACCTTTTCATTAGTAACTATTCTATTCTTGATGATCAAATACCTTTTCGTTGAAAAAAATATATATGTTTATAGAGATTGAGACAATGATCTTCTCCAATTTGGTTGGATTTTAATGATTGCACATGTGTTTCTAGATTTCCACGAGAAACACACGTTTGACGTCTTCTCCAGATCAAGTGAGGGCATTAACAATTAACCAAAAATACAAAATGAAAAACTAACTACAGGAGAGGTTTTTAAGTAATCCTTTTTAAATACTATTCACTCTTTGTTTTTTTATTTTATTTTTTATTCGGTTTATATTTTTTTTTTATTTTGGATATCTCAATCTCATGATTATTGTTGTGAGTTTTGATATTTTAACCCTAGTTAAATCGAGTTATTTTTTTTTCTAAGAGGTTATATCAATCTTATGATCCGAGTTATGGGTTTTTTATTGAATTGTCCTTGTCTCATGACCCGAGTCGCGAGTTTGACAAATTAACCTAATTGACTCGGTTTTTTTTAATTGAATTTTTTTCAATTTCATAACTTAATATTGTGTTCGATTGTGAATTATGCTTCATGATTTATTTTTTATTAGATTATCTCGGCCTCATGACTTAAAAATAATGTTTGGCGGATTAACCCGAGTTGACTTGACTAATTTTTTATGTCATTTTTAAATTATCATTTTTTTTTAAAATTTCATCGTTAAACATTGGGTCTGATAGGGTCGACTGAGAATTAAAGTTCATAATTTGTTTTCATTTGCTCTCTATAGAGTTATCTCAGTTTCATGACCAGAGTCGCGGATTTGACAAGTTAAATTAGGTTAAATCAAGTTAATATTTGATTGACTGGGAATCGAGCTTCATAATTTGTTTTAATTTGCTTTCTATAGAGTTATCATGATTTCATTATCTAAGTCATGGATCTTGTCAGGTTAACCTAATTAGTCCGAGTCGATTTAATATGTTACTGTCTTAATATTAAAAAAAATATCATCTTGAATTTTTTTAATCAAACTATATTTCGTTAGCTATTTGAATTATCTTTAAACATATCAAGTTGACCAAATCATATCAGGTCAGCCCAAAATGATTTAGAAAAAAATTAGAGGATATTCAAGAGAATTTGTACACTAAGTATGTTTTCAAAATTGTCTAAAAAAAAGCGATATAAGGTCAATTAATATCCAAATCTGCTAAAAAATATATTTTACTATCAAAAAGAAAAAAAAGAGTAATATTAACAATGGATGATAATATTGCTAACAACTTAATCATGGTGCGATTACTTTAACAGTTTAACCCACTCCGTTTTAAGTGGGGATTAAAATGTATTCAAACTTTCATGATCCGTACCAATGACCCTTTGGTGCGTTGCCAACAAAAAATCTAATTCTACATCACGCTGCATTATAGTAGTAAATTAAAACAGAACAAACATTTATTGTTCCTGCTACACTTATATTTTACAATTCATTCTACTGTTAAATAATTTTCTTACACTTTGGTCCCCGTAGTTTATAACATTTACAATGCAATTATAAAACTTTGTTTTTTTCTATGTTTTGTCCTTGGATATTGGGTGAGGATTGGAAAGGGAGAGGAGATAAGGTTTTCATTCAAACCACACATCCCAACGAGAAGAGAAAAAAAGCAATCTTGAAGTCAATTGATTCATCTTGAGTATGGAAGTTCACCAAAGATTGTTTGGATCTTTAATCATGTTAAAAAATGTAGATAAGAGTCTGGAAAGTATGGTTTAATTTGATTTTGTGTTTTTAGACTAGTTAAAAACTATGTCTTGAGCATGAAAATGAGGTTACCGAGGTTCTTACTTATTCAACGGTGTTTTTAGATGAAAAAATATTTAAAATAAGTTTTGATGATCTAAAAACTTGAATTTTGATTTTCAAACAAATTTATTGATCGAAATCCACATATGATCAGTATATTTTAAGAAAAATAAAAACTAGGCGCATCTAGTCTCCTTTCTAAAAGATCGAGTATAAATGTGTACCTTATTAGGCTCATTTATGTCTATTTTTTAAATAATTATATAAAAACCTAATATACACATTGTTTTTTAAATTTCCCTTAACTATTCAATGAGAATAAAATATCATAATTTTTTTATACAAGTGGTTCAAATTAATTAATTTTCATATTGCCACATAAAAATTATCAAGGAATAACTTTTTTTTTATTATTATTAAAACCTGATTTTCAAATCATAATAATTTTTTATTAAAATTTCTTCCTGCTACACACACACAAAGAAGATTTAGTGTATTGGTGTCTAAATAGTTTCTCAGTAAAAAAAAACTTTTTTAATATTAAAGAAGCATAGTCTTATACTTTCATTATGAAAATAATTTGACTTTCATGTACGGTGCTGTACTCCATTTATAAATTAACTAACAAAAGTTATGCGCACCCACGGAATTTGTGTTCATAAATTTGTTCACAATTGAATAAAAACTTTTCATTGATTGAAACATACACCTTCGACGTGTCATTGTTTTTAAAATCATGAACAACTTGCAAGAACCTCCACTCAAAGAGGCTGCCGAAGAGTGGAACTGCCATAAAGTGAAAGTCGACAACTCAAGAACAGGCGCACCCTCTTGACCACATCCCTGCACTCCTTGGATCCTTGGATACAAGTTGCCTGTCTTTCTCTTATCATGAACTTTCACGATGGGAGTTTCTATTTTTTTTTTTTTTAAAAAAAAGTTTATCCATGAGATAAGAAACCAGCACAAGTTAGAACTCATAGCCATTAGGCTTTGGAAATGATAGGAGAAAGTGTTTGGGATGGTGGTAATAGTTGCTTTTTAAAGTGTTTTTTTGTTTGAAAATAAACCGAAATAATATTTTTTAAATATTATTTTTGATATTAACACATTAAAATGATATAAAAATATAAAAAAATAACTTAAAATGAAAATAATTAATTTTTTAAAAATCACTTTAAAAACACGAAAATAAACAGGTCAAAGCAGAATCTCTCTCGCGCACGCGCGCACAAGAATATATATTGTCATGGTTTATTCGTTGGATGCAACTAATGAGAGGCATGTTTAGGGACCATCACGTTTTCCTTCTCTTTTAGTTGACCCAATTTTTCCGGCAAGTTCTTTCCAGCCATTGTGAGTGGTTGAGTGGAGGCTTTGAGCTACTTTCCATCTTCAATAAAATGAGAAACACCATATTTATCCGACAAATGAAGTACAAAAATTACATCTAATGCCAGCATGTATTAATTCGACGAGGCGAATTATGGCAGCAAAGACTTCATAGACACGTCCGTATAGGCAACTCGAGTAATTAATTATCACAATTTGTTTTTGGTGAAATCGGAGGTTCATCAACAGGTATTCGGGGCAGTTCTTCCGTTGGTAAATATTTATCAATCATTTGTCAGTGATTTGAACCTGAGTTTTTTGTTATAGAAATTCTACATAGATATTGATTGGTAAGTGGACGTTGTAGCCATGAGCATCTAATTAGAGCATGTTTGGCTCTGCGACTGTAGATGCGTTTTATATAAAATGCAATTCGTAGCTATTTGGTTAAGAAAAAAATTAATTTATTGTTTATTGGGTCCCATTAAATTTCTGTGTTAGTAACGCATAAAAGGAAAAGCAACCATTTCTTACTTTTTTTCACTGTTCATGTTAATTGCACTGTTCAATGAACAGTGCAATTAACATGAATAGTGCAAAGTGATGCACTGTTCATGTGAACAGTGCAAGAGATTGCACTGTTCATTTAAAAATAGTGAACAATGCAATTCTCTTGCAGTGTTCACTTGCACTGCGTGGACACTTTCTTTTCTTTTTTTTATAAGTGTGTTAAGTTTTGTTTTTGTTAATTTTTTTAACATTTTTTTTAAAAAAAAAATAGTTTGGAGTGAATTTTATACATGATAATATTTTATCTAATTTTATTACACGCTAAAAAATTATGAAAACTGTAGTTCTTGTCAGATGAATTTTTTACGTAATGGAATTGTGGATAGTTTAATAGAACAATAAATTTTTTTTATATAAAGTATGATTTATTTCATGATATTACCGTAATAGTTAAATCCACAATATTTAAATTAAAAACCATCAATATTATATATATTTTTTAAAATCATTTTATAACCTCAATTTCAAAAATATTCTTAACCAAACACATTAAATTACTTTTTCTTTAACCTCAATTTCAACCACAGTTTTAACCAAACACCTATTTTTTCAAACGAACCACAACTAAAAATACTTTTTATAATACAACTTTTTTCAAATCACAACCACAACAACTACCGCAATACCAAACACACTCTTAATTATGCCGTATTTGAAGCTAGCCAGTCACGATCGAGCCTTTCAAAATCAAAATCATGTCATGCAAGATAAAAAGATATTACCCCTGATATATATATATATATATATATATATATATATATATATATATATATATATATATATATATATCATAAACTTAATAATTTTTTAGCTGATAAATGGTGTTTGTAAATATCATAAAGATTATTTTTAAATTTTTTTTTATTTAAAAATATATTAAAATAATATTTTTTATTTTTTTAAAATTTATTTTGAAATCAATATATCAAAATGATAAAAAAATATCTAAAAAAATAATTTTAAATAAAAAAATCAAATTTTAATGAAACGTTGTTTCAGCAACGTTCCAAAATAGCTACTCAATAATTTAAGTTACTGCTGTGCATTTGCCAAGCAGGGATTGACAATACTTGAAGAAAGCCAAGGCATCACCATAGCCATCACAGGAAGAATGATTGTGCGTACGTAAAAAACAAAGAAAGATTATTAGACATTGATGAAGGCTCGAAGGATCAAAGTAGCTTAGGAGTTAGCTTTATGTTTTAAATAATTAATTGATTTTTTGGTTTTAATAATTTGATTTATTTTCATTAGCTATGATGGTTGGTGGTTGATGCTGGTATTTGACAAGCCAGGGTAATTGATATTTATAAAAGTTTCTTTTTTAATGTATTTGAGGATTTTTTTATGCATGCTTAAGTTTTTATTTGAGAGAAAGAACCTTGATATTTTTTTAAAGAATCCAAAGTAAATATGTCGTTTTTCATAGAGATTAACAACCTATTTTTTTCTAAGTATCCATTAGGTTTTTATAATTCATCATTTTTACCGATTCATCATTTTTATCCTTTGATAAAGATGATGACTAAAAAATCATTATTTTCTTATAGCATTAAAATATCTTTTATGTGTTAAATATAAAAAATATCTTTAACTTATCAAAATCTATGATCCGATATGTAGTCTGATAAAATCACTAAAATTACTTGTATCTGAGCTCAGCGCTTGATTAAGCTCAATGATGATGAGTTTAACAGCTCAATAGACCCACATATACGTGGGCTCGATACTTGACTGAGTTGAATGATATTGAATCTGATAACTTGCCAGATTTATATACACTTAAGCTCAATGCTTGGTCAAACCCAAAAATATTGAAGTGTTGTCGGCCCTGCCTCTGGTTCCTAAAAAACAATATCCAAATAAAAATAAAACATGCCATCAAATATGAATGCAAATACCTAAAATCATTTATTCGAGGAAAAAAAAAACTTTGAGGGTTAGTTCAACTGATGAATTCTTGGGTTTACTTCCCAATGATCACAAGTTCGAGTTTTCTCAAGGTTATTGAAGGTTTATATGATCGATAACTTTAAAACCTATATAATTAATCGAGGTACATATAAGCTGACCCGGACACCGATGTTAATAATAATAATAAAAAAAAACTACGATTAAACTTACTTTTGGTTTCATATCAAACCCCACCTTCTCTTGGTGGACCGTACCCATTTGAAGTGATTTATGTTTGTTCACATAACTGGTGGCATATGATTTCTCTTTTGACAAACTGGTCTCTTTCTCTCTGTAGTTAGTGGTGAAACATTTATTATTATTTTAAGTTAATTATAACTTACTACTTCTAGCTTACGAAAACTGAGTAATTAGTCCTAGTAATTTTAAAAATTATATATTTAATCCCTTCGTTTTTAATCCATTTTTTTTCAATTTATTTTGTTTTTTTTTAAGAAATAGAAAAGGAAAAAAAAGAGTGGATGATATAAAAAACGATAAAAAAGAAAATATTTTTAAATGATTAAAATACTATTAAATTAAGCATGATCAATACTAATAAAAAAGCTATTTAATTATTTTTATGTTACAAAGATTAATCCTTGAATTCAACACAAATAGAATGCTCCAAAATTGGATCATGCAATTGTAGCTATAACTTGCCAGACCAATCGGTCGAGGTTATAATTGTAGTTATTAAAATTTGATGATCTAGGATATAGTTTAAACTTGATTTAAAGTTGGACCAACATAAATAAAATAAAATTGACCAGTCAAGATCCGTTACACACACAGTCGTCTTTCAAATATAAAAATCAAATTTTGCGTTTGTAAATAATTTTGTTGGTTTTTTAATATATAATGAGTAATTTTATTAATTAATTAGATTTTTATTTTTTTATATTAAATATTGATGATATATGAAATTAATTGAAAATTTATGAAATTATTTGAGTGGTTGTATAATACAAGGTTACATTATTACTATTTTGTGCAAGAATGCTGATATTTTCTGTTGCTTTTTGTTACGGTGGTGGTGGTGGTGGAGTGCTATATTCTTTTGTTACCCTTTATTGTGGTTTTTTTTTAACGATGGTGGCCGTAATGATTATAGTATTTGAATTATATCTAGTGAAGATGATTGATTCTTCAATTTAATTAATTATATTAATTACAAGAAAATATATATTTTTTAATTTCTTCATTGTCTATCTCCTACTCAAATTAAATTATTATTTATTTATTTTGTGACGGAATTACAATAAAAAGTAAATCATTATTTATTTATTTTTTCAATGGAAACTAGTGACGGATTATTTTCATAAAATATTTTTTCTGCAAACCAACGATGAAGGTTTTTTTCATGGATTTTTAGGTTGCAAATTCCTTTGAAAAATATGTTATGCGACAAAAAAATTCCATCGCTATTTTTCTTGGTTTTTAGCAGTGAATGATGGATATATTTAGATGACTTCAACTTATTTTGAGCCTACTCATAAAATTAATTATAGGTGACCACAATAAAATAATCTGATAAATTACTTAATCTACTCATAAAATTAATTATAGGTGACCACAATAAAATAATCTGATAAATTACTTAATTAGTTTATCTTTATATAATTAATCAAGTTTTTAATATGTTCTTATATTTCTAATTGTGTCTATATGTCTTGGTACAATATTTAATTTTTTAACATCATTACTAGAAAATTGACAAATACAAATGAAAATACCGAATGAATTTTTTCGTTAGTAGATTGCGGTGGATTTTACCGACAAATCATATTTTCTCGTTGTATTCTTCAGTAAACACCGACGAAAATATCTCGTCGGTATATATCAAGGGAGTTACAGTGAAAAAAGAAGGAATTAAAAAAAAAGACAAAAAGGTTTGATGTCATGTCATTTTTACAGACAAAATTACTAATGGAATTAACCTATCGGTGAAATTTGTCAGTAAATTCATCTATAATATTTAATTTATGACCTAACGAGCGACCTCTCTCTCTCTCTCATTTCTTCTTCTTCCTCTGTTTTTCTCTACAACAAACCACACCCCCTTCAATTTTATTTGTATATGTTAGGGTTTGTTTGAGATTTTATAAAATTATACTTGTTTGCAAATTGATGAAATTTATTTTGAATATGTGACTTAGGTTTTTTATGATGAAATAAATAATAACTTATTTAACAGGCCCGTTTTATATTTTGTCAATTTTATTGTCGAGTTGAAATTTTCGATAAATGTATAGAAATTTGAATTTATATAGATAATTGATAATGAATTAAGAGTATTATTAAAATAGATTGAAAGAGTTTGAGTTAAACTAATGTTTACAAATATATTTAGTTTACGTAATTAATTAATACATATTGTCATCAATATTCTATATAAGCTTGATTTAAGTAATCAATGATCGTTCATAGATGTATAGAGATTCACCTAAAGGATTACGTAGGATGGATTATTGTAATGAGATTTAGAGTTTTATTAATTATGCACTATCTAATCCGATAAATATTAGTAGAGGTGATATTAGATGCCCATGTAAAAGGTGTAAAAATAAAAAGTTTCTCGATTCAGTTATTGTAACGATGCATGTTCTATAAAAAAGGTTTATAGAGAGATACATGTGTTTGTTTGCATATGGAGAACCATATGTTCCTCACGAGACCATGATAGAAAGAATGATTGGGTCAACTTCTAGTTTTAACAACATGCATGGAGTTGTAGATGACAATTGTAATTCTTATAGGAATATGATTATAAATGCGATGAGAATAAATCAAGGTTATACTAGTAAATATCCAATTATAGATAAAGAACCTAATACAGATGCATCAAAGTTTTTTTTTTAATCTTTTGAAAGATTTTGATGAACAATTATGAGATGATTGCACAAATCACAATTAATTATCAGTCATTACACATATGCTTATTATCATGTAAGATAATAGGTTGAGTGAGGCTGGTTATGATAGAAATTATTAAATGCGCGAGAAGGATTTTACTTAAAGGGAATAAGCTGAAAGAGAACTTTTATGTTGATAAATCTATAATAAAACCTCTCAGCTTAAGATACCAGAAAATTGATATATGTCCAAACTTCTGCATGTTATACTACTTTGAAAATGCAGAGTTAACCGATTACAGAATATGTGAGCATGCTCATTATAAACTTGAAAATAACAAGGAAATGATTCTTGTCGCACATAGAAAACTTAGATACTTCTTAATCACATCTAAACTGCAAATGTTATTCATGTCATCAATAAATATTGAGCACATGACACGATATTATTCACATAATACGATGGATGGAGTGTGGTACATCATTCTAATAGTCATGAAGCCTGAAAAACATTTTAATATTTTTTTATACTTTTATCCAAATATTTAACATAAAATTATTTTTTTTAATTTTGAAAATGCCTTTGAGTTTAACAAGAACGTGATCTTAATTTTTCATGAAAATTAAAATATTTATTTTTAAACACTTTAATGATTGATTAATTTTGGAAATTTTTATTCTTAAAAATTTTGAAGCAGTTTTGATGAAATTCTCTATTACATCCTTGTATAACTCAAGGTCAGTTTTAAAATGAAAAATATAATTTTGTTAATGTTGATGGAAAAATTTGAATGAGAAATTTATTGAAAAATTAGATACAATACAAAGCTATTATAGACACAATTAAAAATATAAGAATAAATTAGAAACTTACCCGAGTATACAAGAACATAGATTCAACTATTAATTATCCTAAAATAATTGCGAAACCTACCGTGTTACGAATACGAGTCTATGTTTTTTGAAATAGATTTGCACTCCAATAATTAATTTGAATATAATATTAAAAAAATTATTTTTTTCATATAATACTTTTCGTTTTTTTTTTAATCACCCACGGGCATATTTTCTCAATTTCTTCATGGGGTGATTTATATTAACACATAAAGATTACATTCACTAATATCTCAAAAATAAAAGAAAATGAATTATTACATTAATATTCACTAAAAGCGCCTGGAGTTGGGATTATTTCGGGCGATATAATACAATAAGATTTAAGGTGATGTGATTTGTCACGCGTGACGCAGAAAAGGCAGCAAAATTTATC
>Ga0325410_1009228_pt1 | contig 10566 bp, 6 predicted proteins | sample PopdelMetagenome_16_FD_206182 | JGI IMG/M metagenome (GOLD analysis project Ga0325410, IMG submission 206182) | Populus deltoides microbial communities from Bellville, Georgia, United States - Xylem-PdIQD-R3 | ecosystem: Host-associated > Plants > Phyllosphere > Stem > Wood/Secondary xylem...
TTAGGATCCCGGGTAAGGGGATCAACATGTATTGACTAACATACATTTAGTGTATGTTAGGATCCTGGGTAAGAGGATCATCTTGCATCGACTCCTACGGGGTAATAATGATACTAGTGAAATTGGTATCGATAATGCGTTAAGCGAGAATAATCATGGTTGATCTTATAAAATCTTGAATGGAGGTTGATAACAGAAGAGGAAACTGTTTTTAGTAGTTGAAAGAGAAAGAGTTTCTAATGAAAACCAGAAAGGAGAAGTGAATAAAATATGAATGCATGTTTGCCTTTTTAAATTGTTGGATATTTGTGTTACTATATTATTGTGATATTTATGTTTCAATAATATGTATTTTGTTTTAGGACCATCGCATGCACAATAGGAGTAGATCTTAGCTTATGTTCACTTTTTGTAATCTAGGTTCTATGAAGTATACCCTTGTATTTTGTAATATTACAAATTTTATATAACTTAATTTGTATAATTGATGTTTAAAATTGAATAGATGAATTTAATTATGTAGTTTGAATAACCATGTTCCATATATGCATGTTTATATCTTTTATCCATCCATAATGATAATTGATGTTCAAGGTATATCATAACTATCGTGGTTGACATGAATGATGATGTTTTGTGGGATTGAGACCCATGATGATTGGGTTGAATTGAGTTAGGAAATGCAGAATATTAGAAGTGTAAACAAGTTGTATGTTGATAACTTGGGACCTCCCGATATAGGGGAGACTCTGCCGAAAGTTTAGTGAAAATTTCAATAAATTTTAATATGAACACCCTGTACATGTATATATATAAATTTAATTACTCTGTTTATCAGTTAACATGATATTTTTTATTTATCCTGGATATAGGGATGTTACACTTTCACAATGATTAAATTTAATTTTTGGTATTTTTTGAAGCTTAGAAAGAAATGTGTATATTATGGAAAGTTGAATTTTATAGGTTGAAATGTTTAAATTTGTATTCTTTGTTAAGAATCATGTTCTTGGGCATGAATTAGAAATAGGTAATGAGTGAATTGTGGAAAAATTAAAGAAAAAAATCACGCTCCCCTTTGAATGGGTATTTCAGCCAAATTAGTGTGAATAATTCCAAAAAGTTTGTCTAAATCGACATGAAATTGGTGTTCAGTTATGTTATATGATGAAATAAATGATTAGGTTAAGAATTAATTACAAAAAATAAAACTAAATTGATATCTAATGTGTTGCACAAATTGATCGACCGTTTAGGATTACCAAATGACCTGATGTGATTATCAAACAATTAAAAAAGAAAATTTAAATATTGACTAGTATTTGAGTAATATTAGAGGTGTCAGGTTACTTGAAGATCGAGAATTTAAATATTAACCAATACATGAGTGGTATTAAATGCGTCAATTTATCTAATGATCAGGAATTTAAATATTGATTATTACCCGAGTGGTACTAGAGACATTAGTTTATTTGATGATCGATAATTTAAATGATAAATACTTTAAAGGAATTAGAGTCATCAAAGTGATAAATTACTTGAATGATGTAATTTGAGATAATTGATTTGAATGATATAAAAAAATTAATGGTATTGTCAGTTAAGATATCATTGGATAATTGATGATGTAAAATTTCTTAAATGTTGGTTAGTGATATTTGTAATTTGATCATTATTGCTCCAAATAGACATATAAATTGTTAAATAGTATTTATTATATTGTAATTATTTTGACTACGGGATCCTCACAAGTTCGATATGAATAATAGACTTCTTTTGTTACTACTCATAATGGTAGACGTTAATGTTAAATTTAGAAATATTATCTACTTATTATGTAATGTGATTCCAGTATTGTATTTTGAAATGTAATTAAATCTATTATTAAACATACATGTATTAACTTAAATTTTCTAAATCATTATAGTATTTTGCATAATCTCACTCTTTTATATCTTAACTAGAAATGTATGGAATTTAATTTATTAATTTTTTACAAGTTGTTTATGTTAAGTTTCAATGAATGTGTAGAAATCATTACGTGGAATGTAATATGAGAAAGCTAACAAAATGGACATAGTCTATTTTATTCTTGTTGGATATTGAAATGATCCCGGATGTTAGATCTTGTGTAAAATTAGGATTTGTACAGATGAATAATAATTTCAACAATTGGAAAATTTAAGGGAAACTCTGCTGAAATTTCATTACACACACACACACACACACAAAAACATTCATTGGTTTCATGTTATCTATGATTTGGAATATGTTAATTTGTGTCCTAAATATGAGGTTGTTACAGTTGATATTAGAGCCCTAACTTTGGTGTAGTAGACTTAGAATGAAAAATGACTTGTGTTAAAATGTTCTAGGATGTTACGTACTCGATAAAGAGCCAGAACTAATCCATCTCTAGCATAAAGAAGGAATCAAAATTTTGATATAGTTGAGAAGTAGGGGAAAATCCCTTAGCTGATACCGCGTCGCATATGCAAATAATATTGGCATAGTTAGGGCAGTTAGTGAGATTTATGGATGTTTTAGCCTACTTATAGCCTAGGATTTCACAGCCTGTGAAATCACATAAAGAGAGATAAGGAGTTAGACATCCACACACCTGCAAGGACCTCTGTACCCCATGTTGATTATGTTTTCTTGAAGGAGATAATGAGAGTAGTGGTTGCTAGCATGTCCAATGTAACAACTCTAGCAACCCCAATAATCTCGACATCCATATATATCATGGTTGGATTAGTTTGTAGTATGAGAGAGATTGGTTGTGAGCTATTCTTGAGAGAGAATGTTATAGAGATTCTAGGGAAATGGATCTGGAAAGTGGAAAAGACTGAATCATATATGAGTGCCAAAAGAACTATAGATGGATTGTGCCACTTAAATATTTTCAGATAGGGCACAAACTTGATGAGAGACTGTATAGATGAGGAGAACTACCAAAGAAATATCTTTGGATGATTTTAGGATAGAGTTTGAGAATAAGTTTTACTCCTTATATCAAACCGACACAATCAGGGGTCAATGGCAATAAGAGACACCAGAGAGCTCAATGAGAAATAACATAGAAGAGAGTATTCCATATGACCCAGAATGAGGTTAAAGTTGCTCTTGATGTGGTGGTAGGTATGCTACGGTGGAATTCCTCATTTTTATATGTTTTGATTGATTCTACAGTAACGCATTCATTTATAGCTCAAAAAATTATGGGAGAACATGGGGAAAAACCTAGTAAAACATAAAAGAGATTTATAATTAGTACATTTTCAAAATAAATTATAGACATTGACCATGTATATAAAGAGGGTTAAAGGTTAATATTGGTAGACATGAAATAAAAGTAGATCTAATACCCTTAGAATTACATGACTTTGATATAATTCTAGGAATTGACTGATTGGGTAAGTATAGGGATTAAATGGATTGTTTTACAAAAATAGTAACTCTCCAAGAATTGAATGATATAATAGTGGTGTTTAGAGAAGAGAGGAATGTCATACCAGATTACATGATTTCAGCCATGACCATTTAGAAGGTGATAAGAAAAGGGTGTATGACATACCTTACCTGTGTGGTTGATATGAAAGAGAATAAAACTAAATTATCTCAACTCCCAATAATAAGGGAGTTCCCTGATATCTTTCAAAGGAGTTACCGGGATTACCTTCAAAAAAGAGAGTAGAGGTTTCTATTGATATATTTATTATTGAGGACCTCTCTTGTAGCCTAACCAATTTATAGAATGACATCTGCAAAGCTAGCTGAGTGAAAGATCCAACTTCAAGAACTGCTAGATCAGGGTTTATACGCCCGAACAATTATCGTGTAGAGCCCTAGTACTATTTGTAAAAAAATAATGACATGTTTAGACTTTGCATTGATTGTCGACAATTGAATAGAGTGATGGTGAAGAATAAATATCCACTTTTAAAAATAAATGACTTATTTGATCAATTTACGGGAGCTAGAGTATTTTCAAAGATAGACTTAAAGTCGAGGTATTACCAGTTGAAAATTAAAGAGCAAGATGTGTCGAAGACTACTTTTAGAACTTGTTATTGACATTACAAGTTCCTAGTAATGCCATATGGATTAACTAATGCTTCAACAATGTTTATGAATTTGATGAATAGGGTTTTTTTGCCTTAAATGGATAAATATGTTGTAGCTTTATATATAATATCCTAATTTATTTTATTTTATACTTAGAGCATGAACAACATTTGAGGTGTGTATTGTAGACATTAAAAGACCATCAGTTATATGTCAAGCTGAGTAAGTGTGAATTTTGGTTGAAGGAATCTATATTTTTGAGGCATGTCATATCAGGAGAAGGGATATTTGCTTATCCAAGAAAGGTGAAGTTGTTCTGAAGTAGGAAAGGCCTACTAATATAACAAAATTTCACAATTTCATTGGTTTAGTTGGATATTATAGAAGGGTTTCCACGATAATAAGTCCTCTGACTCGATTAAATAGGAATGGTTTAAAGACTGTGAAAAGAGCTTTCAAGAACTAAAAATGAGGCTTACCATTGCCTCAATGTTAACCCCTCCTTCAGAATCCAAAAGGTTTGTAGTCTATAGCAATACATCAAAGAAGGGACTTGGGTGTGTTTTGATGCAACATGAGAATGTGATTACCTATGCATCCAGACAATTAAAACCACGTAAAGTTAATTACCCAAATCATGATCTAGAGTTGGCTGCTGTAGTATTTGTCTTACAAGTTTCGAGACATTATTTGTATAGGTCTTGGGTTTAGATTTTTATAGATCATAAAAAGAATTGAATAGACGACATATGAGTTGAAATGATTAAGGATTATTATTGTGTACTATCACTCGAGAAAAGCAAATATCGTTGTTGATGCCCTTAATCTAAAAAATAAAGCACGGGTAGATGAACCAGTGGAATGTTCTAGAATTTTATTCCTTTGTTGCCAACAGACTCCTCATATGAATTAAAAAAAGATGCTCAATCACCTTCTAGTTTGCAATTCATACTTTGTCATATAAAATTTTTATACTTGTAATGCAATTTTATTTCATCATGTATACTTGCAACTATCATTTAAATCTTATTCATAACAAGGGTTGATATAGCATTAGCAATAAAATTTGCATCAAGCTAATGGTGGTATTTTTTTTTTTATAAAGGTCAAAACACATGTTTGTAGTCTCTTTAACTTTGCTATCTTAAATGAATCTGACATTTTATAATATCACCCATGCAAATACTATTTATATTCAGGTGTTTGCATACATTATAATTGAACAAATGAAGAGTTCGATCGTTGGAGTAAGTATTTAATCAAATGTGCAATATGAGAGTGAGACATCCACACACCTGCAAGGATCCCTACACCCCATGTTGATTATGTTTTCTTGGAAAAGATAGTGAGAGCAGTGGTTGTCAGCATGTCCAGTGTAACAACTCCAACAACCTCAACAATCTCGACATCTATATATATCATTGTAACAACAAACTGTTCATGTCATTATAAGTGATATACTACCATTCACATCATAAACAATAGTGCTACAATAATGACATAACATAAATATGTTATAAGGGTATCTCCAAGGGAAGAGCTAAAAGAAAAGCTAAAAGGAAAAGATAAAATTTGGCTTTCATCCCTCATTTTTATTGCTATAAGGGGAGAGCTATGTTAGAAAGCCAAAATAACATTTCTAAGTGGAAGAGTTATTTCTACATGTTGATCGTAAAAGCTAAAAGTTTGTTTAATATATTTTTATGCAAAAAAAAGAGGTTTTTATTGGAGCTGTATTAGTTAGTCATTATTAATAAATAGTTGTATCAATATAAATATATTAAAATACAATTGGCTTTTCTAAATGATTTTTTTCCATTAGAGTGCATATATGAAAAAAATATTATATTTACACTATTCGAAAAGCCATACTATCAATTTGGCTTTTCTAAATAGCTTCTTCCCTTGAAGATGCTCTAAAAGCATCTCTCATTTTCAAATAGGCAAATTGATAAAATAGCATTTTGAATAGTATAAATATAGCTTCTTTTACCATGTATATTCCAATGGAAAAAAGCCATTTGAAAAGCCAATTCTATTAGAGTGGAATAAATAAGTGTTTTATTTTTTTTCCACGTGGCTAGATTTAATTGGCTTATTCTTTTGTTAGCCCCACTTTGTTAGTTTTGGCTCTTTTAAGAGATATGTAGGAATAACATTTGTGGGAAAGAAAGGGCATTTTAGCATTTTGTTTGGCTTTCCCCTTGGAGTATGAAAAACAAGCAAAGAAAAGCCAAAATATTACTTTTTTATTTTTGGTTATCCATTTAGTAGCTCCATTGGAGATGCTCTAAGGCATTTTGTTTTTAAAAAAATTGGATTCTGGTCAAATTAGATGTAATTTTAACTAAATTGCATTAACCTAATTATAATTAGCAAAATTCATAAAAAATTTAATCAAATTCCTAAAATTTAACGTTGAAGTAAACTTCACCAAAAACTAAGCATAATTCATGATATAAAATCTCATTGATCTTTTCATGCTTAATTGTATTAAATCAAACCCAATTCATAGCAAATTAACATAATTCAAAGAAAATACAAAATTCATCACCTTATCACTAATTCAATGGAACGTGTAATTCATCATAATTCTACTCCATTCATGTTCTCTTGCATGAAATCAACAAGCATAGTTAATTACATTATTAGTTGTTTCCAACAATATATCCAAAATCTCTAATTCAGCAACTTAATCAAAATTAAACGTAACACATAATTAATTGAAATAATTAATTCATAATTAATTTAACTTATTTTTATATTCAACTATATCAAATCAACCCTAATTAATGATATTCTTAACTAATTTATTATTCATTCATCAGAATCTAAAATCACCATAAACCTTAATTCAACCTAAATAATTATTTTATTTCAACTAAACCAAACACAAATTCATAAAAATTTGATATGTTTACCTTTCTTACAGGACTATAAAAAAAAACTGAGGTAATGATGGCAAAAGCAACGACGAGTTTTGAATACAAAAATATCCGAGAATACTTAAAAATAAATTTTATTTTTGGTTGTTTTAAAAGCAAGATAAAAAAATTGTTGGTGGGTATTTTAGAGAGATAACGAGGGCATCGATAAGTTTAGAGAGAGACTGTAAGACCTAAACTTTTGACCCAAACCCAAGCCCAAGTTAGCCCAAACCCAGCCCAAGTTAACCTAGGTATTTAAGGAAAAGTTGCAAGAGAATTACTATTCTCTCTTCTAAGTCTTGTGGCCGCCGTGACCCTCTCTTCATCAAACCAAGAATTTCAGTTTTTGATCTTGAGATTTGGGTTTAAGAAAAGTAGAAGTAGCAAGTAAGTGATTCTCTTTCATGTTACTTTTAATTATGATTTGTTTATGGAAGGAGAGAGAGAGAGAGAGAGAGATTAGGGTTTATAAGGATTAGAAGTTTATGTTGTTAAGATTGATTTATGATTATTAAGGGTTTAATGTTAGGTGATTAATCAATATGTTGTTAGAAATAAGGATTTATGAGTTGATTTGTTTAAATTAATTTTTATGGGTTAAGAAATTCATTTTAACCTTGCTGGAAAATCTGGAAAGAATGGTCTTGAGGTTGAAGATGACCAAATTTTATTTTGGTCCTTGAATTATGAAAATTTCAGTTTAGTCCCTAAACTTTGAAAAAATTACAATTTGACCCCTAAATGTATTTTTAAGATTTTGGACAGTGTTATCATAAGGTTAATGATGATGAATATCAGTTTGATAATTGATTTGAAATATTTTCAGTTTGGTCCCTCAATTTTGGGAATTTACATTTTAGTCCCTAAACTTTATAAAAATTACAGTTAGGTCCCTGGTTTGTTCTAGACAGGATTGAGGATGGTTTATGGGTGAAATTTCAGTATGGTTATGTATTTACAGTTTGGTCCAGTTTTGGTAAAATTACATTTTGGTCCCTGTTTTGGATAATTGTCGTTTTAGTCCCTAAACCTAAGAGACTAAACCTAGTTTTTTTTTTTATGCATTGGAATCTTTTATTTGTGTTGTTTTGAGTTGCTTTTGAGTATATTTGATATATTTATTGTAGGTTCCCCTAACGATCCTCAATAAGTTTTTCGGGTCTTTCATCTGATATTCCTTTTACTCTATATTCTTCCGGGTGAGTGGGATAATCTTTAATATGCATATAATATAAATAAATATGTATTTTGATTATACAATGAGTACAACCAGTAAATTTCTTGAATATTTATATATATTGCTTTATTTTCCGAGTACTCATTTATTCTTGAATTTGCACTCGCAATCTATCGAACTAAATTCTATTTGATATGATATACGTTTCTTTGATGATTCTACGAATATCTATTATGCCTTGATATAGGACTTGTCAATAACTCCATGCTAACGGAGAGTAGTTAGCTTATGTGCACATAGTATTATATATACCTTGCTGGTGAGAGAGGCATCAGCCTGTGGCGACTGATCATCCCACAGTGGTCACCTTCAGGTGTCATCTGGTCATCTTTAGGTGTCATCTGGTCACATTTGGGGTGTCATCTGATCTCTGACATGTATTCCACTACATTATGATAACATGTTTAGTATGTATATGTATATGTATATCAAGATAAATCATCTTGCAAACTATTAATATTATAAATATTTAAAATGTATATTAAATATTATTCCCTCACTGAGTTTGTTGAACTCACCCCTCATTCTTAATATTATTTCAGGTTCTTAGTTTCTGATAACAGTTGGACTTTGTAGAGTGTTCCTGCTTCTTTAATTTTGGTCGGTATGCCTTGCTTGTTTTGCGAGGCTTTCCTTTTAGTTTTGATTTGATGTCATAGACGCTTTACTATTAGCTTGTTTTAATCAAGTTTGGATTTTGACAATATAATGAGTATTATGGATTATTGTTTTTGTTTTAATTACTGATGAGGAGTTTTAAACTATCTTTTGATTTCATCAGTTTTGAATAATATAATATTTCTGAAGATTATGAAATGCTGCGTATTTTTGACTAAATTGTTCTTTTGATATGTCCGTTTTGAGGCTTAGCGTAGGTGGGATGTCCTTTCGACATTGCTCCTGTATTGCAGATCATGAACCTGGGATTCGGGTCGTGATAAAGATTGTGCTTGGTCTGTATGTTTTTTAATTTGAAGAAGAATTTTAATTTTGATTTTAATTTTAACTGATATTGCATTTTTAAAGCAAGCTTACCGCAATTCTTAATAGTCATATTTACTCGCGCTTGTGCAATATTTTGTCAAAACTTCAAGTTTAATGTGTTAATTTAAAAAAAAAAAACTGATTAAGGAGACAGAGCCCGAGTCTGAAAAGACATGTTTGGTGAGAGGATTAACAAGGATGCTGTCTGGCTTTGCTTCCGTACTGACTGCAAGATTCAGTGGGGAGTCCTTTTTAAAGTCTAGTCTCCATGCATTTCTCCTTTTCTGAGGAGCGCACCAGACCCACACATGCACTTCCATCAGAAGGTTCAGAACAGAAACAGACTAGTGCTCTTTTACCTGACCTCCCCATGGCTGGCTGGCTGGCTCCTTTCTCCATGACTGAAACACCCCTCTCTCATCGCATTATACCCAACCTGATGTTGATTGAGATAAGAGGGAAACAAAATGCCCAGCAAATGCCAAACACCAGGGTGATACCTCATCCCTTCCCATTTCTGCTCAGATCGTTTCTGATTAAAATTCATTCAATAAAAGCACCAAGAAAGGAAAAGTGAAGTAGGTAGCAAGAGGGTTCAAAACTGGCGTACTGCTCTGCCTTTTCCAAAGCGTGCTCATCAAATTCAAGGGCTCCATGAGCACGAGATATGGCAGTAGTGTGTTGTGGGCGAAATGCTCTATTTTTCTTTTCCATGTAATTTGTGAGAGCTAGCTCATGCGCAACCATTTTTAAAGAAGATAGAGAGATACAAGTACCCATTCGGTAATTGTCTTCTTCCAAAATATATAGCGCATTGCCCATTTTTGAAGTAATTGTATGCTGTGTCAGTTTGATGATTACAAGCAGGGTTCGTAGGTGAATTGACAAGTGACAAATTAGCAAATCCTGGGGCCATGCATCAGGTCCCTCAACTATAACTGCAGTAAGGGGAAGTGTCCGAAACTAAAAGCAAACCATCAATGAAGTCAGGCCATACATTCATATGAATACTTTAGCTACCATAACATTAAGTAGATTTTGCCTGTGTCCTTGAAATCTTTTTATTTATGAATTCTAAAGTGAAGTGGGGGGAGAAGAACAGAACCAGCAAAGCAAAAGACATTGGATACTTCATTAAACACCCACATAATCCAATCTCAATCACATTTTGGAGAAAGAAACAAGAAAGATGAGCAGTTCTTATTAGCCGCCCTCTTGACAAAAAGCAGTGAGCCCCCCCACCACCGACTAGTACATCAAGAAACCGACCGATGTAAACTCAACCATCTGCAAAACAAAATAACTTTCATGGATGAAAAAAAAAAGAGGTATCTATCTGGTTTAAAAAAG
>Ga0325410_1009231_pt1 | contig 10565 bp, 4 predicted proteins | sample PopdelMetagenome_16_FD_206182 | JGI IMG/M metagenome (GOLD analysis project Ga0325410, IMG submission 206182) | Populus deltoides microbial communities from Bellville, Georgia, United States - Xylem-PdIQD-R3 | ecosystem: Host-associated > Plants > Phyllosphere > Stem > Wood/Secondary xylem...
GTAAAGGAAGGAGTTGCAAAGCGAATAAAGATACTGCACAAAAACAAGATAGGCGTAAAATCTTGTGTTGGGGGCCCAAATCCCAAAAGACCAAATAGAAGCTGCGTATACAGCAGCGATTAAAGGGAAAGGAAAATAACTGCACCAACAGAAATAGTAAGTAAATAAATAAATAGAAAGCCCTCGTGATCCTTTCCATTTACCTTTTTTTTTTTTTTGTTATTATCAATCTTCTCTTCTCTTTCCTTTTCTTGTGCAGAGAGCTCCCTCCTCCTCCTCCTCCTCCTCCTCTCCTCTCCTCCTATAAATACATCACTTTGCTTTCTAAGTGTGTTGCCTCTCTCTCTCTCTCTCACACACACACACACACACACACGCACCTTTTATTATCTCTCCCTGTTCTGTTTTCTTCTTTTTTTTCTTACCATGAAAAACGGCTAGAGGAGCTAAAGAGAGACACTGAGGCAGACACACACAGGCTCTCTTTCTTTCCTTGTTGTAATAGAATTACTATTTTTTAAGACACATCAAAGTTGTTAAAAATACCACCACTGCTACTCTACATTGCAATGTCGGCATACAGAGATGAAGATCCTCGTATTCATGACATCAAAACTAGGATTCGTGTTGTTCCCAATTTTCCAAAACCAGGTTTTTTCTGTTTTTTTTTTCTTGGTTGCTGAGAAACATAGACTTGGCGGAAATAGCTTTATGATCTCGAATTTTAGAGTTAAATTCAAGAATCGGTTGCTGCAACTGGGTTTTGCATACGAAGTTTCTTCTCGATTCAAAGTTTTGTTCCTTTTTAAAATCTTCACCAAGTTGTTTGAGTTTTTCTTTTCATTTCCATTTTGAACGGCACCGAATGTTTATGCTCGTTTGTTGTTTTGGTAAAACACGTTTAAGCTTTCATGATTCAAGACTGTACGTGCTTTTCCATATATATATATATACACACTACTCTACTGGCGGTGAAAAGCGGAGAATCTATGGCTATGCTTCTTTTTTGGTTATAAGTTTATCATTGATGGTTTATTATGGCAGGTATTATGTTTCAAGATATCACCACCCTATTACTGAATCCTAAAGCATTCAAGGACACAATTGATTTGTTTGTTGAGAGATACAAAGGCAAAAACATTTCAGTTGTTGCAGGTAAAAAAACAAAAAACAAAACTCACAAGAAAGAGTGAAAGGCCCCATTTCTGCTTTTTATTCCTTTTTTTTTCCTTAGTAAATTTTCATTCTGTTTGAGGTGTAATTAGAAGATCTGATTTTGGGCCTTTTAACAACTGATCTTGGGTTCAAGGTGGTGGGGTCCTTTTGCTTTGAGAGCAAAATGCACCACTGCCTAAGTTTCTGGTTGTCTTTTTTTCTTTTCTTTTTCTTTTTATGACTGGCTTTTTGATGGGCTCATTTAATGCTAAATGGAAGTGACTGTTTGTGTGTATGTGATGTTTAGTTTTTCTTTCTTCTTTCTTGTTCGCCTTTTTTCTGCTAGAGAGTGATTTCTTGTTTGACTAATGGGCTTTGTTAGTGTGGTGTGCCATTGATTGCTCTCTGTTCATTTTTTTCCCCTTAGCGGCTCTCATCTGACCACTCTACTTCTCTCTATTGTTGCTGTTGTTGTTGTGGGCATGTGCTAGGATCTGATTTGGGTGGATTGTGGTTGGTGATGGATGCCCACCTTGTTAAAAAAATAGGTGGACCCAAATGATGCTAAAGTTAAGATGGGCCGGCTTCTTTTGGCTCTATTGTAACGTAGATTTCCCCATTTTACTGTTTGATGTTTTGATCCCATACCTCGGTTATATTGTCTCTTGTTTTTAGTCACCTTTTATTTTTCCTTTTGCAGTAGCCAGTTTTGCACCTGAAATTGATGGCATTGTGAGGTCTTAAATGACGAACCGCTGTCTTTATTATAGTGGTTTTAGGTTTTCTCCTGCGATGGGTGATTTTGTAAGATGGCCACGGTCGCATCCCTCTTTGGTTAACTGGGTCATGTTCATTCAGAAACTCTAGTATCTTAAGTTGCTTATGAGTGATTTTTTCATTAGCCGCACGTAACGTGTTGTCTTGGACTTACAAATAATAGCAAACTATACATACTTGAAAAGGTTTCATGATCTCTTACTGATAGTGCCGTTAGACCTCATTTTGATTTTGCTTTTAGATGATGAAGGATTCGGTCAGCATTTAAGTGTACTTTGCTTTGTCCCGTTGTGTGGGCATTAGAATCTGTCTCTTTGTACCACGTGGATGAATTTTGTCTTCTTGTGTTTATGTGGAACTTTATACATTAGTGGAATCTTCTTTAGAGATTTTAGTTTCACATGGAAAAGTTTCGGCCTTTTCCCTTGCCAGATAATTATCTGTATTTTTCGTACCTGTCACCAGTCTATTGATGCTACCACTGGATTAGCTCTACTGCATGTGTTCCGCGTTTGGTCAGTTGGAGATCTAGCTTATCAAATTCCAGTGCAGGTTTATGTCACATTCAAGTATTACGGGCATTGACTCTTGTCACTTGTGCTTAAAATAATCACATTCATCATGATTTCTGTTGTTCTCTGCACAGTCCTATTCATCATATTTTAGATGTGGAGTCTTCCAAAACTGTATATATAATGCTTTGCAGCTCATATAATTCTTTTTCCTTGATGGAAGTTCTGATAAAAACAATTTGTTGTTCAGAAAGTTTTCCTTTGCATCATTTGCGTGTCCTAGCTTTTGTGTCGTTCGACTGCTAGGGGGTATTTTATGGTTTTCATCACTTGAAGTACTCCAACTCCCATGGTGATCAAATCTTAAATGTGTTTCTTGATAAGATATCTTGTAGCCTGCATTGATGCTCTCCTGCAAATTTTGTTAACTGCTGCCACAAAGTTTGTACTTGCCTCCTGTTACTGTTTATTATTATTATTACTACTTACAAGTAGTAAAGATTCTGACTTTTGAGCAGTTTCCATGTGAGGTACTATTTCAAGATTCGAAAGCTTAATTAATGGATACTCCTCCCTAATACACACATACAAGACTGATGTTTTAACTAATAAAAGAGCTCAGCAATCTGTTTAGCGTATCAGAAATTTGGACCTAAAATTTGAGCAATTGTCTTTTTCAGGAATAGAGGCTCGGGGATTTATTTTCGGACCTCCCATTGCTTTGGCAATAGGAGCAAAGTTTGTTCCTCTGAGAAAACCAAGGAAGTTGCCTGGTACTCCTCGTCTCTTTACTAATAACCTTTCTGCAGTGGCATAAACATGTTTATATTTCAAGATGTATTTGGTACGCTCATGATAAATAGCAAGCTATATACTGATCGTACATTATTTGATCACTGTATTGCATTTATTTCTTCTTCTCTGCATGCTCTGGGACTCTACAATTGATACTGATATTTTTTTTATGGCGCTTCACAATTTTTATTGAAGTTAAATCGACAAAGGTGTAACTTGAAACTAAGACCTCACCCCTCTTGCTTATGATTGTGGATATAGGCACTACTCCTTGAACTACATTCTTGGAGCTACGCTCATGTGGAGCAATAATCAGCCGCTGATTTACATCTTAATTTTATACTTTTATAGTTGCTAAAGTGTTAGTTATTGTGTGTACTATACAGTTGGTCCATTTGGTAAATCAGCACACCCTTGTATCCAATGCACTTTGTTTCTTATTAGGCGTGATAGTGGATGTCCATTCTGCGTTAGAAAGCCAAATATATTCCTCACAGTTGATATGGTTACTGTATTAACAGAATGCCTGTCTTCTTCACGCTGTTAGCCACCCAACCAGTATAAGTGCTTGAGTGATTTGCATTTTCCTTTTCTTTTCCTCCCCCACTGCTAGCTTAGCTGTGTGGAGTGAGTTTGTCCACATTAATTTTCACTCTCCATATCATCTGTCACATCAGAGAATCTTTCAGACACATAAGTATTGATGTCATTGGTTTCTGTAGATGTCTCTGTTTTATATGGACTAGAAATCTCAGCTTCAAAGACGCTACATGTGATACTTAAATTCATATTTTCTCTGTTTACAATCTTGTTAATACTTATTGTCGTGTTTACAGGTGAAGTTATTTCAGAAAAGTATATTCTAGAATATGGAAGAGATTGTCTTGAGATGCATGTTGGAGCAGTCAAATCGGGTGAACGTGCTTTGGTGGTTGATGATTTGATTGCCACTGGTGGCACTCTGTGTGCTGCCATGAATTTACTCGGTAAACCTGTTTCTTGTTAAAAGACTTGAGATTCATGTATGTGTTTTAGTTGTTACGTGTGCTGTCTGTATAACAATTCATGTATACAAGACCATTGATGAAAAAATTAGCAAGATTGTCCTATTCATTCTTAAATGTGATAAGAGTACAATGATCCAAAAACACTGAAATATTTATGTTTGATTAAAATACGAATTCAGCTTCTGGTCCACTCTTCTGGGACATTTAAAATGTCAATCAATCCAAATAAACTAGCAATGAAACATGCTATCTGGAAGTGAATGATAAACAAGTTTTAATGGCAATATTCTACAGTAGGAGTGATGCGTTTGCTTGCATTATACATACTGTAAATGTTGGTTGCAGAGCTGTTGAAGTCTTCATAAACAGTAGATCCATTTACATGACAAATTAAAAACCCAAGTTTTGCTGTATTAGAAAAAAGAAGATACTGAATAACAATTTTCACCAGGGGTTCATTGCTTCCCACGTGATACAGAAGTTACTACAAGGTGATAGTTTTATGATCTGATCAATGACTAATATTTTGATAAATTTGTCTCCTTGCTGATTGCTTTCTCATAAATTTCACTGAAGCATGATCCAATTCCTTGCGATATATTTTGTTTGTGTATTATCCAAACCTTTGTTCTGATTGAGTGCACGGCTTGATGATATTATCTTTCAGAACGTGCTGGAGCAGAAGTGGTTGAATGTGCATGTGTAATTGAATTACCAGATTTGAAGGTGTGTATGCTTCCATATTTTCTTAGTTTTCACTATTTTTCTGTTGATCTTTATTTTTGGAGTTTCTGTTAGAAACAGGACTTATCTGTTGCTTTGATGTCTTGAATTTTTCTGTCCTCTGTCAGTCTCTCACTCTCACACACTCTGTAGCTAATCGTCTTAGTTACTTGAACGGAAGATGGGTTGCATAATTCAACTGTTGATGATCTATGTTCTTGTAATCCTAGGATTTTCAAATGTAACAAGAAAAAACTTCCCTTTTAACTGACGTCTCAAGTGCCTTATTTTGACCTATGGCTTGAACTCTGTAGGTCATCCTTTTACTACTTGTGTCTCTTGGTGGCAGCTTCCCTTTAGTTGTTGGTTTCATTTCCTGAGCCTTCTGCCGTGTAAACCAGTTAAAAGGTCTGGATATTCAAATATAAGATTGTCAACGAAATCATAATTTTTAAAGATGGAGTTACCAGCATAGAATTTCTGGGGTAAATAGCTCAATGTGTCCCTTGTATAAATGGTCAGGTCTTCAACATGTCTTTATGTTTTTTATTATATCTATTATGTCCTATCAAATTCTCCAATGTAAATTAACATAACTATACATTTCATTCTTAAAATATCCTTAAACTATACAAAAATATATATATTTTTTAAAAAATTAATGATTGAGTAATTTTAAAACTCTTTTATTCTTAAAACATTTTGAGAAAATTTTCTATTATATCCTTGTATAACTCGTGGTTAATTTTGGAATGAAAAAATATAATTTTGTCAATTTGAGTGGAAAAACTTGAAGGTTATATTGAAGAATTACTGTACAAGGACATAATGGACTCAAATATAAGGGGTATATAAAGACTTTTCCAATTATATAAGGATACAAGGATAGATTAAGCTATTTACCTTTCACAATCTTGAGAATAATTTTTTAGTGGTACCTTTGAGGTTCCGTGGCAAAATTGGCCTGGATAATTTAATGGTTCTAAGCAAGTTTTCTGCTGATTTTGCATGGGGTGAAACCATTATGTTCCAATCCTGTCTACGAGAGATCTTTTGCTCATCACTTTCCATGGAAATAATGGAACTACTAAGTTCGTACAAAAGTGAATTTAGTCCTTGTGAGATTAGAATTTTGACTTCATGGTGTCAAATGGAAGAGGATTCCTAAGAAGTGAGTTTTCTTCACTATGTAAAGAACCTTTAAAGAGGTTTTGATCACCACTTCAGAACCTTAATCGTGTCTTTCCAAGAGCTACACTGTGTCCAAAAATAATGGGTTAATGGAGACCTTTTTTTTCTTCAACCCAGAGCAGTATATGCATTCCAATATTTTTTTTTTCCAAATAATGCAACTTCAGGGTTGTTTCCCTTAGAATTGCCTTTTTTATGCTCGTCTGTGTGCTTCAAGGAAAATTACTTTTTCCTTGTTCTGTTTTCATGGAAAATAGGCTTGAGATGATGTTTCTCTAAGCAGGGTTAGAGTAGCATCACAGCATGACTTTGATGTAAATGCTGATTTTGCTGTGGTTCTGAAGCTCAGCAAGTGCTTAAATTGGCAATGGCTTTACTCTTAAACTCTAATGGTTAATATAAAAGTAGTGCCGCATATCTGCTGAGTTTATTGATACTTTGAAACCGGCACTTGGATGCAATGCAGTGAAATATATTAAATCAAGATATTGTAACCTCTCTTTTTAAGTGAGCAGCATCACTTCTGTAAACATTGCAGTTGCACCTTAACGTGTCTTTTCAGTTTGTTTACATGGGTGTTAATTCTCATTCATGAATGCATTTTTTAATTTTATGACTATAACAATTCTCTGCTACAAAAATGGTATTCCATTATAACATTTACGGGTCTGATGTTTCAGGGTCGGGAGCGATTGAATGGCAAGCCATTGTATGTACTCGTGGAGTCCCATTAATCATGGCAGATGATACAATTCTCCTGTGATGATGCAGAATGATAAATGTACATTAGAAGGATATCATTTGTTATTTTTCAGCTGGAATTCGCCTTTCATTTAGCCCAATTGTTTTGACTATTAGTGAGTTTTTGATCAATTATGGTGGTTGAGACCCTTACCATGTAATGCAGAAACTTCGAATTTATGTGAAGGGCTTGATTTTAAGGAAATGATTGTAGGAATTTCTCCTCTTTTTTCTTCCCATCAGGAAGATGAATTCAACCTATCTTGTGTTCATCCGAGGTTCAGACTTCAACTTTCAGAACAGAGATTATGTTGCAATCCAATTATTCTCTGCCAGACAAGGCAGCGGGCATAACGAATGGAAGATTCAATGACAAACGGAAACGAGTCAAAATGACAATGCTTTCCTTGCTCACTTCTTCTCTCCATCATGTTACTTCAATTAACATGGATGGATTTTGTAGAGTCCACTCCAGAGCTTGCTGTGTTAGTGTAGTTTGCTATGATATTTTGCTGTTACTGACGCTCGCAGAATGAAAAGCAGTATTCTTCCTTGGAGAGGAAAAACCTTGCATGATAAGAGGTTGATGTTTTGCTCGCAGAATGAGTTGTCTAGATCAGTTTCTGGTTCCAATGGGATCTAACTGGATTGGACATGTACTCCTTGAACCTCAAAAGTCTAAATCGGAAATCTTTGATTTTTTTTTTTTTTTGGTATTGGATAGCCAAGCAACTCTGTCATGGAATTTGTGTCAGCTATGGAGTTACAATCTTTACTTAAACTACCAAAACATATAGGCAGGTAAGTGTATGGTAGGGGGTCATAGGTTCGGAATTAGATTTAATGAAACAATAGGATGAGAAGTGTTTATCAAAGATGGTGACCACGAACCATCTATCTGCCTTTCATTTTCTACCAAGGGAAGCGATTGCTCAATCAACTTGTTCAAAGTTTGACATGTTGATTTTATGTTTGAAAATCATACATTTTAATATATTAACTACTCAAAATTCTTTATTTATAAATAATTTAAATATTAGATAAAATATTATTAAATAATTCATATGTGAAATGTATATATTTACACCATTTAACAATTATTTTATTTTAATTATTAAACTTTTTTGTTTTTGTTTTCATAATCTCATGTTATGTTTACACTGTTTTAAGTTTAATAATTTATTTCGGTTCACATGCTATAAAAAAATGTCATGGCATTAAATTCAAGCTTGATATTACAAAATAGAATTTAAGTTTGTTAATTATAAAAGAAAATCCAACATTGAGGATTAAATAACTCTTCAAAATGTCAAACATAGTGTTCTATACGAACAATATTGAGAATTAAATAACTCCTTTTTATTTTTTTTAATGAATGGTTCGTAAACTCATTCAAGTGATATCGAACTCCATGTAAATAAGAAATGATTTCTCTTTGAATGTCGTAACTGACATCACCATGATAATATTTATCTATAAATAAGAATAAAATATATTACTATGTTTTTTCTAATTTAGACATTTTAGATGCTTATTTCATATAATAAATATTTTATTTTATACATTTTTGAATTTTTAGATCACTTGATTTTAATAGTGCATCACCTAAAATACGTGAATCGTGTACACTTCCTTCCCAACGAGCTAAAACATATGTAAACCTCAAATCAAAATGTATAGCTACTAAAACATTTCCGGTTGTTCCTTCTTTTCTACCTTGAAACTTCTCTTGAATTTCAATAGGAATATTTAAAAGAACATGGTTGTCATTAATTACTCTCACACAATTTTATATAAATATGAAACAATAATGATAAACTTTTTATTCTTGATGTAATTAATTAATATATAAAAAAATTAGTATTATTCTCATATCTTAAAATAAAAATAAAATCTTTGATTATTCATTATTTCTACAAGAACCATATTCTTTGGGTGTTTAATAAGGTGTTTGCACAACTTAAAAACAACCTTTAAAATAATTTTAAAATAACGATGAATAATTTCAATATATATAGTAAATATCACTAACAAAATGAAATCTTAGGTCTCATCCCATAATTTGTAAGGACACAATCACATGCTCCCTAATAAACACAATTTTAGTTTATTATAATAGGTCATGACTTGTGAAGATATCACACAAATGATAAAATATACGTGGTTTTGTATGAATTTGTTCAACATAATATCTCTCACCTCGATTCAAAATATTATTTATATAGAATTCTCTTTGAGCAACTATATTTATATGTGATTCTCTTAGTATATAATTCTATTTTCTTCTTGTTTAATAATAATAACCCCTGCAGCTAGAATGGATATAGCTGCTCATATACATGTTGTATGAATAGACTTATTATTTATAACAAGCAAGTGAAATTCTTAGATAATAAACTAATCATGTCAGTATACGAAGCATCAACCTAGAAAATAATGCGTTTGTTTCATTGGAAAGCTTAATCCCTTATAACGGATTAATGTTTGCCTCCAAACTTGGCTTCTTTATTACAACATTATTCCATAGTTCAGACTCCAGTTTCTTTAAGATTATAGAGAGCTTGGTTTGTTCTAAATTCATAATGTACTTCATTATTTTCTAAACTCGTCGCCATTAACTACAAAAATGCACCTGTTGATTCATGCATAAGAAAAACAAAATAAAATCAAGTTCAATAATAGAAAGATTTATGTCTTTTTTAAGCAAATAATCAACAATCTTCATTGACGATTCAAGGATCAAGGCATATTCACCGATGTATCAGCCTAATCTTGCTCAACCAGATCGATCGATCGATCTAGGGACCTAAGCAAGGCTATAGCCTCTAAGATAAGAATTCCCTAACTCCATCATTAGCAATAAACTTCCTTAACATCTTGCCTAGAAAACCTAGATTCAAATCTCCTAAAACAAAAATCAAACAAAAAATCATCATAATCAACACTCAATTTCAAAGAGACGAGCTACCAATAACATAAAGCAATTCATTCCTTTACAAAGTAAAGTTTAACAAAAAACCATCAAATAGATCACAATTAAAAAAACACATTATGAGAACTGTCTCAGTGGGTAAAATAATTGAAGCAAGTAACCGACGAAGCAAAGACAATAATCATCTGAAACAAGAAACTAGGGCGCATGACTGAGACCAACGAGTAAGGACAATCGTTTCTTGTTCTTTTTAGAAAACCACAAAGAAGCTAGGGCACATGGCTTTAAGGTTCGTGGGCTTCCTGTTCTTCTTGTTTTGTTTTTGGAGAGGAAAGCAAGAGGCAACTATAAATGAAAGTATCGTCGGTCAACGACGGTGTCTATCTCCTCCATGCCTTTTGTTTTATTAATATTTTTTTTAGTTTTGACTTATTTTATATCTTGCATTGGAGATGATCTTGTAATTCAATAAATTTCTTTTACAAAAAAATCCAACACTAAAATATTATTATCATAATTTTATAGTTCCCAGGGCTCATCAATGTGCAAATAACTATATCTAACTAAGAGATATTTTAAGAGGTTGATCACAACTTTAAGGATTATTTAGTTTTCATAGTGTTTAAACTTGTTATTTCATCTCAAAAATCATGGTAAAGACCTGGATTTGACTATTATAGCAGTAAAAGTAAATACAATGTCAAACAATTTCTCACAGTCAAAAGAAACTAC
>Ga0325410_1009237_pt1 | contig 10559 bp, 10 predicted proteins | sample PopdelMetagenome_16_FD_206182 | JGI IMG/M metagenome (GOLD analysis project Ga0325410, IMG submission 206182) | Populus deltoides microbial communities from Bellville, Georgia, United States - Xylem-PdIQD-R3 | ecosystem: Host-associated > Plants > Phyllosphere > Stem > Wood/Secondary xylem...
GTTTTAAAAAAAATCAATGTGGAGTTGACCTATTTTGACATAGTCAATCTTAAAAAAAATCAATGTGGAGTTGACCTGTTTTGACATAGTCAATCCGACAAGTCAATCTTATGACATGATCAAAACTTAATTTAATTTTTTTAAAATAAAATAATATTATTTTTATTGACCTCAGTTAACCCACTTAAATTTTGGTGGTTGTTTGTTTTGTGTAAAATATTCTTCGATGTTTGACTTGAGAAATATTTTTTTGTAAATATTTTTTTATAATAGTGGTGACATGACGGTAATGAAGGAGGTGGTTGTGGTAATGGAGGAGGTGGTGGTGGTGGTGGTGACATGTCAATAACGATAGAGGAAATGATGGTGACGTGGTCATGATGATGATGATATGGTGGTGGCGGTAGCATGGTGGTCGTGGCAATGATAGTAGAGGTGATGGTAGAAAAGTTGGTGATGGTAAGATGATTGTGGTGGTAGTAAAGAATAAGGTGGTGGTGGTGCTAGAAAAGAACGAAGAGTGGTGACATGATGATGAAGGTGAAAGAGGTTGTTGTGAGGAAATCATGATAATGATGAGATAATAATTGTGGTGAAATTGAAATGATAATTGAAATAGTTAAATGATATTATAAATGAATTATTATTTATAAAATTTCATGAGTTAAAAATATTTTTTAGCACATAAACTAAGTTTGAAGGTTAATTATAAAATATTTTATATCGAACAATTTTCCTTGTAAAATATAATATTGTATAAGAAACAAACACAAAAATCATTTTTCAAAAAAATATTTTTTGAGCAACAAACATAAAAAAAATCTAAAAGTTATTTTATTATTAAATATTTTATATAAAACAAACAAAATTTTAGATTAAGTTCTAAATCAGGCAGGGTATAATAATTTTAATGTGCCCCAGGTTAGCCTGATCAAGCCTCATGAGTTAGGTCAGCAGGTAAAATAACTTTGATAAATATAGTTAGGAATGAAGGTAAATAATATTTTTAAAACAAAATCATTAATGAATTTTGTTCCTAAAAATTTGTGCAAGCATAATTAGAGGAGATCTCTCATGAAGAGTTTACCTGGCACATACCGTTCATATATTAATTAAGTCTTAATCCTAAATTTATTGTTCAGGAAAATATGATGAGAAATTTTATATTATTTAAAGAATAACTACCAAGAGACAGACACAAGGAGAAAAAAAATATATATATATATATACATATACACAGAGAGAGAGAGAGAGAGAGAGTTTTTTTTTTCTATCTTTTTTTTTTTCATTTCAAGGAATTGCTTAGCTTTCTTCAATTACAGAAAAAGTTTCCCTTGCGCTTTGGTGACTGTTATCTATCCATTGAAAAGGGGAAACAGAACCACATGCTTAGACCATAGACTTCAAGCAAAAGAAGATGAACAATGAAAGGAAAACACAAGGAGCTCGTCTATTCAATGTAAACCATGTTCCATTGTTGATGTGAAGGTGACCTACCATAAAGAATGCACAGATCAAAATTCAATCCTGACTGTTTGCTAAAGCAAGATTGATGGGGTGATTAAAAAGGTCAGCGCACCCCACAGGGCCTCGAGGCCATTGATGATAGAATTAGAGATGCATAGAAATAGAAACAGAAATAATGAGCCTCTACAACAAAGCAATAGAGTTGGTTCAAAAAAAGTGCTAGGAAGCAAGCTGCCCTTAATTTCGGTGACCTACTCCAAAATGGAATCTCTTTGTGTGCCTGTCATTAAATGCATATTCAAGCCGAAGAGGGCCTAATGGTGATTCCACACGGATGCCGAAGCCATACCCATATCCACTTCCAGGCTTCAGCCTTGCCCCAGCAGGATCACCTGCAAAGAATGACCAAAAACAAAGGTATAGGTGAAATGTGCATCATTTTAGTAAAACTCATCCCCCCAGCAATGATAAAAAAGGATACATCCTTGCACACGCAGCATATTTGAAGAACGAAAACTAATCAGTTCAGCAATCAAGCTTGATATAAATTAGCCGGCAAGTTACTCTATTAAAATAGATCATGTTGAGGTTAGAGTCACGCCCTACATAACAAGCAGTCATTAGCCTGCCCCGTATCTTTGGACCGGGTTGCCAATCCCATCCCAGTCCAGTAGTGATAGTTGCATCAAGGGCCACCAGCTTTTAATGCAAGGAGAGAACAAATGACTCATGCCTATTTTTCAATCCTTTTTTGCACAAATAACATATCTATACAGACAGAACCAACATCCTAAGTAGTGAATCAAGAAATCACACACACAATAAAACATACCAGGCACTGAGGGTCCAGATCCAAGGTCTGTTCCATAGTCAGCAAAAAAAACTCCTTCCACTGGTCCCAACTGCCAAGAAAAGAACAGACAAATAACTAAAGCTTTCCCTTGACGTTTGGATTATGATGACAGTAGTGTTAAACATGCACAGCATTCATAAAAGTAAAAAAACAAGGCCAGTATCATAATGCCAGAGGTACAACATTCATAAAGACCAAAACAAAAGTTGCCAGCAGTGACCTACCACAGGGAAAGAAATTTCACCCGAGCCAACTGCATAAGATCGACCAGAGCCCACAGCCCCTTCTTCATATCCTCTCACACTGTTTGTTCCACCAATGGCAAATGCTTCATGAGGAGAGAAATTACCCATCACATGACCACCAGACAAACTGGAAATGAGAAGCAAAGGATACTTAACCAGCAGTACCAGATTATTGCTTGAACTTTGATATAAATAAGAGTACAAGCAGGAGCCAATAAAAAAGACGTATCCTATTGGCTATAATACAGAAGCATAGTGGACTTTAGCATTCTGAATAGTACACTGTAATTTACTATAGAGCTTTAAATAATTTTGTAACTCTCCCCGACATATAAACACATTTTTTTTTTCCAGACAGTAAATAATTTGGTAATTTTCAATAGTCAAGAACTTCATTCAAAGCTGCTTAACGCTTTGCAACAACTGTTTATCATCTGAAACTTTCCTCATATATACTGCAGAAAGGTTATTTAAGCCACTTTACAGATTTGCTCACAGGTAAAAAGTACAAAAAGAAAGAAATAAATACCAAACCTCAGAAGACAAAGAGCAGGACCAATTTCCACACCCTTTCTAGCACGTGTATTAACTCTGTTGAAAAACAGCCACTCGGACCAAAGAGGTAGTCCTTGTTCCATGTTAAACACAAACTGCAAAGACAAAAAAAAAGAAAATGCCAATCCGTAAAAAAGTAAAAACCAAAACTGCAGACCTTTTCGTTCTTTGTTTTCTTTTCATTTTTTAACAAGCATATTACAATAAAATGCCAGGATAAGAAATTCCTGCTTAGTTATAAATTACTAACCATTGAAGAGCCATGGTCACCAGAACCTGTATATACACTTTCAAATTTAGCAAGCAACATATCATCATGATTCTTGCCACTGCATGACACAAATGTAAACAGAAAAAGTAAATCACAAGGCAAGTATATTCGCAATTGACAACCAATAAAACATTGGGAGTTAAAAATCAAAAGGTTTGATGGCATTTTCCACCAGAGATGTGTACCTTGCAGTGAGGGGGCTGTTGTAATGGTCTTTGATCTTAGGGTCTCCTTTTTCATTACGAGCACCAGCATGCTGAGATATTAGAAATCAATAAACAAAAATAGGTAATACAGCTTATGCCAAATTGTTATCTAACCAAGAGAATAAAACTTTCAAAATTACTACAAGCAACCAAAATAACATAAAGGCATTCTATATGTTTCCCATGCAAGCCTGGTGAACATAGAAATATCAGAATTCCTTAATTATTTTGAAGCACTGATTAAAGCCATTATATAATGGGCTTTCAATATAGTTATTCCCTCTACTAGTAGAAACAGTTTTATGGGGTCACTCTACCAACATAATGTCATATTTTATCCCTATATAACAAAGTTTTCATTTAATAAAAACCCTCCACCTATTAACACTTCTGGCACTTAATGGTTAACCAGTGAAAATCACAACACGTGGACCAAATACCTTTTTTCCAACTAATTTTCCACATGTCAAGATCTCATTAGTCAACCCCTAAGTCCTAACCGCGTTAACAGACAAGGGGTTGTGATTAAATAAAAATTGTGTTGTACAAGGACACAATGTCACATTATGTTGGTAAACAGACCAAATAAAACACTTTCTACTAGTAGAGGGAATTTGAGATGTTAACCTGGAAGAGCCCATTATAAAATGGAAAACACATTCAAAGATTCATGGACATGGAAAATATAAAATAATGAGAACAAGGTTGGTAATCTATGAATTTATGAAGACAATTATTCATAATGTCATTATTATCAAGGGAAAGCTAGAAAGCCAGATACAGCTGTTCATTTACTCATTAATGCTGCCAATTTTCAATAATTAAGTACCTGAAAAATAAGTCCAACTGTTCCACTCCACTTTGGTCTGAGTGGTCTACTAAATTCTATACCAGCTGCAACTCTGCCAATCGTCAGGCTATTATTTACAGGTTGGTTACCATGAACAAGATTGCCAGGGGTTCTTGAATTCTAGTGCAGGCAAAATCAGTTCACAAAGCAATGAGCACTTTTACATTATCACCAAAAAATTATTGCAAGTAGAGGCAACATGACAAAAGATTACCTGAACCATAATTGTTCTAGAAGTCCGTTTGTCGTCCCCTTCAATCCAGGGGTCTGTGTAGTTTATCCGAAAGATTGAGTCAATTTGGCCCCTCTCAAGGGAAATATTAAGTTTCTGGTTTCGTCCAAAAACATTCCTATGAGAATATGCAAAGCTGCAACAGATACAAAGGCAAATGTGGGGTAAAGCAACATTCCTCACAATTTTCCACATGGTAACAAAGCCTCTAATTAAAGATTATCAAGCATTTTTTTGAGGAAAACTAAACCGAGCACGTCATGTTTTTGGTAAAATTACCTTCCAATAAGTCCTGGTAGAGAGCCACTTGTAGTCCTAGAAATTGCAATGTAATCAGTATATGATGTTTCCAGTCCACCAAAGATAAGTCGATATAAATGTAAATGAGTAAAGGCATGGGATCAGTGCCCTCTATGTTAATATCACTCACCCACTTGATATCCCACCACCAGCAGAAAATCCTCCATTTGGACGTTCAACAACATTCATTATCAAATCAACTTTGCCAGTATCTAAACAAAGAGAGGGGAAAAAACAGTTTCAAGTTCAATGTTTGGGATAGAACAGCTGTATTATGTATGCACATAGGCACCTCCATTCAATTATGCTAACATAAATGATTATTCAGAAAATATGTATAACACAGAAGAGACACTCAATGACTAGCAAAAAGTATAGACCATGTCAAAAGGTATCATTGATAGAACATTGAATCTTCAGTGTTATGCTTGATACACCAATTGATATCAAATCACACAAAAACCAAATTTATTTGAGAACACTCTCAAGTGGATTGTACCCATGGTTCTCTAAATACGGGTCCAAAGTTACTGCAAAGATGCATGGACACACAAATAAGTGTGTGATGAGTGCCTGCAAACAGACATATATGTGCATGTGTGAAAGTGAGTACATATATGTTCAAAGATGTATATTTCAGCTAGCATTTTTCGGAATATAATATTTCAAAATATGCATCTCATCGTGACACTAGTTACAATGTATAGCATCCTCTCTTTTTTACCTTCAGCAGGTTGGGGAATAAAGCTAACATCTTCCATGATTCCCATAGTTAACACAGTATCCACATCTCTTTTCCCTTGAAGCATGCTGTAGACCTATATGGGAGCCATTTCAAATAGAAAAACATGTCAGTGAATATATTTAAGCTAAATTTAATTTCCATAAATGACAATTTGAGTAAAAATCCTTTAAAAAAAACTAAGGAATTGATGTTAAATAGAGTTAAGGAGGCGTTAACTTCTATTTAATAACCACATGAAAAACATAAATGAATGCTACAAATTACAAAAACTAAGACTTTGAATGCAGAAAAATGCTGAAGCCCCCCAGTTTGCCAGAAACGATCATTATATACATGATGTAATGAGGAAATATCGTTTGAAAGGACAAAAGAAAAAAGCTATGCCAGAATTACCTGTCCCTTTTTGGTTGTAAGTTGCCTAAGTATCGTCTCGGGCTTTGTCTTCCCCTTGGTTGGTTCACCACTGGAGCATTAAAGCACATATTAGTAATGAGTTTTTGTCTCCACATCTGGGTGCTTGTGAATGTGAATGAGATTGTGTAACAAATTGAAGGAAAGCTCTTACGTTTTTCGGTCAAGAAAGCGTATGGAAATGTCATTCACCTCCGCTTCTGCAATTTGTAACCTTATAATACCCCCAGAGAGTATCTCAGCATTTGAGACCTGTAAAAATGAAAAGAAAACTGATGCTAATGTAAAAGTTGTGGTCATAAATCATGGAGAACCTGATATTTTAATCCCAGGTTATCATGATGATGATATAATACATGAAAGATGAAACACAAACCATGCCAAAAAGACCACGCTCCATGTACCAGCTATTGATGGAACTTATCACTTCATCCAATTGCTTAATATTAACCACTTTTCCTGCACAGCTTGACACCAAAAATAAAATCAATGAAAGTCTCCTATTTAAACATTTTAAGTTAGCATGACAACACCCACGTGCCTGGATAGATACCTAAAAATCACCACAAAATAGAATCATACCATAACTAAAAAAGACATTCCTATATTGTAGCATTCCCTTAGTTTGAAACATTATACATTAGAGGAAAAAACACAGAAAACTGGAAGGGCAAAACAATCTACAAAATAATGAGTATGAGAAGGTCAAGAAGGAAGAGATAAAAAATGGGCACTAGACTTGGTCTACCGCATCACTCATAGATTAAGCTAATAAACACAAAACATGTTGACAAACTCATGTGAAATGCATACATTATTCAGTGGGGACTACCATATTTTATCCAAGTATCTTGTGTTCACTGATAAGGGATGATGTGGTCTATGTAATAATTTCTCCAGCTCTACATACAACATGCATCATTAACCTCTATAAATGTAATACGAAATACAACCTACCATATCCGCCACGAAAAGCATCCTGTAAAAACTTTGTCGGAAGAACACTAGCCCCTTCGCATACTAGCCCATGAAACTCCTGGTTTGGCTCTACCTTATGCCACAACAAAGCAACATTAGCCATTAATCCAACCCATACCATTGCATTGGTATCTCCTCTTGTTTACAAACAACCTCACACAATGCACGAATGCAAGCCACAATGCTCAAAGACATTAACTTTCTATAAGCCCAACATCCCAATTATAACTGAGACTGAAAATCCGTAATTTGGTGGGTCCCACCTACCTGAAAAACCAGTCGAATGCCATCACGTGTGTCAACAGCAACAGGCATACAGGAGCAAAAGTACCCACTACTAATAACCCTATGCACATCCTCCTGAACTTCACGAACCGTAAGAGCTGAGTTAGCACGGCAAGCTTTTAACGCAGCTAGAGCCTCAGCTTCCAAATCCTTCCTCTCCAGTTCCTCCCCGTCTTTATTCCTCACCAACACTTCACTTATCAACACCCTCTCCTCATCATACCGACTCGGCCCATGAACCCCACTCGCCCCACCACTCTTCTGCTGGGCCACCACCGAGTCACTCTGAGTCGAATCACGGAGTTGAGACTGACTCAGAGACAATGACGCGGAGCAGAGGATCGGCAGGGATTTAGGGTCCGACCCGGGGGAGGAGGGCCGAGTTAGGGCGAGCGAGGCGGAGCAGAGGAGGGGTGAGTTGGGGAACCTGGTGCGGGTTAGGAGCGAGTCGAGGAAGGTGAGTTTGGTTTGGACAAGTTGAGAGAAGAAAGGGAGAGAGGGTTTAGTTTGGCGGTGAAGGAAAGGTGCGATTTTGAGAGCAGAAGAAGTGAAGGAAACGTCGTCGTTTTTTATCATTGTGGAGAGAGATTTTGCTTAAGGATGTGAATTGGTGAAGAAAAACGAAAAGACAACCCTAATTGGAGAACATTAATTAGGGGTTTTTTTTTCCTGAAGAAGAGATGAAGATGAACCCTAGAGAGGGGTGTCAGTCACTTACAGCAGCAGGAAGCACCTGATGCTTTATTTTCGCAAAATGAATAATAATATATATATATATTAACAGAAACAATAAAGTGCGTAGGCTAAAAACTGTGCAAAATACTGTACACGCAGACACAAAAAACGACAGGTAAATTACGAGTTTGTTCTTCGAAAAACTGGGGTGCCTATAAGGGTGATTTAGTCTTTTAGAAATGCATTAAAGGATTGTCGGACAATTTGTCCTGTATTTTTATTTTTATTTTTTTCGTCTTTTCAACTTTTTTAAACAATCAAATTACTGATTTACCCCACATAAAAAAAAATTTTAAAGTGTTGGCCAAGTGTATTTCTACCTTTTTGTTTTTTACAAAATAGAAAAATAACTCTACCTTTAGAATTGAAAAAAAAAAAAGCAATTATTCGGGGTGATCTCATCTTTCACATGAGTTTTTTTTTTTTTAATTTCGTAACCATGAAAGATATTTTAGGTTTTTCACTCTTAATAATTAACTTTTTAATCAAAAAGTTGTTGAAGGGTGTAATTTAAGTATCCGCGCATGAAATGTACTTATATTTTTTGGGTGAGGGGTGCGACATGCTTTTTATTATCTAAATTTATTATTTTATTATTTTTTTAAAAGCATTGTCTTGCTCTCTTCTTTCTAGTACAGCGCGTGACAACTTTTGATAAATAATTTGTGTAATCTGATATAATATATATATATATATATATATATTAACATATTTACATATCCTTGTCTCCCTCTCATTCTTTTGTTATTAAATAACCAAAAAGTATCCAAGAGGTCCGGCAGAATGGTAAATATGCTTTCATCGCTTACGAGATTGGTGGTTCGATCCTCTTTTTTATTTACAGAAGAACGTTTGGGGAGACTTTATCATCCGGATCAAAAAATTAGTCTGAACCAGCACCTGGTATACCTTAGTTTGACAAAAAAAAAAAATAACCAAAAAAGTTTGCTGAAATCTAAACAAAGCCCGGTTTCTCTCCTGTACACAACTCTCTGGGAATAAAATCTGCTTCAGAGGTAGTAATAGAGCTCATGTTTCTTCTCTTATTGCTGTGATTAATAAACATATACATGATACATGCCCTTTGTATACACACAATATATAATTTAGTGTTTTCATTATAATTTATTGCTTTCCTGATTCTTCTACAAGTTAACATTCACATGAACAAGGGGAAGATGGAGTCTCCTGTTGGAAAAGAAACTTGCAGTTTGACATGTCTAGCTTGTATTTAGTTAATGTTCTTAGATATGAATATTTTTTCCGTCCCGGGATAATAAACAAACGTTATTCTAGTTCCGATATCCAAAGACGGTGTATGAACGGTGACAATGTAAAGATTGGAAGAGCTAGAGCGGTCCTTCCTCCATGTCCATTTCCAGTCTTCCCAGTTGCAAGTTGCCATAAACAGAAGGGATGATGGAGATATCGATTCTACTGTCTAATTTAGTGTGTTCATTGGAAAAATTATCAAATAGAAAGTGGGAAATTCATTGGGAACATAGCATGGCGTGTCATGTATCATGATGCTTTTCTTTCTTTTTCTGCCCCCGCACAACTGTGCCCTCCCTCTTACGTGACTCAGCAAATTTTCTTTTACGACAAGTTTAGCAGAGAAAAAAGAGAATTAACACGGAAATTACAGTAGAAGGGAGCCAAGACAAATTATTAAGATGCACTGCTGCAATTTTTTTTTTGTTCATTGCAGTAGGTGGGCACATCACATATTTTTTTTTATCCGAAAGGACCTCAACGCACCTATGTCAGGGTCAAAATTTAGGATAAGTTTTGGATTGCGGTTACTCTTGTATTTTAAAGTGTTTTTTATTATGAAATATATTAAAATGATATATTTTTTTATTTTTTAAAAATTATTTCTAAAATTAACACATCAAAACGAACCAAAAAATATAAATTCAGACGCTTTTTAAAATCATTTCAAGAATAGCCATGATTACGCACCTGTCAAATGTACATACTACTAAATAATATATATATATATATATATATATATATATATATATATATATATATTTTATTAAAAATAAAATAATATTTTTAATTTAACCTATATATAATTATTTCAAGAATAGCCATGATTATGCTCACCATTGGTAGGCTTCTGAGATGGATCCTTTGCACACCAGTTCAGCTTATTTTTGGCCAAAGGTAAATACATTAGTTTTGTTTTTCCTTTCCAAAATTTACTATTATTGGAACGTATAGGGTTATGTTTTCTTCTTTTGATTACTTTGACAGGTTTTATGTGGGAGCATTTCAAGCACTGAGAAGGAGATACGCTAATATGGATGTTCTAGTTGCACTGGGCACTAATGCTGCTTATTTCTACTCTATATATACAGTGATAAAAGCATTGACTTCTGACAGATTTGAAGGGCAAGATTTCTTTGAAACTAGTGCCATGT
>Ga0325410_1009239_pt1 | contig 10556 bp, 9 predicted proteins | sample PopdelMetagenome_16_FD_206182 | JGI IMG/M metagenome (GOLD analysis project Ga0325410, IMG submission 206182) | Populus deltoides microbial communities from Bellville, Georgia, United States - Xylem-PdIQD-R3 | ecosystem: Host-associated > Plants > Phyllosphere > Stem > Wood/Secondary xylem...
AAGACATGCATTAACAACGCTCGAATGTTATTTTATATTGAAATAAATAATCAAACCCACAACGTACATAGAATATTCAAACTTTTGCACATATAGACTTGCCATGCTTGTTCAATTTACAATACTTGGCCTCTCCTCATATACTTGCTGAGTTCAACTCAAGATTTTCTAGTCTTCATCTCTGCAGCAAGAAGGATCATCCAACTCTGAGAATCAAGGTTTATTTAAAGAGCTTTCCACTTACCCTTTAGAAACATTTTCACACTTATTCTCCATGTCTTTAGCACTGTAACAGTTCATTTGTCTTGCCAAAGCTAGTTACCCTGATTTCTAATTTGTTTTTACACAGGCCACACAAGTCCTTTCCATGGGATTTCACCGCGGAAAATATTGTAAAAGAGCCTTCACTTTCCAAGTAAAATCTTTTACCCTGTGGAATTAAAAAAAACTACAACTATTATAGCACAAGGTACTTTTAATATGTTTACAAGAAACAAGTGTGTCATGGTTAACTGATGAAGATGAACCATACTCACGGTAACGTTCCTGATTTGGATCTCATAATACCAGCAAGCATGGCCTATCATAAAATGAGTGTGCAACACTTTGATTTTACTTAAGACCACGTTGAATTTCCCATCATCCACCAAGCAAGATACTACATGAAACCATGGAAGAACAAAACCAGGTAAGCAGCAGATGCAGTCCTTGGAACAGGAAATCCCCACTGCTTAAACCAAAATTTAAAATGGCAAGGAAGCAAAAAGTGATTCAAAGCAAGATGAGTGACAAACTCAGATTCCCAACCGTCCAATTCCTTTGATCCAATCCGATGGAAAACATCAAGTACATGCCTTGGATCAGATAAGATGACACTTCCATATCGTCAATTGGCTGCAACAAATGAAACCCAGTTTCGTTTTTGCCTTATCTTTATCATGTGGGCACCCCCTCGTTCCCCATCAATGTAAACCCCTCACCAACGGGTGCCCTGGCCCGCAACCCACATGCAGGCGACTGAAACCCCTTTATTTACTGGGTTCCCCAAGAGAAGCAGAACGGGTCACTCTTCTGTCACAACCACCCACCACCCACCTCTTTACCTTTTTTTCACTGTATGCCTAAAATCATGACCTCCGAGGCTCCACCAACTTCTCGAGCCTACATTATAACAAACACTTGTGATAGACATCAATGTTAGAAACCAATTCTGGGAGTCCTTGCACGATAAATGATTTGCTAGTACGCTTTGGGATGGCCAGAACCACGGAACCCAAAAACATGGAACATTAGGAGAAGAGGGAGCTAGACTTGCCCAAAAACCCATTAGATGATGTATAAACTTACTTACATTAAGAGGTAGGGTAAAGGTAAGGTGGTTATGTACAAGGTTCGGGATGGTTTGGTTCAGAAAAAAAGCACAGGTATCGCTAGACATTGCGGCTATATATAAATTATGTATAACTGGACACCATACAATACTAGCTCCATAAAAGGTCCAAAATTGGATTATATCATTCTTGCATCTATTTTTTATACCAGCAAACTTGACATCTTGAATAGTAGTAGACTGGCACCCATCTCATTCTTACCAACTGAAATAGCCATTGCACTCTCTAGCTGCCTGAACCCAAAACCTGACATAAGAACGACAGCACATAATTTTCTGTTAATATCCACATTCTAAAAATAGTTAAACGCAAGGGAAAGGGCTCTCATGGCATCTGAACAGGATTTACAGCTAAGGAATGCAAGGACAGAAGTGTAAAAACTTGCTTTATACAACTAGAAAATTACCTTGAACCCGAGGAAGCCAAATCTAACAATTCAAAGGACTAGATGCTGAAGGAAGTGGCAGATGTTTGGCTTCTTTAGCATCCTCACCCTCCACGCCCGATGGATTTTCATTGACTCTTGAATTTAAAGTGCCTGGTTTAATCCTCTGTACCTCCTCTCTGGTGTAAATAACAATCTTCCTAACCATGCCGACGAATTCCCTGTTTCACACACGATGTCACCAGTTGTACAAGACCACAGCAGGAAAAACCCAGACAAATGCCTATATCTGAGTCAAAAGACAACAGACAATAAACTTTTCAAACAAAATTTAAAGAGTCCTTACTGCCAGGGATCATCTCCAACAAGCATCATATCATCCTCGTCATCAGTATACACAATCAACCAATTCTTTTGGGGAGCCAGTAATTCACCATTAAATTCAAACAACCGGTCCAATTCAGCTATCAACTCATCATAGTTATTGAACCTCGTAAGATCAACAGATCTACCAAGTGCAATCCCCTGCTTGTGAACCTGAAGTAACAAAAGATGCAATTAGCTTATGAATTTTTTTCTAACAGGCATATACCAAACATCTCATGTAACCAAAGAAAGATGTTTGGTGAGCAAATAGGCAAGAACCTTTGTACAACTCCTGGTTGAGCTGTTTTGTGCTTTTCCATGACTGTCCCTCATACGCATGTGGCCAACCTGGAATGGTTTCTCGTTTTCATTTTCATCGGCCAACTTTGAACCCCTGGAGTGTTCTGACTTCTGATCTGATTCAGATGTGAGTTGGTGACTCGCAGGTTGGGTGTGAACCATCGGTTCTTTCACCATGTTTGTTGAACCTGCTTGCTCTGGTGTGGCGGGTTTACTAATTTTCAGGGGAATACCAAATAGCTTGCAGTTTCCATCCAAAGATTTTCCGGTATTATGTTCTTGCACCAGTTTGGGTTTCGGTATTAGCTCTCTTGTATGAGCATGATTATCAAAATGAGATGGCGGGGGAGGCATCATACAGTTTCCATGAGATTGCTCGACTCTCTGACCGTGAAGCATGGGATACTCACTGAATGCACTGTATCTGATATTTTCCCTTGATTGATATGTTACATCGCTGCTGCCTTGTATTGCAACCCTAGAGTTTGATTCTGACAACTTTAGAGAGAGGCCTGGGGACATTATGGACCATGGGCTGGCAAGCAAATTGAACTGCCCTTGATCTGACAAGTGTTTCTTCATTGGATTAGCGCCCCCAGCAGTTTGGTCAACAAACGGAGCACCAAACCCATGGGATGAATCAGCATTTGCCCCGAAGCCAGATAGCAAATCTGTGTAGGTCGGTTCCTGTCTGGCAGAGGATATCCACCACTCTGATCCAAATCTTCTTGAAGATGATAACACATCAATCTTCTCATCGTCTGCTGAGGGTGGCCACATAACAGACTTTTCAGCAGCATCAGACTCGTTGACCTCTTCAAAATTGCCTCTCAAGGTTGAGAACTCTTGACCTCGCAAGACCCTTGAAAATCCACTTGCTGATGAAGGGTCTGCAGTTACTTTGGATGAACCTGCACAGTAATAGTCAAGAGACTTAAATATCATTTTAACTACTTAAATTATCTACAGACATCATCAATGAACGACAGAACCAACCTTCTCTGGTAAGAACAGAGGAGTCAGGAGATGAGGGCACCATGTTTGCTCGGGGCCTTTTTGGCCTGGGCATTGGAAGAGGATTTAGTGCAGGAGGTGCAAGAGCAGGCTCTATTTTCCATGGTGAAACTCTATCTGGTCGAGGTATTGTAGAAGTTTCATCCCATCTCACCTGGTAGGAACATAAAACACTGTTTAGCACTCTAAATGAAAGTGCTACATGCCATCATATATACTACAATACTACCTTAAGGCACCTCCATTTAGAATCCTTCCACCTACTGGGATCAGCATCTTCAATTCCGACAATGGTGCCAGTAAATCTACAACAGAAAATCATGAACCACCAAAATGTTACGTTTTCCATGGACACAAACATCCAATAATCCTACAAAGCTTAAATCACAGACGAGAAATTGCCAGGGTACATCAAACTTCCAAATAACATGTAGCTTTCAGCACAAAACCTGAAAGCAAGCAGCAGTCATACCTTTGCTCAGGAGCTTCTTCTCCTTCAAATCTCATTTTAAACCTCATCCCTATGGAATAATTACTCTTGACAGACTCCATGTATTGATCAAATGGGACAATGAACTCAGCAGGACTTGTCCTGTTGCAAGACAATTAGAATAATTAAGGTAACCAACCGAAGGCAAGAAATTAATCGCTCGATTGTACATTTTAATATTTAGATATGATAGATGTATTCCCCTTATTTTTGTTTACCAGAATAAGTTACAAAAACAAGACCATTCCACTTCAAGGAACCAGGCCATGCTAATCAACAATCAAATCCCATGATGAACAAAAATCAAAATCAAGGAAAATCAAAACATGTACAAATTTGCATATCAACTTATAAATAAATTACTCTACTAGTTCATTTGTTCTCGACACATGTTAGTAATAAACCACTCACCTTGGCTTGTAATAAACAGTGAACATTGTCCCTGTTGAAACAGCATGCCATGCGGTAGCAAGAACACCAAGATGCATGCTGTGGCTGGATATGACCGATGATGGAACATTACTCTGCTGTCTCATTGCTCGTCTAACACCAACTCGAAGTTCTCCATTCTCACCTCTATAAAATGCAAAATACACATTTTATTCCACTCAGACAAGTCAAAATTAAATTAGAACATCAAATCTAATGGGTATAACAAGGAAAACAGACCTTAGAAATATAAAGGCATCACCAGCAACAAGCCTTTTAGAGCTAACAAACACACTCCATCCACTCTGAAGCAAGTGCCTCCGTGGTTGACCTGGCATTAAAATCATTTTGTGTATCAAGCAACTGGTGGCTTAAATGCTACAACAACAATCCATGCCTTGAAAGTTGAAGCTAAATGCATTAAAGCTTTATGGCAGCAAGTTGACATCATCATCGCAACAATGGAGATATTATACTAAAAGGGGTCTCGATACATTCACAAATAGGTGGGAAAGGTTTGAATATGTTCCCACCACAGGTGTATTAGAGGAAATAACAGGGTCATTGAGTATAAGATGATTACCCCGAAAAATGTGCCTGAATCGCCATTCACTTCCATGCAAATCCTTGGCAACCAATTCCTGTGTTGGAGGCTGCCTTGACATATCCTGTAATTCAGCAAGTATTAAACATCCAAACTTACAACTGAAGTCCTAATTCAACAAGAAGGTCCACAGGTAAACCCCAGGTAGAAGCTGTAAAAACCCACCAATGGTGGAAGACATTCATCTGCATGTCGTCTAAGAACTGAAAAACCACCATGAGTACTGGTATCCGAAGCAGTCAGGGTTTTACAAAATGAATGTACATGAAATCGCGGTGGTGGAGGTGGAGGAGGCTCCTTCTCCGATGCATTCTCATCTTGCTGACATTAAAGAATCCATGGAAAAAAATCAGAATTTCTATTCCAATCCCGAACGCTACATAATCACAAATCAACAGCGAATACTTACGTTGTGCAAAGGAAGTAGAGTCACTTGTGCAAACACCTCATCAGTATCCGGTTCAGCCTGTGATAATTCACACACAAATTAATCGCAGAAGCAAACCACCAGACACGCAAAACCCTAAAAAACCCAACACGAACTAATAAGCAGATTTCGCATACCTTCAATTGAACATTAACCACACGACACAAGATCTTCGGTAGAAGATTGTACAACGGCATCTGCTGGTCTGCTACCTGATTCGTCGATGCCTCCACCTACACCCATTTCACAACCCAATCACACCAAAAATCCAACAACAAAACCTTCAAAAGTCCAGAAAACAAACTAACCCGCAAAAATGATTGCTGAATTATAGCTAAAAAATCTCCAAGAAAAAGGCCAAAAAAAAAGATATAGCTAGAACAAAACAAAACCAAACCTGCTCTAGATGTCCTTGAGGGAAATAAAACACATGATCTCCTTCGCGAGGTACAGTCACTAGAGGACCAGCGCAAGCATGCCATAGCTCATTATACAACGCAGTCTCAGCATCTACAACAGCACAAAACAAACTCAAAATCCAAAAGAGAAATCCACAAAAAAAAAATCACTTCAAACATCCACTGAAGCGTGAATTGTACCTCTAGCTGAGCTTGGATGGGTGGAATGACCTTTTTGCCCTTCCATGGCTTCACTGTAACCAGAAGAGAAGCTCTCTCCTCCTCCTTTAATGTTTCCACTGTTAGCTTTTGCTGAAATCTCTGAGGAAGCCATAAAATTATCACAATCTTTCCTTCTATTACTTTAGATCTCTTCTTAAAACAGAATAATTAACTTAATTTCACAAATAATCCAACTCTAATCAACCATTTCTCCACTTTCTCTCTCTAAAACACAATTAATCTTCACAGTTACACACGCCAACACCATAAAACTACTACTCTCTCATTTCTCCATCAAACTTCCTCGTTTATGCTTCAATTTCGCTCTTCACTTCTCTCTATCTCTGCAATTCTATCTCTCTCTCTCTCTCTCTCTCTCTTTATTATTCTCTCTCTATCTTCTTTGTGTGCGTTTTCTTTTTCGTGTGTTGTTTGTGGAGGAGGAGAGACTTTAACCATCTCTGGTCAAAACAGAGTTGCAATCATTTCAACTGCAGTCAAATGTTAACCAGTCTTATTACCGGCATTAGCCGGTCACCTGTATTCTCTTATTATTTTTCTTAACGTTCAGTATATACTACTTGTCTCTATCAAAAGAATGCCCACGCTTTGGGAATGCATTTTCAAATACTTTCATTTTATTTTACTAAGTAAAGTAAAATAAAATCTAAAACCCTTCATTTTATGAATTTTAAGATTGTTTGGTATTACAATAATTTTTATTTTTTATATAATCATCAAGAAAAAATTATTTAATTAATTAAATAATTTTTTTTATATTACAGTAGTGTTTGATATTGTGATAAAAATTGTTTTTTAAATTATTTTTTGTTTGAAAACGTATTAAAATAATATTTTTTTAATTTTTTAAAATTTATTTTTTATATCAGTATATTAAAATAATCTAAAAACATACATAAAAAAATTAAAGCAAAAATAAATAAATAGGAGAAATCTCATACATAATTGTCCTTCAAATCTTTATTTTTAAAAGCTAAGATAATTCATTTTTTCTATTTATAAAGATGTGTTTTTTATTTATATTATATGTAAAAATTTATTTTACAGAAGTTTCAATGAAATACATGTCTTTTAAATTTTATTTTTTAAAAATCATACTAAAAATATTTTTTTAAAACCTATTTTTTAAAACTATAATTATAAAAATTACTCCTATATCAACCACGACTTCTACTTTCAAGAAAGACTTTTAAAATTTGACAAAATCCATATTTTATTTTTCTTGGGGAAAAAATATTAAAATCTTTAAAAAAAACATTTTTTTTAAAAAAAAAAACGTTGTTGTTTCCAAGCCTGGACACAAGGAGATTCGAAACGTTGTCTTGTTTATTACCGGATAAGAGATGGTAATAATTTTAATACCAAAAAAAAAAAGGCGGTTGTTTTTTATTTGCTCGGAGCTAACGGAGTTGATTAGACGTTAAGCCGTGTCAATATATGATAGGTGCTTTCCAGCTAACGGCGTTTGTTATAATGGAAAAGCTGTTCAGATTTTATGGGGAAGTGGTTTTGCCGTGCTATTAACAGGCAGGTTTGGATGGATGTGAAATGGGAGGGGTGTGCAGTTAACTTCAATGGCGCACGTTAGCAATGTCTCTATCTATTGAACTGTCTTCTTTAATCTTACCGCATTTTCTGTAGCTGTTTCGCCATGTGCTGTCGTGCGCCATGGGTTGTAGGGTACCGCAATTATGAACAGCCATGGCCACCCATACTATGTCGTCCGATTATTTCCTCGTGAGAAATCTGATTATATCGTGGTAAACATAACTAGAGATTCGATCTCTTACTTTATTGATGACAAGGACTTTATACGATAATGTTTGTTTTCATGAAATTGAGGTGGCTACTTTTGCTATTTTTGGTAATGTTTACAGTCATCTTTACATATTTTGAGCTAAGATAAAGCTATAAAGCCAGGCTTTATTCGATTTCTTGCTCCATTTCCTAAAAGATCAAAGGCAAAACCTACAGCTGGTGCCTGGTGATGAGCACTAACCTATGATCAAGACAAGAACATTGTTTTCCACTAGCAAAAAAATTGTTTCTTGAGGTACAGAGAAGGCTATGAAACCAAGAAAAAAAATGGTTTCGAAATTTTATTTTGCATGATGGAGAAATGAAGGCAAATTTTGAATTTTTATACGGGCCATGCTCGCCAAGCCGGACAAGTCCCATTTCAAATAGACATTTATATCATATAATACATGCTTTGCATCGCCAATTAGCCCTATAGTAAACATTTGATCATTGCTTTTTTTAAAAAAAATGGTGCGTCCATGTTGTCTTTGCAGAAACTAATGACCATTTAATTTGCTTTTTATAGTAATTATGTGCAAATTAGGAGGTGTGAGATATTTGTGGAGACCTGGAAAGTTATTTGAGAGTGGAGACCTAATTCACTCAGGGCCTTCCATTTTTAAATACAATATCTTTTAGTATTGACAAGGAAAAATTATTTTGAAAATGAATATTAACCTGAAAAGTTAGTATATTAGTGTTTTAGGGTATTTACATATAATATTTTTTTTATCAAGTACCAATGAGTATATGATGTAAGATTGCTAGTTGATAATATATTCAACAAACAATATAAACATTACATCTCTAAAAGCATTTTAAATTGTTAATATATAGATTTGTTTTATATACACTCCAGCAAAAACAATTATTTCGACAGCCCATTTGTATTTTAATGTATTTAGTATCAATACTTTTGAATTTTTTTTAAAAGAAAAGTTTAATGAATGAAAAAAATAATATTTTAATAATATATTTTGATTTTTTGATTTTTTTATAGACATATATAAAAATGATATTTCTCGGATAAAAAAATATTTTGACTATTCCATTGGAGCTACAAAACACATGGAAGAAAAGTAATAAAAATTGTTTTTTTTCCCTCGTGCATTGAAGATGCTATGAGTATAAAAGAAGTTTTGAATGATTCATATATATATAAAGAATTGTGCTAGAATATTCAAAAATTTCATAACCACAAGCGTGTAAAAGACAATCTCACCGACGTCGTTACATGATGTTTATATTATAAACGACAAATTTTGGAGCCCCAGAAGAATCTCGATTAAATATACTTTAATTTAAATTAAAACCAAATACCTCATCAATTTTATAATTAGTTTTAATAAACAATGAAAATCGTATTATAGATAGCAAATCTCGTTGCATAAAAATATTCTTCAATAAAAAGGTTTTTCTTTTTTTAAGAATCATTCTAGTTAATTTTGTACTGCCAAAACAGTCTCTGCTAACTCACAAAAAGATTTAATATAATAAATTATGAATTTTTTTTACACCAAAACGAGTTATGAGAAATTTTATTTTATTAAAACAAAACTTAAATGGAAAAGAAAAACTTTATTTTTATTATTATTGTTTTTTTGGACAATGAAGGTTTTTAGGTGAAGGGGATGCCGGTATGATCCGGATAAAGATATATTTTTTTTAATTTTTATATTTTTAAATTATTTTAATGTTCTTATTAAAAAATAATATTTTAATATAAAAGCAATCATAATTTCACTCACGGATACCCTAATATAAACAAAAGATATTAGATATTTTAGAGAATGTAAAGTTTGATTTGGTCAATTAAACATTTAGTTATTGTTTGATAATTTGATGTATAATATTTTTTAATTAAAAAATATTTAAATAATATTTTTTAAGATTTTTAATATTAATACATTAAAATAACTTATTAATAATTTTAAAAAAATATAATTAAAGAAAAGGCAGGTACAACAACAAACGGGTCAGTTATAAATGAGTTCCTTCGACAACACACCATTACATTAGAGACGAGAAGAACGAAAACGGGTGCCGAGAAAATGAAGGGCAAGTTCACGTGATGGTCCAAGCAGGCAGCAGGGGAGGAAGAGCAGGTGATGGAAGTCAGTGGGCCCCACATGTATTGTCTATTAGCAGTTGTGTATGGTCTAAAGCAACAAAGGGATGAATCTTTGTCCTGAAAAGTTTTTATATCTCCAAAAGAAAAATCTTTTTAACATTCTCTCGTTCTATTTTATTTACCCTATCCTCTGCCACCACTGTTGCTCTAGCCCTATCGCACACGCACACGTTCTGCAAGGTCATTGGTGCTTTATTCCTCGCCCCTTGTCTCATCCAAGGAGAAACTTTGCTACGTTAATGCCGCCCGGTTCTTGTAAGAATATTAAATTAATATTTTCTTGAAGTATTTTTAATATATTAATATAAAAAAATATTTTTTAATTGGTTTAGATATCGACTCCCCTCACTACGAACAGAGACCATACATGATCACCCATGTCATTTTTTGGGAAGCACAGATATAAAGAAATAAACATTGAATTCAATTCTTCTATTTTACCATCTTATTATTAAAATTATTATACACACCAACCATTAATTTATATATATATTCCAGTCAATATGTCAAATTATCAATTATTATATTGACTAATATATTAGCATAATTCAGCAATAAGGGCATTTTGGAAATTTAAA
>Ga0325410_1009240_pt1 | contig 10556 bp, 10 predicted proteins | sample PopdelMetagenome_16_FD_206182 | JGI IMG/M metagenome (GOLD analysis project Ga0325410, IMG submission 206182) | Populus deltoides microbial communities from Bellville, Georgia, United States - Xylem-PdIQD-R3 | ecosystem: Host-associated > Plants > Phyllosphere > Stem > Wood/Secondary xylem...
TGCCCATTGCAAACTAGTAGCTGGAACGAGGTGCTTCGAATTTAACTTTATAGTAAAAATATACATTAAATTAATATATTAAATCAATTTAAAAATATATAAAAAGTAGTTTTAAATAAAAAATTAAATTTTTAAAAAACACCATGTTTATTTTCTTTTATCATCAGTAAACTTGGACATGATTCTGAGCGATCGAGGAGCGGGCGGACAGATGAGGAAATTCAGTGAGTTGATTGACATTGAAGACGTTTCTCAAACTCACTGTCAATCTCTCCACAATTTCTATTTGCGCTGGGCATGCAGGCGATTTCACTTGGTAAAGAAAATCAAAGTGAGTTTTGAAGATCATTACGATATTCTTCTTGTTTTCTTTTGTATTGACACGGTAAAGAAATCAAAATTTCTATGAGACAGGAAACAAATGTATATACACTACAGTCTAACCTGCAGCCAATAGCCAAAGCATAATTAGAGATGATACTGCAATAGTTATCCAGCTAAAAAATGCTAATGCAACTGACATTTGGTATCTTTGGCACTCCCCCACAAAACCACAATTCCCCAAGTCATGGAAGTAGAGCACTGTGATGCCTGCCGAAGCTGAAGCGGCCGCAAGAGACAATATTGCCGTCACCTGTATACAAAATTTCACAAATTTGCACTGTCAGATGACAATCATACGAGGACGGGACTGATCTAGAATTAGTGATGTAAGCTTTCTAGAACAATAAAAAGGTTATATAGAGGCTGACCCAGTCTCCAACGACAAAAAGGCTGAGCAAGACAGTGTTGTGGAGGGCCTTCTTTTTCACCAAAGCATATACATCCAATAGTGCTAGTCCAAAGCTCCAGATGACTTGCAGACCCATTGAAGCGATGAGGTAGCTGCATGAACAAGGAGAAAACACTGGTAATCGCCAACAAGTTAAGCCTTGTGCGTCAAGTGAACGATCAGTTTATCAAACCAAAAGTACATAATATATATGTTGTTTAACCATTTTCCTCACAGAAGATGCTGTTACTACAGAGAGTTCAAAAATAATCCATGGCTTAAGGCTAATCATAACACAGATTGGCCTAAATATTGTTGAACAACTGGTAGGGCATTGAGACAAATTCATTGTGGGAACTTAAAAATAGCAGGTGACAAGTTTATGTAAAGACAGCACCAGTAAGAAGTAAACTAAGCACCATACAAAATATGTTATTGAAATAACACAAGGCAAGTAAAACTCGAAAGCATTGCAAGAACAAAGGAACAGCAGAGAAGGAACGAGGGCTCTCAAGGTGTTTTATATAAGGTAAACTGAGAGGGGCCAATAGGAGTCAACTATAACATATGCAGTCACAAACGAAGGCCTCTTCACAAAGAGCCCATCAATTCTCTGACTAAATTTCAACTCTGTGGAGTATGTATTTTAAGTCAGAGCACTGATCTGCCACTAAAATTATTCATTTAAATTTCTGAAAATCATGGCTACTCACTGTTTGAGTCAAAATCTTTTGCTCCAAGCCCAAAACAGTTCAATAAAAAATTATAACTCTTCACAATCCATTTTCAATTTTTGCTACATAAGTTCGATGTGATGCTTGCAACACCAAGCCAACAAGTCCAAAGAAGCATTTCCCTATGAAATGTAGCTTCTACCTTTTTCTTCAGAGTCTTATCATCATCATATCATTGTCAGGACCGTGTGAACCATTAAGCTTACGTTCAAGAATGCAAAATGATGTAGCTTAGGCATGTTTCAAGAATTTAATAATTTCCAAAGGCAGTGATTGATGCAGCGAACTTTTCTTTAGGGAAATAAATCACCAGCATGGAATTTTCAAACTAAGTTTTGAGACTTTCACCCAGAGCTTCAGTACAGCATCCAATTCTTTCATTTTGTTAACGGTAAACAGGAAAGGAGGTTTACTCTCCAGCAGAAGCCATTGATAACAAACAAGCAATGAATTCGATGCCAGTCTGATACTCAATTCATAACTATCAGAACAAACACCTTGCAGACAATTAGCAACAAAAGATCATCAAGAGAACAGCGTTGTCCTAAATCACGCCAAATTATAGATGAAAAGGCAATTAATTAAATCACAGAATCCTGGATTTTTGCTACATATGGAATGCATCAAGTTCTTCCAATGCAATCATTTATTTTCTTGAAAAATCTCAAATGCGAAATGGTAAATTCCAATCCTAATTAATTAAAACCTACACGTAATGAAAAGATATCAAATAGCAACTCAAAAATAAAGTCACGGAAAGAACGATCTGAATTGGGAAAGAGCGAATAATGATATAATACCAGAAAGCAGTGAAATCGAAGAAGCTAGTGGTGGTGGTCATGGCAGTAATGGAGCCAGCTGCAAAAACACACTGCGAAAGCCTCAAAGCAAGCCCCGTCAAAGTCCCCGGAGTCCCAGCAAAATCCCTCATTGTTTTTTGTTTGCCCACCAATTTCAACAAATTTCTAACCTCTTGACGGGTAAACGGAAACACCCATCTCCTCAAACCATCAAGAAACCAACGAAAGAAAGGACCTTTAAAACTTTACAGAGGAGAGGATATCAAGAAAGAAAATGTAAAATATCTGATACCCAGAAACTGAAATTGAGGAGTAAAGAATTATGTGTGGGAGAGTAAAAAGGACGGTGAAAATACGGTGCAGGAAACGGATGGGGAACAAAAGGAGAGAGGGAAGATCGCAGAGGACATGGAACAAAAGAGATTATTAAATGGGAACAGGTATAGAAGAACGGGCATTGGAGGCTTGACAAGTTATGATGATGATCATCACGGTCATAAAATGTTAATTACTAAAAAAACCGCTACTCGATTCCCACACCAAGTCAAACTTGATTTGCTTGCTTGCTTCAGCTACCAGCAGGATGATTGTACGCTTTTCTTTATGAATTAACTACCAAAAAACTACCCTTCATTTCTAGGATCCCCGTCAATGTTGTCCTTTATTAATATGTTATTATTTAACGTTTTCAATTCTACACTTTGCGCGAGTTTGGAATTCTAATTAGTATTTTATCTTTAAAATATTTTTTCTTTGAAAATATTATTATTTTTATAAAAAAAATTTTGAAAAACTTATTTTAAAAAAAAAACTCAACTCCAAACTCCAAAAATTATTTGAAAATTAAATTATTGCAAAAAACAATTATCACCTAAGCTATCATTAAGGTTTAACTTTTTTTTTAATCATTAGAAGATAAAGATAACATATCTTGAATTACAAGAGAAGCAATGGACAGAGGGGCTCTTTCGTAAATAGTCTCTCCTCTTTATTCCTGCAGCCTTTTCTTTTTCTTTTTTTCAATTGCAGTCTTAGCAGTGATGTATAGTCATGAAGATTTTAGAGGAGTGATTAATTAGTGATCGTAATCCCTTTATTTTTTATAGTAATGTTTTTTTTTTTTTTGTGAAATAAGCTTTGTCAAACCACTTTAAATGTTAAATTCTACGCGCCTTTATTTATTTATTTATTTTTATATTGTTTTTTCTGCTAGGGTTTTGTAAAGCAGTTTTATTACATGGAGGTGAATTTGGTTTTGTTTAAAAGAGAAAGAAAAATGAAAAGGTGTCTTCATTTGGTTTGGTAAAAACTCTGTTGTCATGAAACTGGCAATTAATCATTCTTTTAGTTCCTGAGCTGGTCCTCAAGCATCCTTTTTAGTTGATCGGTTTGCATTTTCATAAACATTTCCTAGGTCCCTGTCAGTCAAGACATTCTGAAGATGACAATTACTGAGAAAATACCAAGCACCTCAATTTTCCACTTATGCCAGGCAAATGGTTCAACGTACGTATCGACCAAGTGAAGGAAACCTAGCAAACGGTTCTAATTGTTTGGCAAGCCCAACACAAACTTCCAACTACAATTTTCTTGTTCCGACAAAGAATTACTATGAAATTTGGTGTATTTATGTGAAAATCTGGCTAAATTCCTAAGATGTGTAAGAAACAGTTGAAAATAAATTTTGAAGAGTCTATAAAAAGAGCAACATTAACTTCATCTCAAAGGAAAACCATGCAAAAATGCACAAAGAAATGATCAACAAGTGCTTGCAATTGTCTATCAATGTCTAGATGATAACATTTTTGAGATGATGGCTAATGCAACCACTATCAAGTAAGCATGAAAAGTTTTACAACAATCAAACAAAGAAGCTGATAATGTAAGAAATGCACCCTATAAAAGTTAAAAGGTGACTTTGAAAAATTGTGTATGCTTAAATTATAGAGTATTTTAGATTATTTTGCTAGAGTATTGGCCATATACAATCAAATAAAGAGATATGGAAAGAAAATGAAAGAAACACGCATGGTAGAAAAGATCTTACACTCACTGCAAAAGAAATTCCACTATGTGGTGATCGTAATAGAGCAATCACATAATATGATTTTTTTTGACAAATTAAGGTCTCATGGGAAAACTACAAGTCCATAAAAAAGAGTTAACGAAATTCAAGAAGATATAGGTGCACAAGCACTCTTCTCAAAATTCTCTATGAAAATAAAGTAAGGTGGATCTAGATATACCCAACGAGGTAAAGGATGTGGACAAGGCAGAGGGAGAGGTAAATTTGAAAGAAAAGACCGAAACAACCTCAGAAGGTCAACCGGTCAACCAAATAAAGCAAATTGGTCAATCGGTTCCACTAACAGTAGCAATCCAAGACCCAGGTTTGACAAAACAAAAATTAAGTGTTATAATTCTTGAAAAATGGGTCATTATGCTAAGGATTACTGGAATCTAACCAAAATGGCTAAATAGAATGACAATCTAGTGGTGAAAGAGGAGCAACAAGCCATTGTATTACTAGTCCATGATGAACAAATAAAAACTAAAAAAACATATGGTCTCTAGACAATGGAGCTAGCAATCACATGTATTGAGACAAAGACAAGTTTACTAAGCTTGATAAATCAATTATAGGTAATGTCACATTTGCAAATCATTCAAAGATTTTCATCAAAGAGAAATGTACGATTCTGATTCAAATGAAAAATGACAATCATTAATTTATTGGTGGTGTTTATTATATTTCAAACTATAAAAAGTAGTATATTGAGTTTCAAACAATTATTGGAGAAGGATCATGAAATTGAGATGAAATATCGTACGTTGACATTATTTGATACTGATGAAACTATGATTGTAAGGGTAACCATGACAAATAACATAATATTTTTGCTAAACATAGAGATGGATATACCTAAATGCTTAAAGGCATATGTTAAAGATGAGACCTAGTTTTAACATATGAGACTTATGCATATAAGCTTTGGTATCTTAAAGATAATGACACAAAAAAAAGATGTTGAAAGGTCTATCACCTATTGAACATCCAAATCAATTGTGTGAAGGATCTTTAATGAGTAAACAATTTCACAAGAGCTTTCCAAAAGAGTCTACCCCTACAACAAATACACATAAACATATATGGTCATGTTCAACCATGTTTATTTAGTAAAAATTTATATTTCCTACTTTTTTATTGATGATTATAATGGAAGAACATGAGTATGCTTCTTAAAAAAAAATATAATGTATTTATTTATTTTAAAAAGTTTAAAGCGTTAGTTGAAAAAATAAGTGATTATTCTATGAAATCACTTAGAATTGATAGAAGGTGAATTTTGTTCAAATAAGTTTAATGAGTTTTGTGAAAATCATGGTATAAAAAGACTCCTAACAGTGCCTAGATCCCCACAACAAAATAAGGTGGTAAAGAGAAAGAATAAAAACATCCTCAATATAGCGAGAAACATGTTCAAAATCAAGAAGATGCCAAAAAAGTTTTGAGATGAAGCTATAGATTATGTTTTTTACTTATCAAATAGGTTTTTTTATGAAAGACTTGAATGACATGACTCTATAAAAAACAAACTTATTCATATAAATATTACTCTGAACACATATTTATATTAACTTAGGATAATTCAAGAGATTGAAAAGATAAATATATTTTTAATAGTTATCCGGTTCTAATAGATCTGGATTTAAATTTATAATACTCTGAATATATATTTATATTAATTAAAGATAATTCAAGAAATTTATATCTAATAGTAATCCATACACTTAGAAAAACTACAAAAACTTTGATTTCAAAATTAATTCCAACTTATTTTAAAGGTGTAAAAAAAAAAAAAAGTTGGTAGGCCGAAGATCCGTAGACGAGGAATATCGCACGAGTGAAAAGCCATCTGAGTCGAGATCACAGCCTTCTACATCACTTTTTTGTTTTTTTACGGTGCTACCTATATATTTGAGAATTGTTTCATGTTTCAAGGCTAAACACTGGGTTTTGTTTTTTCTTGGGTTCAATCAAATCTTGGATGTTTTTTTAACCAAGGATGAGTTTCAATCTCATCGATATATCAACAACGTTAAAGAGAACATGAACACATTGGGTTAATAAGAAGAACTAGCTATCTTACGCAAGACATTGCTTGAAAAGAAATTTGTGATTGCAGCTTCATTATGACTCTTGTTCAGGGATTAACAAAAATGTGCGAAAGGTACCAAAAGAACTAGCGCGTAGTGGTAGCTGCCTCTTGCATACGCAAGAGATGCTGCCAGGTTCAATTCGTAGAGAAGGTTGAACCTCTACCCCTGCCCCATCTGCAGCATAGAAAAAAAAAACCTGGTTTTTCATGAAAGGAAATGATTTTCTAGGGAAAACTAGTATTGAGGAGAGCTACACACAAGGGCTTACATGAATAAATGAATACCGCCATCAATCTAAAAACATAGACCATTGGATTATGAGTCCCCCACCCTTGTTCATAATGCACTCACTTCTCTTTCTCAACCAATGTAGGATGTTGTCCTCGAATATGCATTTATTTCAATGGATTTTTATGAATCTGATCTACCACTAGGAGAAACAAATAATATGACATAGGTACAAAGCATTACCAAGGAATGGTGTGTTTCTTATCTGAAATTCGATACAGCTCGTGCTGATTACGAGAAACAGTATCGTCCATCATGAATCTTTGCTAAACATGCCCGACCAGACCTCTGACATGAGAGATTACATACAAAGGAAGCCCAACTAAGCCTGCTAAAATCCAAGACAGGCAATTGATGCAAAGCAAAGGCACTTCAATAAGAATTTCGATGTCATTATCCAAACGCCTGCCCTATGAAAGGCTAGTAGACTTTATTCCAATCAACGCCACAGATGCTGACAGAAAGAGTACGTGATTTGACTTAATAGGTAGCTATTCTATTGTTCTTCAATAATATTTAGTTACGATCATGGATGATAAATGCAAATTCACTTGTCGCATTAACTCTCTGACAATCTTGCTTAGAAGAAGAAACGCAGATGGGTGTATGGAAGAGCCTTCACAATCAATAAAATAATTTATTTATTTAAATTCTGGATAAATCAGCTTTAATTTTATTAAAGAAATTAGCCACAAAGCTAGCATCACTTCCTCAGACCATAATACGGGAAGGGGAAGAAGAAGAAGCATCAGTCATAAATAGAGTATAGGATAATCAAAGTCCAACAGTGATGTAATTCAGCAGACTTATGCGTGTGGAAGACCACACGGCACTAAAATGTGTGGCTGATTAATGACCACAAAGTAATGAAACCGGAATCTTTTGCTGTACTATGACAGACAGAAGCGCAATGCTCAAGCCATCTCCATAAAATTAATCAGCAGCCAATAGCAATCAGATTACCTAAGAATTTGGCAACTTGCTTGAATTCCTCGAGCAAGGAGCTTTAAGAGGTCAAATTCTCCAAGCAGGGGAAACAGCAACAGAAACAGAAACCTGTCCACATTCCTCAAGCAGATAAGCAAGCAGAAAGTAGCATCGTGTTGTTAGAGGAGGAGACAGAATTTAACAAAAATTCACAACTCTGGAAACTCACTGGCATAGCAATTGCAACTTCAAAGGTTCAACAGAACTACTATAAATCCACCACCATTCATTTATTGTTTGCTACCACATAGGTGATACTAATCAAGAAATGGCCTTTAGTAAAACTTGGAAGTATATTAACTGAATACACATCTTCTTAGCACCAAGTAGAGTTACTCATTGATGTGAATTCCTTAATTGACCCACAAGGCTTTAATTGATACAAACTATGAAGGTAAAGCGTGAGAAAACCACACTGCAGATATTCTAGTTCTCTCTCTTTGGCACATGGCGAGTAAAAATCAGTTTTTTAAGTTTTTCATTTGATATAATCTGTCATAAGAATATGAAGATCGAACATATTGTTGTACAGAATAAGTGACTTGGCTAGTTGATGCAAAATTGGAGAGGGTTCCCAATGTTTACAGCTATGTCCTCCAGAATTGGGTTGTATCAAAACTAATAATTAAACTTCCTGGAGGCTACAGAATAAAGATCTGGTTTTGCAGCCAAAGTAGGTTCAGGATGCCAGAATACCTGCACACTCCTGATATAGGCAGCTTCAGGGCATGTTGGATGATAGTGTCAGACAATTATGGGTCTTCCAACACTAAACATAAAACTCTTGAATCAAAGAATTTGAATTACCTGACATGATAGAAAGCTCCAATTCCCTATGACAGACTTGAAGAAGATTTCCCTGACCCCCGAAATATGCCTTTTCTACGGAGAAAACAGTCTAAATTGCTTTCCAAAATTCCTCCATTAATCGTCTTCTGACAGGTAAAAGAAGTCCTGCACAAAAGACACATCTGAAAGAATTTGTCACATTTGACAGAAGACACCTTGCAAGTAGCCTATGAAGTCACCAGAAAGCTCTCATTTGCTCTTCCCGGGAATAAATAAGCTTCCATTTGGTTTTAATGACATTTTAAACAATTCCAGTAATATAGCTTTCAGAGCCTTTGATACGAGCCTCTTTAACAGCATATTGCAATCTTTCTTTGAGGAACATGTCGTCAACCATCTTTCCTTCAAAACCTATTTGCACTGCCGACCCCTTTTTAGGTACTATTTGCATTTTAAAATAATTTGAGAAAGTCAAACAAATGATAATTTCCCACTTCAAGTGCACACAACATCAGGAAAGGTCCATCTCTAGAAAAAAGTATTGCATCCTCAACTAACAAAATTACTTTCTGGTTTCTCCATTCATGCCCCCACAGGAGCTCAAAGCAAAAATATTGCTACTGCCAAAACACAAAATATATCTCTATGCTGAATATCGCATAGCTTTTTTATAAATAGTAAAATATCAATCTAACTTTTAAATAATATAATATATATTATTTTAGATTAATTTTAAAATTTTATTTAATTAAGTCCTTAGATGATTATTTCTAGATCTAAAATTGTAATTTCATATATTAATTACATTATAGTTTTATTAGAGTTATTTTTCTCTTTAATTTAACCCTCGAAACAAAAAAAATGTGATATTTTTTCTTTTAATTTCTTTTTTTAATCCTTTGCTCTTTTTTATTTAAATTTTTCACGTATTTTTTTTATTTTTTTCTTATTCTTTTGATTTTTTTCTCTTAACTCTTTTATAAAAATTTTATTGGTTTTTAATCTCAACTTTCAAACTAAATTTATGTTATTTTATTTTTTTTTAATTTTTTACTAATTCTTTTATTTTTTTTCTTTTTGTTTTAGCTTTTTCTCTTTCCAATATAATCCTCCTAAAAAAAAGTTGTCCTTTAATTTATTTTTTTATTTTGATCTTTTTTCTCATTATTTTAATTACTATTTTTTATTTTAGATTTTGTTGTGTAGTTATTTTTTGTTCTCATTATGTTCTTCACTGTTTGGTGGCTCAACCCAATTTTTTTTATTCCTTTTAATTCAATTTCATGCTCTTATTTTTTCAAGGTATCGTTTTTTTTTAAAAGAATATTTATCCGGTTAATATCATTATCTTTTATTTTATTGTGTGTATAAAAAAAGTATTCAATAAATTATTGGCTGGAGATCGATCGTCAAAAGATTTCGCCAGATTTGGTGAGCCTTCTTTCTCATCGTTCCATTCTCCGTCTTTTTGTCCCCTTATTTTATTCCTTTTTGGACAAACTTCCAATATATTTGAGAACTAATTGTTAAATTATCTACAAAATAATGTTGTTTTTTATATATGAAAAATTCATAAATATAATTTAGATAAAAATATAGACGAAAAACCTTTAATAATAGTTGAAACTTGAAAGTCTTTAACCAGGAATTCTTTAAAATTTTATTAAAAAATAAGATTAATACAAAAAATTATTTAATCAAATCATGACCACGTGTATCAAGGGGCGACAATAAATACCCTCGAATCAGGTTTTGCAACATCCATACCTAAACCTAAAAATTTTATCCGAACCCTATTAGGTATAAAACCAACCCTACTCGAATGAGTTTCAAGTATCTGTCGAGTATCTATATACTTAGTATTAGTTAGGTATTCGTTGGGCATTTATGCCCAAACCCAAACCATGTAAACCGATAAATCTTACATAAAAATAACTGGATAAATCTTCCATCAAATGATCCAACAGAGCAATTATAACAACCACATGCAGTACGAATTCTGCAAGAATTTACATCGTATAATTA
>Ga0325410_1009241_pt1 | contig 10556 bp, 6 predicted proteins | sample PopdelMetagenome_16_FD_206182 | JGI IMG/M metagenome (GOLD analysis project Ga0325410, IMG submission 206182) | Populus deltoides microbial communities from Bellville, Georgia, United States - Xylem-PdIQD-R3 | ecosystem: Host-associated > Plants > Phyllosphere > Stem > Wood/Secondary xylem...
CCAAACTATGTTCTTAAAAGCAGACCCATGTAATAGGAGTGAAGCCTCCTTTACTTTGGCTAGAAATCTCAACAGTTCTTTATTCATCATGGTGAGATGGTAAACTGGATTTTCCCACATAAATATTGATGTAAAAGCAATGAGCTTGGTTTTTGATTCATCTCTTGAGTTGTTTGTATTGATCTTCATTTAAACAATGATTATCTAGCATTTGTCATTAACACTAGTGATTAGATGTCAAAACTACATAGAAAAGGGGAGAAGAGGAGGTGGTTAGGTTAGAAAAAAGGAAGAAGATATTTGTGTTGCTTGTGTTATATTATATATAAGGATAATTTGATAATTTTATTAGATTTGAAAAATTAGATTGACTTCAAGGGAAAATGAGAAAAATAGTAAATTATATAAAGTTTTTTTTTTTTTTTGTTATTATCCCAATCTTGTTTTGTTGTTTTAATCTTTCTTTAAGGTAGGGTTAGGAGCCTATGTACGTGTAGACCTAAGTTCATAGGGAGGCTTAGTAGTTCTAAGCTCATTTCTTATTAATTTTTATGTTTATGATTTTTCTAAAACACATTTGGTTTACTTTTAGAAAGGGAAAGTTTTTAATATTTTTAAATTTATTTGACTTATAATACATCTAAAAAAGTTGGGGATGTCAACTCCACTTTGTTACTGTGTTTATCTGAACATTGAAGGAGGTGATCTTTTTTTTGTACCTGTTTTTTTTTGGATTTTCACTTCCTTTTCTTTATTATTCTTTTAATTTTATCATTCAACATTTACTTGATTTAAAATATTTTTTTCATATATTATTTTAGTTAGCATTTTATGAGGTTATCATAATCTGAAACAAATGTCCCAACATTTGGTTTGTACTCAGTTTCACAAGTGTTTATTTTTGTTATCTATAATTAATTAAACATTAAATGAATTTAAGTCCCTTTCGAAAGTTATCCACCCATGTTTAACAAGTAGACCAACCCATTTCTTGAATGAATTGCAAGTCTAAAGCCCTGTTTGTTTTTGCGTTTCAAAAGCGCTTTTGAAAAAAATTGAAATTTTTTTATTTTTTTATTTGTTTCAAATTAATATTATTTTAGTTAACATTTTATGAGGTTATCATAGTCTGAAATAAATGTCCTAACATTTGGTTTGTACTCAGTTTCACAAGTGTTTATTTTTGTTATCTATAATTAATTAAACATTAAATGAATTTAAGTCCCTTTCGAAAGTTATCCAACCAAGTTTAACAAGTAGACCAACCCATTTCTTGAATGAATTGCAAGTCTTAGGCCCTGTTCGCTTTTGAAAAAATTTGAAATTTTTTTATTTTTTTCTTTGCTTTAAATTAATATTTTTTTTGTGTTTGTAGATCATTTTGATGCGCTGATGTTAAAAATAATTTTTTTAAAATAAAAATATATTATTTTGATATATTTCTAAGTGAAAAGCACTTTGAAAAGCAATCATACACTCAAACACGCTAATGCGAAAACCTATCACCCTCGAGATGGTAACCACATTTCTCTTTTGACTTGTACCAATATGGGTAAGGTGGTTGTAACGGACTATAAGGCATATGGAAGATTTGTTATAGCTTGATTAGGTGTTGGTATAACTCTTGTAGCTAGGGGCATGAAAATAGGTGGTAACTAATCTTGGTATTTTTTTTGTGTTTTGAGCATGTGGTTGGTTATTTTAGTAAGATCGAGTATTTTGAAAGTAGGGTCATTGATGTGAACCCCATGGATATAAAGACATAAAAATTCATTATCAAATAATCATTTCCATAAAAAGCTAAATTCAGGCTTTGAGCTTGACACAACAATAACCTGTACCGAGAAACCAAGACTATAAGTAACCGAAAACCCCCCACCTAAAGCCTATGAAGAGATGTGAATGAGAAGTATGGAAGACGCCACGAAACTTGGTCAATTCTTAGATAAGTCATGGTAGTTTAATAAAAAAACCGAATTAAGAGAATTCTCTCTCTCACACACAATGATATCGATAAGATGTATTTCCATTCTAATAAATTATTTTCTTACAAAAATAACACTTATACTTGAAATAAAATAAACCCTAGTTGACCTAATAGGCTAACATCAACCCAAATTAAAATAAGATTCAAAGTATCTCAAATAAGGCCCAAAACAAAAAATAAATATTTTTTTTTCTAAAATTAAATTTAAGTTGCCGCACTCTAGAGATTTAAATAAACAAGTGTTGAATAAATTCATTGCTTAAGGAAATCCCTTGACTGAATAGATATTATTGTCGCCTTTTGGAATCCTGAACAAATAAGGAAATTAACTCTTCCTTAGTCCCAAATGTTCACATATAATAAGGAATCCTCCAATAAATTGGAATCCACAAAACACATGAAAACAAATAAAATTTAAAATTTTTGAAACTAAGTATCTCATGAAGTAAATGAATCAAACCTCTTTTGCACATAGATTAGATTAACTAAGGTCTGATCATTAATTGTTAAAGATATAGATTTCTTGAAAGTCATCATGACCCAAATACTTTGAATAAGCTCATTATATGTATATTTGAGATTCTTTGTCCTTAACCTGGTGATTAGCCCATTTAGAACTTCTAATAGGTCTTTAGTGTAGTTCGGATACTATCATCCCCTCTCCTCTCAAAAGAATTTGATAAACTCATAAAATTCACATCAAAATAAATTAAGAAGCCTATTTTTAATGAACCATTTATTGAAGACCGAAAGTGAAAAAAAAAAGTTAGTTTAAAAATAAGACCTAACAAAGTTTTCTAAACACAAAAAAGAAATCATTTAAGGTGACGCTAGAGTTTTTAAGGAATCAAAAAAAGAAAATCAAGATTCCAGTCATTGAGACAACTAAGTTTAATAAACTTGATTAATTTAATAATATTAAGAAAATAGACAATACTAATTTAATAATATGAAAAACAAAGTAAACATGAGCGAGTCTTCTAAACTTGGGTTAATCACCTAAATTCATGACCCATGAAATCCAACACCTAGACTCAATCAAGAAGGTCAATTCTCAACCATATTAATATTGAAGGATGAAATCGAAAAAAAACAATCAATTAAAAAAATATGCCAAAGCAAAATAAAAAATAGCAATTGAAAGAATGAGATTCAAACCTTAAAAAAATATATTAAAGGGGATGAAATCATAAAAAAAATCAATTTTAAAATCATCTCAATTAAAAACAATAAGCAATCAAAAGAATATCGATCAAATTTGAGACATGAAAAAATTAGAGGATGAAATTGAAAACAATTTTCAAATTGAAATAATTTATTCAAATAAAAAAATTACAACTAAAAGAACAAAGACTATATCTGACATAAAAACAAATTAAAGGGCTATTGTGAAGTTTTTTAGTGGCAATATGTAATTTGAGAAAAAGAGAGAGAAAAGCAAAGAAAAAAAATAGAACAGACGATGACTAAAATAAATGCGCCACTCAAAGAGGTAGGCAGCACCATGACAAATCTGAAAACATCAAGGAGGGCTATTGTTTGCCATCATAAGTCTTTGCATAAGCCACTTAAAGATGGTGAGGCGGCTTACACACTAACATATGTGTTGTGCTTGCATGCAACTTTTTTATATATATTAAAATTCTAAATTGCCCCTAAGCCCACCTGATAATAATGAAAAAAAACCAATGTGAAAGTACAAAAAAAAACCCCTTGAGTCTTGTTTTAATTTTAATCTAAGGGTAACATGGTAATTTTAATGTGCTTTGAAAAATGAAATCCCAAAAAAAGCCCTTCTAAGGCTATTGAATATTTTTCTTTTAGGGGTATTTAAGTCATTTCATTATGTAAAAAAATACAAAAAAAATTGAACTTCCCTCAATCAATCCAAGAATGGCTAATGAACCCCTTGAAAAGATTCATTTACACCTCTAGACCAGTTTATTGATTTTCTTGGTTAAGGGTAAAAATGTAATTTTATTGCTCTAATCTATAGTGAATTATACCTTGTCTATAGTATTTTTACCATATTAATCAGATCATGTTAATGAACCCCGTGAAAATACCCATCTACCCTCTAAGGTTTAATTGATTTTCTTTATTAAGGAAAAAGATGTAATTATAGTGTTCCAATCCACCGTGAATTACGTACGCCTTGTTTACATTATTTTTCTCACTGCAATTAGTTTTCTGTTAATTCTAATAACATGAGAAATGGAAAACCTAAAGTGAATACAACAAAGTCAAGTAATGCGTTATTGATCCATCTAAGTATTTATGATCATTTTTGGTTCTATGAAAGTTTGGGAGAAGAAAAGAATATGTAATGCCAAACTTCAATTCTAAACATGACTTTTTAGTTCTTCTATAACCCTAAAAATATTGGTATTCATCCTTCAAACTCTAATGTTGTTTAACACCATTTTAATAACCTTGTAGCTCTTGAGTCTGCATCGACATAAGCAACCCTTGATGCCTCTCGCGGAAAGAACAAGTTCTTCCTGGTAGACTGGTTTGGTGTTGGTAAATGAAGATCGTAAAATTTTCATTACTAGATTTAACAGTTTTATTGATAAAAATTTCTTTCAGTATTTACACAAACAGTCTGTCTGTGATTATTTTACCGTCAGGATCATGGACGGAAAATGTCCGTCATAAAAATGCTCGTCGGTAATTTTTGGTATGTCGGCAAGTTCATCGTTAATAAATTTACTGATGACTTTATAGACAAAACATGCGCAATAAAAAAAATACCCATTCCATTCCATCAGTAATTCCCTTGGTACGATTTAACATATCATCGATAAGAGAACCGTATGTAATTTTACCGGTGAGTTAATAGTTGCAATAAAATTTGTAGTAATTCTTTTCTAACTTTTTAGAATATACCAACATACTTATTCCGTTTGTATTTGCTAATTTTATGGTAGTGTTTTTAACTTGTGAGAAGGTTAGAATTGTTTTTATTATTATTATTGGGCAGCTAGTTTTACCGAAGAAAAACGTCTATTAAGCCTAATTTATTATTATTTTTTGCTTAAACAATAATGTTAGAAAGCACCAAATAGTCTCATTGGCAACATCATCACATTGTCATCAAAAGCAAGTATTTTATCATCTATATTCTGCAACATAAATACAACTATTAATATTAAATCTTTAGACATGATCTTGTAATTAGTTATGTTTATCACAGTTTACCATTCTATAATGATAAGCCGCTCCTCAGATATATATTGGGTCGAATTCTAAACCAGCATTTTTTTGTCTAGGTTATTGAGATTTCTAGGGTGTTTCTTTTGTTTTTTTGTGTCAAATAGGTTAAAAAATAAACTTTTGAACCCAAAAACACCCTAACTGGATTTTCCTACCGCTTTCATGTTATTAGAATCTAGATTTGTAAACAACACATCATATAGATATGATGTCTATAAATCTTTTCTTAAAAAAATTCCCTATTAAAAAAAGGAATTTCATCAAAATTGAAAATGCATCTAGGAAAAAGATGACTGTAAACCAAGTCTTTAGTGCATTGTCTTTTGTAAACATCACACTGCATATAAATATGATGGTTATATAGGCTTGCAAGAATATATTTGGGGTTTGGTCTATCTTGAGGTAAGTCTCTAGACATATTCCTATTCTCATTACAATCTATATTTTCTTTTGCTTAACAAATGATGCAACCTATAAAATCTTTTCAATAGAGTTCTTTATGCTACCTTTCAAGCCCTTATAGGGCTTTAAATAGACTCCACTCTTTGATTTGTCTTGTGGGATAAGATGATATTGTCAATACCATCATCCATCAAACATATCAACCTACTCTATACAAACTGACACAACATATAGAAAAAAAAATAAAAGGTGATGTTGTCTCAAGCTCTAAAAATTATAATCCTAAATTATAAATAAATTATAATCCTTAAACTATATATATAACTCTAAACTAAAAAATTTTGATTAAATCTTTTAATATGTTTAATATGATAATCTATTCAAAAAATAACTAGATATCCTTATTTATACTAGTTATAGACTTGAATTTTTATAAAAAAAAATATTATTGAAAGTTGCATCGCTAATAGAATTCAATTATAATTAGGATTCATAAATTAAATAAGAAAATAAAATCACTAAGAAAACTAAAGAATTCTTTTTTAACAATTTCTAGATCTAATTTGTGCATGAAAACAAACTCAATTGTTTATAGCTAGTTGATCCTTATGTGGAATTCGGCTTATAGAATGCTTATTAATGTCAATCATTACACGTCCCATGTCAAATTTGTGTGGTTGAGATTCAAACATCGAACACTATGAAAAACGATTCTATGGTATGGTTTTTTTTTTTTTTTAATTTTTAATTTTTTGAGACTTCAAAACAGCCAAAACCCTGCCTTCCTAGAATATTATGCCCACTTGAACACCACTCTCAATGACTTCAATCACAAATAAACTGGAACTAACAGGAAAACTTGTATCAATTTGGAAGCCTTGCCACAGGTTAAAATTCTTACCTTGGATGCACTGATCATGTCAGATATGAATCTGATTCCGAGCAATATATGTACGGGATCAAAACGCATTTACCTTGGATCTTCGAATACGCTTTTACATAATCTGATGTATACATGTCTATTCTAATAGAATTGGCACCTTGAAAAGGTTTTATTTTTCAATTCACCAGGCCAGTTTATCTCTAGTTTCCATAGAAAGAATACTAGTAAAGGTGTCAGGGCGGATCTCAGTTTCCCGGAAAGATTATGAACAGAAAAACCTACGCGTTCGTATAAGTAAATAAATGGGAGAGTGAATATGAGAAGGCAAAAGAGAAGAGTGAGCAAATCAAGTGAAAATGTCATGTATATGCATAGAAACGTGCACGTGTCTCTTCATCATCATCCATAGCCCGCTAAATCCTCCCCTATGCTCATCATCACACGCATTTGCCTTGTTTTGCCTGATACTGACATTCAGTAGCCTACTGAAAACATGTTATATTTTTTTCTCTATATATAAAATTAAGGAAGCATACACCATTGGTACTATAATCTGAAAGCAAACTGCTCGTTTTTCAAGACCAGATCAAGTGAGAGAGAGAGAGAGAGAGAGGAAGAGATGATTTTGAGAAGATAGACAGGAAGATGCCTCTAGATGTGAAAAATTAATATTGGCCATGTTATGTGATGCTATCTGTCTTGTCCAATTATGCCCACTTGCTCAACCCCAGCTGTAGCTAACTCCCAAACCTCAGTATTGGACCCCATTTCCTTTCTTAACCAAATCATCTGTCACTGTCTTAACCCAATCTGTATCTTCACTACCTCATGCTGCTGGCCCATCCCATGAACACCCCATTTTTCCTTTCCTTTTTACAACCTTACTCTCTTGGGTGTTCATGATGATGATGTAACGTTGGTGCTTCTGTATACCCCTGTCATTCAGCTTTCCAAGCATAGAGAAACAAGCAAAAATCAAATGACCCACCACCTGCATCAAGCCTCTCTAGTGAACCAGAACCAGGTCCTGTCTGAGAGGACAGTGGTGTCAATGTCGATGAAGATAATGGTGGTGATGAAGATGACGTCGATAGTGATGATAGAGATGTGCATGACATTATTGGCTTAAAAATAAACAAAGCATGCCTTAAACCAGGACTAAATAGCCAGTCATGGACATCCCAATATACTTCTACTCTTAGTTTATGAAGGTTAATATACTCGTTACCTCTAAATTTCCATTGGAGATGCTTCACATGAATGACCAAGTCTCCATCGATCCTTATGTCCATTTCTGGTTCATCCCGGTTAATAGAATTCCCATTACTAGCATTGCCACTGTAATTACATATATTCCTGCACTCGATTGAGATCTCATGAAACCTACCTTTCCCATGGAACTTGATTCTTGTAGCGAACTTCTTCTTGCCAAATATGTGCTCCTTTCTTGAAACCAAAATGGGATCAATAAGACCAGGCCTGCACCCAGTTTTCCTATAAGCATCTTTCTTTAGATCACCAAGAAGAAGCACAACCTCTTCTTCGCAAACAACAGCAACATAGTACTCAGAATTAGGCTCAGTTTCACCATTGAATCTTGCAGTCTTGAGGTCCCAGAAGATATCCACAGCTTTACCCTCCACTACAAACCGTTTGGAGCCTTGTTTCCTCCAAAAATACCAAGGCTTCAGCTCCACTTTGCAGGTGTAGTGGCTCTCTCCCTCAGGACCTTCAACCGATACTGATAGACCATGGAGCAACAGATTCTTGCACCATCTTATTGTGATCAAACGACACTGATCAGCAATCTTTGTACGATAAACAGACACGAAAACACTCTGCCCTGACCTGGTTACTGTGGCAGGATCATCAGTTACCTTGTCACTGGATGTAAAGCAAGCAGGGATCCCAATTGGATGGTCTAGCATTGTACTTAACTTCAAGATTTGCTCTATTAATTCAATGGAAATACTTGGTAGTTTAGCCTAGTATTGGGCAGAACTGAACAACAAATAGAAGTACGACAACAAGATGAGAACGAGTCATGAGCTGGATAAAAACTGATCTTGCTTGCATAATTAGAGAGAGAGAGAGAGAGAGAGAGAGAGAGAGAGAGATCTTACAGGTTACAGGATGTATTGTATCAAGTCACAGATAGTGCCAGAGGTTTTCTTGGCAGCATTAATGGAAATAAAGAAATACATAGTGAACTGTGAAAGTGAGTGAAGGAGAACACCCCTTTTTATATTCAATCATTCAATTATGCTTTAAATTCGCTTACCTGGATTTTGTATTTTATAAACTTGTTTTGTTTCCTTTGTTTTCATGACTTTTTCATTTTTTTTCCCTTCTTCTTTTCTTTTTAGCAAGACAACTTTAATGAATCCAAGGTGTTTTTGCTTATTCTACACACACACTCTTAAAATACGCATTCCCATGCATGGTTAAAAGAAGAGAAGGCCATTATCACCAGATTGGGAGTATAGATTTCTACGTACATAGGTAGAATCCTTGGAAGCATGACAGCACATGAGATAGGAGTAAAAGATATGACCAGTCAAAACTTTAAAAAATTGAATCATCGAGAAGTTGGCTTTCCAATGTGGGTCTTACAGGATTTTTTTATCATTTGATAAAAAAATTAATATAGTTTGATTTGTGGGTGGTCAAGTTTCAGCACTTTCTTAGTTTCTTGGTGTAGGAGAGGAATCTAGGGACAGCTGAAAAGGTCTGTGAAATCTACGGTTGCCATTTTGGGTCTTAGGACAGAGAGGTTTTGCAGTCTTCACGAGCCAGCAAGCCTAGTATTTGCAGTTTGACAGAGATGGAAAAGAAAATTAAAAAGAACAAAGTAAACATGTATCTTATACAAGCATATGTCTAGCTTACTTTAATGGTATTTGTACAATATAATAAATACAATAGAATAATATAACAGATAATTGGCCTATGACTATGTTGGATTAGATTGATTCCATGTAAGTTGAATGTGGTGAGGGAAGAAACCACGTTCAATTTGGATGATAGAAGCATAAACCATGGCGAGAAAAGAGGCTTGGTGAATATATCTGCAATCTAATCATTGGAGGCAATAGATTGAACTTCAAGATCTTTACGAGCTACCATGTCATGGATGAAGTGGGAATCAATATCCATATGCTCCATGCAAGCATGAAAGATTGGATTTGCGTCTAAGTTATGCAATCAAAGAAAATGAGGAATTATACCCGAATCACCAGGATCATGACAGGAAATTGAACCCATTATAATTCAGCAGTAGCATTAGCAATAGCTTTTTATTTAACCCGTGTAGAAAAGGAAATCAAGTGGCGACCAAAACAATAGCATAGAATCTAATCATTGGAGGATTTAGAACTTTTGTTTTAGTATTTTTGCAATATTGATTGTTGCTCGTAGCTAGTCATCTCTCAGTCTAAATTGCTTTTTTCTGTTCACGATGAGGCTTACAAATTGTTCAGAGAATTATTCAGTCTCTCTGTGTTTGTGAACAATTATATCTTACTAAAAACTCACTTTTCTCTCTGTGTTCGTGAATCTCGATGATCAAGATTGATGAATTTCAAATAATGCTCAGTTTATCAGTTGGGACTTGGGAGAAGTTGAATCACATAAAACACTGAATCTACAACCTTATCAAATTGCTTTTGACATGTGAAACTATCTAAAAACGGTTTATCATTTAAAAGATGATGCGAGAGGATTTCAACATGAACATGATCTTCAAGAATATATATATGCAGAGGATGATAAACTGTTCAAGACTATTATTCTGGCTTTATACATATGCATCTTTTGAATATGATAGTGTCTCCATAGATGCAATTTCCTTGGTAGGAAAGATTCATGATAAATCCTAACAACATCATTCTGCTTCGATTTTTTCCTTCTTTTTATATGCTATTTTATTCTATCTTTATTTGAATCACTTAAGGCCATTTCCCGGATGTTTTAAACCTAAATTTGTTAATTAACAATGATATTATATGATTGATTACTCTTCTATGGAGGAACCCTCTTCATCCCTAATTCTAGTTCTTATTCATCATT
>Ga0325410_1009248_pt1 | contig 10551 bp, 11 predicted proteins | sample PopdelMetagenome_16_FD_206182 | JGI IMG/M metagenome (GOLD analysis project Ga0325410, IMG submission 206182) | Populus deltoides microbial communities from Bellville, Georgia, United States - Xylem-PdIQD-R3 | ecosystem: Host-associated > Plants > Phyllosphere > Stem > Wood/Secondary xylem...
ACCGGCCGCCACGTCGCGGTTGCGATGGTAGTAGTCTAGGTACGAGCCCGTCTCTTCGTGCGCGCCGATAATGCGCGCACGCACCGTGCCGCTCCGGTCGAGTGGCCCGGACAGGTCGCCTTCGACGCGCCAATCATCGAACGATCCGCCCTGAACGGCCGCGTTCGCCTGCCATGCCGCAGTTGGCCGCTTGCGCAGGTAATTCACCGTGGCCGAAGGATTGCCGACGCCCTGCATGATGGCGTTGGACCCGCGGACCACGTCCACGCGCTCGTAGAGGATGGTGTCCAGATCACCATATTGGGTGTTGGCGGACAGCGGCAGGCCTATGCCGTCCACTTGGAAGTTGGTGATGTTGAAGCCGCGCGCCGTGTATTCGGTGCGGTCCGTTTCGTACCGTTCGACGGTGACGCCCACCGTCTGGGTGAGGAGGTCGTTCACCGAGGTGAGGGCGAAATCGTCGATCCGTTGCCGGTCCACCACCGTCACGGACTGCGGCGTCTGGCGGAGCGACAGATCAAGTCCCGTCGCCGACGCGCTTTCGTTGAGCTTGGCTTGCCTGGCCGTCGCGGCCGTGACCACGACGTCGCCACCGTTGCCCTGGTCGTCCCCTCCGGGGGTGGCAGCCCGCCCGACCCCGTTCACCATGGTGGTGGCGGCCATTGCCGCGAGCATGCCGAACCTTGCAGTCTTCACCCGTCGCCCCTTCGTTCCCGGTGGGGAGCCGCTAGCGTGAATGCTATTGCGGTGCAATCGCATCAACGACGGTTGGAGGATGGCGGATCGTCGGGTTCCGCCGGCATGGGTATTCAAACCGGGTAGGCGGTCGTGAACTTGGTCATGGAGAGCGCGAAGTGGGACGACGCACCATCCACCGACGGGTGGCCGAGCAGGGCCGTCATCAGGAAGCGGTTATAGTCTCCGACATCGGCCACCACGATCCGCAGGAGGTAATCCCACTCGCCGGACATGGAGAAGCTTTCGACGATCTCCGGACAGGCGTCCACGAACCGTTCGAAGTCGCCGCGGGCGTTCTCGCGGTGGCTGCGCATGCGGACGTTGCAAAGGACGTTGACGCCGCGGCCGATCGCATCCGGATCGACCAGGCGGACCGCCTGGCGCAGCACGCCCGCGGCTTCCAGCGCCTTGATACGGCGCCAGCACGATGCGGCGGAGGCCCCCACGGTGGTCGCCAGGTCGGCGTTGGTGAGCGTCGCGTCGCGCTGGAGCGCGGCGATGATCCGGCGGTCGACGCCATCGAGCTGGATCGGCTGTTTCACGGAGGGAGGCTTCCTGAAAGCGGCCGGTTACCAAACCGCGCGGCGACGCTCAAACTGATAAGCGCCGCTCGGATCGGGCGCGTACCATGGGGCGGGCCGGAAACGAACGGTTGTTCGTTCGGCCGATGGCATCGCAGCAGAAGGGCTTCCCGCATGGACGATCTCAACCCGTTGGGACTGGACGGCTTCGAATATTGCGAGTTCACCTCGCCCGATCCGGACATGCTCGCCCGCCAGTTCGAGATGATGGGATTCGTCCCGACCCATCGCCATCCCGACCGTCAGGTCACGCGCTACAAGCAGGGCCGGATCAACCTGCTGCTCAACCGCGAGACGGAAGGGCAGGCGGCCGATTTCCGGGCGGCACACGGGCCCTCGGCGAGCGGCATGGCGTTTCGCGTCGCCGATCCGGCCCGGGCCTATGCCCACGCGCTGGCGGAAGGGGCGGTGGCGGTGGATGCGGCACGCGGCACGCTGGGCGCAGGATCGTTCGCGATCGAAGGGATCGGCGGCAGCTACCTGTACCTCGTGCCCGCGAGCGAAGACCTCTACGCCGGCTGGCATGAGGTGCCCGGCTGGCAGCAGGCGGAGGCGGAGAACAATGTCGGACTGGACCTGCTCGACCACCTGACCCACAATGTGCGGCGCGGCGAGATGCGCACCTGGTCCTCCTTCTACGGCCGTCTGTTCGGCTTCGAGGAACAGAAGTATTTCGACATCAAGGGCAAGGCCACCGGCCTGTTCAGCCAAGCCATGATCGCCCCCGACGGCGCCATCCGCATCCCCCTGAACGAAAGCCAGGACGAGCATAGCCAGATCGAGGAGTTCATCCGCCAGTACCAGGGCGAGGGTATCCAGCATCTGGCGCTCACCACCCCCGACATCTTCGGCACGGTGGAGAAGCTGCGCGATCGGGGCGTCAAGCTCCAGGACACGATCGAGACCTATTACGAGCTGGTCGACAAGCGGGTGCCCGGCCATGGGGAGGATCTGGAGCGGATGCGCCGGAACCGCATCCTGATCGACGGCAATGTCGGCGAGGAGGGGCTGCTGCTCCAGATCTTCACGGAGAACATGGTCGGCCCGATCTTCTTCGAGATCATCCAGCGCAAGGGCAACCAGGGCTTCGGCAACGGCAATTTCCAGGCCTTGTTCGAGAGCATCGAGCTGGACCAGATCCGGCGCGGCGTCATCACGGTCGACGCGTAAGCGTCGACGGATGCTTGCACGGCCGTGCGCGAGCGTGCCCGGCCAGCACGACGGAGCCGGGGCACAAGGCCCGGCTTCGCCGGGTCTGACGCCCGGCGGAAGGCGTAGACCCGCTGCCGGCAACAGGAGAGCCACCCCGATGACGGTAACCCAGGATCAAGCCGCCTATCTCACCGGCTTCGCCAACCACCACGCCAGCGAGGCGGTGCCCGGCGCGTTGCCCGTCGGCCGCAACTCGCCCCAGCATGTGCCGTTCGGGCTCTACGCGGAGCAGCTGTCCGGCACCGCCTTCACCGCTCCACGCGGGGAGAACCGCCGTTCCTGGCTGTACCGCCTGCGCCCGGCCGCCAACCACCCGGCCTTCATGCCCTACCAGGGCGCTCCTTTGTTCCGCTCCGCGCCGTTCAACGAAGTCGCCCCCAGCCCCAACCGGCTGCGGTGGGACCCGTTGCCCTGGCCGGACGAGGCCACCGACTGGCTGGACGGCCTCGTCACCTATGGCGGCACCGGCCACGCGGGCGAGGGCACGGGCGTGGGCATCCACCTCTACGCGGCCACCGCCGACATGAACCGCGCCTTCTTCTCGGCCGATGGGGAATTGCTGGTCGTGCCCGAACAGGGACGGCTTGCGATCGATACCGAGTTCGGCCGCATGGAGGTGGCTCCGCTCCATGTGGCGCTGATCCCGCGCGGCGTCCGCTTCCGCGTGGCCCTGCCGGACGGGCGGGCGCGAGGCTACGTGCTGGAAAATCACGGCCAGCTGCTGCGCCTGCCGGACCTGGGCCCGATCGGCGCCAACGGCCTCGCCAATCCGCGCGACTTCGAGACGCCGGTCGCCTGGTTCGAGGATCGGGACGAACCGTACGAACTCGTGCAGAAGTTCGGCGGCGGGCTCTGGACCACCCGGCTCGACCATTCGCCCTTCGACGTGGTCGCCTGGCACGGCAACCTGGCGCCCTGCCGCTACGATCTCCGGCGCTTCAACACGATCGGCACCGTGTCGTTCGACCATCCCGATCCGTCGATCTTCACCGTGCTCACCAGTCCGTCCGACACCCACGGTACGGCAAACTGCGACTTCGTGATCTTCCCGCCGCGCTGGATGGTGGCGGAGGACACGTTCCGCCCGCCCTGGTTCCACCGGAACGTGATGAGCGAGTTCATGGGGCTGGTGGAAGGTCAGTACGATGCCAAGGTGGGCGGCTTCCAGCCCGGCGGCGCGTCGCTCCACAACCAGATGAACGGCCATGGCCCCGATCAGGCGAGCTATGCCAAGGCGGTCTCGGCGGAGCTCAAGCCCCACAAGCTGGACGGCACCATGGCCTTCATGTTCGAAACGCGGTGTCCCGTGCGCCTGACCCGCTGGGCGGCGGAGGCGCCAACCGCTCAGCTCGACTATGACGAGGTCTGGTCGGGGTTTCGAAAGGCGGACATAAGCGGGCGATGACCGCCGTCGACCACAGCCACGATCCCGCGCTTCGCTCCTGGGTGGAGGGCGCGGACGGGCACCCCGACTGGCCGGTGCAGAACCTGCCGCTCGGCATCTTCTCGACCGAAGGCGCGGGTGCCCGGCCGGGCACGGCGATCGGGGACGAGATCCTCGACCTGGGCGCGGTCGCGCCGCTCCTGCCGGAGGCGGTGCGCCCGGCGCTGGCCCAGCCGACGCTGAACGCCCTGTTCGCCCTGCCGGCGGCCGACCGGCTGGCGCTCCGCCATCGCCTGTCCGAACTGCTGACGGACGAGCCGTATCGCGAACGGGTGGAGCCCGCGCTTGTACCGGCGGCGGTGGCGACGCTGCACCTGCCCGCTGCGATCGGCGACTACACCGATTTCTACGTAGGCATCCACCATGCCAGCAACATCGGCGCCCTGTTCCGGCCGGACAATCCGCTGCTGCCCAACTATAAATGGGTGCCGATCGGCTATCATGGCCGGGCCTCCTCCGTGCGGCCATCGGGCGTGCCGGTGGTGCGCCCCCTTGGCCAACGCAAGGCGCCCGAAGCCGAGGCGCCGATATTCGAGCCGACCCGCCGTCTGGACTACGAGCTGGAACTGGGCATCTGGATCGGCGCCGGCAATCCGCTTGGCGAGCCGATCCCGATAGGTGAGGCGGGGACGCATGTGGCGGGCTTCTCCCTCCTCAACGACTGGTCGGCGCGCGACGTTCAGGCTTGGGAATACCAGCCGCTTGGCCCCTTTCTCGCCAAGAACTTTCACACCACCGTGTCCCCTTGGGTGGTGACGGCGGAGGCGATGGCGCCGTTCCGCATCGCTCAGCCGACACGGCCGGAGGGCGACCCGCGACCCTTGCCCCACCTCATGGACGAGGCGGACCAGCAGACCGGCGCGCTGTCGATCGAGCTGGAGGTGCTGCTGGTCACCGCGCGCATGCGGCAGGCGGGATTGCCGCCGCACCGGCTCAGCCTGGGCACGGCCGACGCCATGTACTGGACGGTGGCGCAGATGATCGCGCACCACAGCTCCAACGGCTGCGATCTCCGGCCGGGCGACCTGTTGGGCAGCGGCACCCTTTCCACCGCCGATCGGCAGGGCTTCGGCAGCCTGATGGAGCTGACGGAGGGCGGCAAGGTGCCGCTCACCCTGCCGGGCGGCAAGCCGCGCACCTTCCTCCAGGACCATGACGAGGTGATCTTCCGGGCCACGGCGCGCGCGGACGGGTATTGCCCGATCGGGTTCGGCGAGGCCCGGGCGATCGTGCTGCCGGCACGATGATCCTGCACGGCTATTGGCGTTCGGGCACCTCCTACCGCGTCCGCCTCGCGCTTTCCCTGAAGGGCGTCGTCCACGACCGGGCGACGCTGGACCTGCGGACGGGTGCGCAGCGCGGCGAGGCCTATCGCGCCCTCAATCCCCAGGGCCTCGTTCCCGCCCTCCAGCTGGACGACGGCAGCGTGCTGACGCAAAGCCCGGCGATCCTGGAATGGCTGGAGGAGGCTTACCCCACGCCGCCGCTCCTGCCGGCCGATGCGTTGGATCGGGCGGTGGTGCGGTCGATGGCGGCGCTGATCGCGTGCGACATCCACCCGCTCAACAACCTGCGCGTGCTGACCGCGCTCCGCGCCGAGCTCGGCGCCGACGAGACGACGGTGACCCGCTGGATCGCGCGCTGGATCGCGGACGGCTTCGCGGCGCTGGAGCCGCTGGTGGCCCGCCACGGCCGTGGCTTCGCCTGGGGCGACCGGCCGACCCTTGCCGATTGCCATCTCGTGCCGCAGCTCTACGCGGCCGAGCGTTTCGCGGTCGACCTGTCGGCCTTCCCCGCCCTGGTGGCGGCGGGCGAGGCGATGCGCGCGCTGCCGCCGGTCCAGGCAGCGCATCCGGACCGCCAGCCGGACGCGGACGGCGTGGCGGCGTGAGCGGGGACGAGCGCCTGTTCGCGACCCCCGCGGGCGTGACGCTGGGCGCGCTCGATCTGGTGGCGGACGGCCGGGCGCGCGGCTTCGTGCTGCAACTGCGTGCGGGGCGCTTCCACGGCTTCGTCGTGCGCCGGGGCGAGGCGGTCTGGGGCTATGTCGACCGCTGCCCGCACATGGGACTACCGCTCGCCCAACGGCTCGACGAGTACGTCACCCCTGATGGAGCGTTGATCGCGTGCGCCTGGCATTCTGCGCTGTTCGACGTCGAGACCGGCGCCTGCCGGGGCGGTCCTTGCGGAGGGTCGGCCTTGACGCCCTGGCCCGTCCGGGTCGAACAGGGTCTGCTCAAGACGGCTTGAGCTCGACGGGTTGCGCGCGCAGATCCCGCCGCCTGCCCCAACAAGGAGACGTCGCCGTGAGCCCGCTGCCGCAACGCCGGATCGGTCCGTTCACCGTGTCGGCGATCGGGCTCGGCTGCATGAACCTCAGCCACGGCTACGGCGCCCCACCTTCGGAGGAGGATGCCGCACGGTTGCTCAACCACGCGCTGGACCTCGGCGTGACCCTGCTCGACACCGCCGCCCTGTATGGCGGCGGTCGCAACGAGACGCTGATCGGCCGGGCGGTGATCGGGCGTCGTGCCGAGTTCACGCTCGCCAGCAAGGGCGTGCTCGATCAGGTGGAGGGCCGGCGCGTGCTGGACGGCCGGCCGGAGGCGATCGCGGCCAGCCTGGACCGCAGCCTCGCCCGGCTCGGGACCGATCGGATCGACCTCCATTATCTCCACCGTCTCGATCCCGCCGTGCCGATCGAGGAGTCGGTGGGCGCGCTGGTGCGTGCCAAGGAAGCGGGCAAAATCCTCGCCATCGGCCTCAGCGAGATGTCGGCGGAAACGCTGCGCCGCGCGCAGGCGGTGCATCCGATTGCGGCGGTGCAGACCGAATATTCGCCGGTCGTGCGCAATGCGGACGTGGCGGTGCTGGACGCGTGCCGCACCACCAACACGGGCTTTGTCGCCTTCTCCCCTGTTGCGCGCGGGCTGCTGGCGGGCGGGGTGGCGCACGATCGCTACGCGGCGGGGGACCTGCGTGCCGGCATGCCCCGCTTCACGGGCGAGCGGCTGCGCGCCAACCTGCAGGTGGTCGGGCGCTTCGACGCCTTGGCGCGACAGGCCGGCCTGTCGCCCGCGCAGCTGTCGCTGGGCTGGGTGCTCGCGCGGGGCACCCACATCGTGCCCATCCCCGGCACGCGCAGCATCGCGCATCTCGAGGAGAATGTCGCCGCCGCCACACGCCCCGTCGATCCGGGGATCGTGGCGGCGGTGGACGCGCTGTTCGCGGATAGGCCGCTCGTGGGCGCGCGCTATCCGGCGGCGATGCAGGCCCAGATCGACACGGAACGGCTACCCGGCGAGGAGATGGCCTGAGCGCTCGCGGGCCTCTCCCAAGCGGCCCGGATCAGCATGGCAATGCCGAACTCCCATGCGACGTGCGCTCGGCCAATGCGCCGGGAGCGGGCCCGCTCTCGTGCTGCATCGACCGGCCTGTGGCTCAATCGTCAGCCTGTTGGCCGGTCAAGCGCCGCTCCACACCGTCCCACGGCCGCCGCCGGTCCACAAAGGCGGGCTTGGGGGCATGGTGATGCGCGTCCCAGCCCTCCCGAAGGCGCGCTTCCCGCTCACGGAGCTTTTCCCGGCGTGCCCGGTCGCGCTTGTCATGGCGGCGCGCCCGCACCCGGTCCGCAACAAGCAACCCGAAAATCCCGAACAGGCAGATCAACATAAGATCGTTCACGGCGGCACCCCCCGAGCCGGTCATGATTCCTATCGCCCGATTACCGCCGAAAAGCGTCGGGGAAAAGACACTTCGCCGCTGTTTCGGAGGAAGCCGGCGTTAGCCGGTCACGGCTCCCGGCCAGGGAAGCGCGGTAACGGTCGGGCGCCGATTGTCGTCGCTGTGCTGGGTGCCGAGCACATGCCCGATCTTGCCGGCATCGTAGAAAGCATGAAGGAAGTCGAACAAGGCACCATAGGGGCGCGGGCCGGCCAGCGCGTCGTCATAGTCGAGCCACAGCACGTCTTCCCGGCCGACCGCCCATTGATGGACATCCTCGTCGAACAGCCTCATCTGCTCGCATGCCCGGTCCCGTCCCAAACGGCGCCAGAAGCTGCTGGCGGCCGCATCGCCATGATCGCGCGTCAGGACAACAAAGGCAGGCGAAGGAAACAGCTCCGCCAGGAAGTCGAGGTAGGGCCCAAGCGCCCCGACACCGTCCTCGGCGAGCTGGAGGCGGGTGTAGCGCGTTTCCTTGAAGCCGTACACGGTCACGTGCCGGGGTGAGCCGGCTACCAGTTGACCGCGCGCCAGCTCGCGGGCGTGGGCAAGGTAGCGCTGCTCGCACAGCCGATGCGTTCCGAAGAAGGGGCTGGTGGAGCAATGCGCGTTGTCGGCATAATGTTCGCGGGTCGAGCGCAGCCGTCGGAGCCCCTGGTACAGCCCGGCGAACATGTTCTGGTTCTCCCCGCGCACCAGCACGCCGGGGATAGTGTTCAACACCCCCGTCAGCAGGGTGGAGCCGGTCCGGCCGTAGGTGACCACCAGAACGCTGGAAAAGCGCAATATCGCAGGTCCATAGCCGGAAGGGGGTGCGGACGCCTCGGGGCGAAAAGGCGGTCGCGGTACGGCGCCACCGTTCAACAAACGGCAGCCCGATCGACGATGATTTATGATGGCGCGCCCGGAACGATTCGAACGTCCGACCCTCAGATTCGTAGTCTGATGCTCTATCCAGCTGAGCTACGGGCGCGTTGAGGCTCCCCTAACGGGACTGATGCGCGGGCGCAACCCCGGCGTTGCGGGACGGACCGGGACCGTTATGGGGGGCGGGTGAACCGCTTCCCCGCCTTCGCACCGCTCCTGTGGCTCCTCCTGCCGACCGGCTGCGCGACCCCGATCAGCGCGCCGTCGCTGGAGAAGCGCGCCGTGGAGGCGCAGCCGGTGCTGCTGCCGGAAGCGCAGCGGGAGCCCGACGTGGTCGCGGACCCGGGGCTGGGCGCACGATTGGATGGGATCCTGGCACGGGCCGCGGACGGCCATCGCCGGTTCGCCGAGCAGCAGCGCACAACGGAGGCCATGGTGCGGGCGGGGGCGGGCTATGCCTCCGGATCCGAAGCGTGGACGGTGGCGCAGCAGGCGGTGAGCGCCTTGGAAACGGCGCGGGAGCCGCTCCGCCAAGCGGTCGGTGCCGTGGAAGCGTTGCGAACCGACCCGGCGGGCGCCGGCAGCGGCAGCCGGGCCGCGATCGAGGCGGCGGCGACGCGCCTGGCGGCGTGGGACGGGGAGGAGGCGCAGGCGGTGGCCGCCCTGGCGGCGGCGCTCCGCTGATCAGCCGCCCAGCATGCGCGGCATGGTAGGTGAGTACGCCCGAACAGCCCGCGCGGCGGAATGCCATCAACGTTTCCAGAACGAGCGCGTCCCGATCGCCCGCGCCAGCTGCCACGGCGGCCTCGAGCATCGCATATTCGCCGGACACCTGGTAGGCGAAGACGGGCACCTCGAAGCGCTCCTTCACCCGCCGCACGATGTCGAGATAGGGCAGGCCGGGCTTGACCATCACCGTGTCCGCCCCCTCCGCGAGGTCGAGCGCCACTTCGCGCAGCGCTTCTTCCGCGTTGGCGGGGTCCATCTGGTAGCCGCGCTTGTCCCCTTTCAGGAGCCCGCCCGAGCCCACCGCATCGCGGAACGGCCCGTAGAAGGCGGACGCATATTTGGCGGCGTAGGCCATGATCTGGACGTCCTGGTGGCCTTCTCCTTCCAGCGCGGCCCGGATCGCGCCCACCCGCCCATCCATCATGTCGGACGGGGCGATGATCGAGGCGCCCGCGCGCGCCTGGTTGAGTGCCTGGTGGACCAGCACCTCCGTGGTCACGTCGTTGAGCACGCGTCCGGCCTCATCCACCAGCCCGTCATGGCCGTGAGCGGTGTAAGGATCGAGCGCCACGTCCGTCAGGATGCCGATGTCGGGCACCGCGTCGCGGATGGCGCGGGTGGCGCGGCAGATCAGGTTGTCGGGGTTGAGCGCCTCCTCGCCCTGCGCCGACCGGGCGGCCGACGGCGTGTTGGGGAAAAGGGCGAGGCAGGGGATGCCGAGGTCGCGGGCTTCCCTGGCGCGCGCCGCCACCCGGTCGACCGACCAGCGGGACACGCCGGGCAGGGTGGCGACGGGATCGGTCACACCGTCGCCTTCGGTCACGAACAGGGGCCAGATCAGGTTGGCGGGCGACAGGGTGGTTTCCGCCACCATGGCGCGGCTCCACGCGTGGGCGCGGGTGCGGCGGAGGCGGAGCGCGGGAAAGGCGGCGGGGGGAGGCGTCATGAAAGCCGCCTTAGGCCGGCGTGATCGCGGGCGCGAGCATCGCGTCAGCGCGCGCCAAGGTGACCAGGCGCAACCCGCAAGCCGCGGCCCGCTCCAGCGCCAGGCTGGTGGCCATGGAAACGGTGACCAGGAGCGGGCAATCCGCCAGCACCGCTTTCTCCACCAGCTCGAACGAGCAGCGTGCGGTGAGGAGGGCGAAGCCGCCGTCCCAGTGGAGGTCCTGGCGCCGCATCGCCCCCACCAGCTTGTCGAACGCGTTGTGGCGGCCGACATCCTCGCGAGTGAGCCGAATGGTGCCGTCCGCCCCGCAC
>Ga0325410_1009249_pt1 | contig 10548 bp, 10 predicted proteins | sample PopdelMetagenome_16_FD_206182 | JGI IMG/M metagenome (GOLD analysis project Ga0325410, IMG submission 206182) | Populus deltoides microbial communities from Bellville, Georgia, United States - Xylem-PdIQD-R3 | ecosystem: Host-associated > Plants > Phyllosphere > Stem > Wood/Secondary xylem...
TAATTAACGGGTTGACCTGTCTAACCGTGGACCTATTGGATCCAAGAACAATTGTTAAAATCCCTATTTTGAACGAGTAAAGGTACGATCTAGTATCATTATAAATTTCTTCAGCACATATCTAGTAGTTTAGAAAACCAACCCAACAAGTTCGATATGGTAATATATAATATAACGATTGCCTTTCGTGATGTCCGTAACAGTCATGCAAATGAGAAGCCACTACCATGACAATTAAAATATATTCAGTAATATACCAAGCATCTTTTGTTTAGATTAGAGCATTGGCGTTGGGCTCTACATCGAATACATAAATGCTCAAATCTGATTTGAAAACGTTCAAGCCTTCAATACAGCAATAGTACAACGTGATGTCAAGCATTGGTAATGGACCAATTTAGAAATAATTTAGTTTCAATGTGAAAAAATCTAATCCAAGATGCCTTTATCCATTAAAAAGAAAAATATATTCGATGGGCACAAACTCGTCTGACAAGGCCATTTTAAAATTGATGCAAGCAAGCACACCATCAACAATGTAAGCATATCAAAAATTGGTGAATTTTTTATTCTTAAGAGAGAAGAAATTTATTTATAAACCATAGCGCAAGGCTATTCAGCTTCTTTTTTTTCACTAAAAAGCAAGGCAATTCAACTTTGCATGTTAACACAACACGAAAAGGTGAGGTACAAACGCTACATGTTTGATATGTCAATATTTTGACTAGAAAGTATCCAACAACATCTTCATATTTATTATTCACAAAATTGCATTACTTTTAGGCAATCCACTCATCAAACTCAGAATTCAGGCTATGTATTTGTTGGAGCTCTGAGAGTGCCGGCAATTGTGTGACATCGTAACTCAGAATGACTAGAAAAGTAACAACATTAACGGGCTGACCTGCCAATCCGTGGATTCCATGCTCATCACATCTGCTCAAGATGATGTTTTCGTTTCCAAACCTTTGCAACTTGCAACACGATGACAAAGTTGAGCGACATTAAAAAGACAAAGCAATTTCCATATATCTGATGTTTAGCTAGTTGCTAACAGTCAAGTACCATTTAGCAATGATGACTTGTGTAACATTTCTACTTGCCTTGGTTTTTTTATCATGATTTCTCTTTACCTATTTTATCTTCCATCAACATTCTTCCTCCTTTAGTGGTATGTGAGTGTGTGCATGAAAAATATATCCACCATGAGGTAAAACTGTGATTGAGATAATTAGAAAATATTATTGACACAAGAAATATTTAGTTTACAGCAGTTTCTGGGTTACATGTATGGAGATGGGGAAGTTTCATTCTATGAACTAACTAATACACAAACAAGGCACTTATTACAAATTAATTTTCTTACCATTGAACCCACAGCTCAGGAAACTCCTGTAGATCTGTTTACGCCACCATTTGTTCAAGCAGTTTCCTCATGTAAGGAAAACTTCACTCTGAGATTCTATTCACCCTGGCCAGGGAAATGATCCCATTCAAAACTGGTTTTAGGAAACTTCATGAAATGGAAAATTAAAACTCATCTATCATGATGAATCAATGAATTTAAAGGTCACCAGCAAGTTAGCATTGCACAAGTTGAACAAGCAAACATGCCTATTTCTGAAAATTCCCATTTTGGATGACTAAAAAAGTGGTGAGATATCTTTACAATCCCTTCTTCAGCACACATCAAGTGGTTGGCTAGACCAACCCACCACATTAGATAATTGCCTGGTAAATATATTGACCCTTCACGATGTCCATAATTACATCATGGACTAGCAGATGAGAAGCCAATACCAAAGCAGTTAAAGCTGGGAGTATGTGCTATAAATGTTAGGAGATTACAGCAGCATTCAGTTCAACACATGGAAAATAGTATGCTAGCTTTCATGGTGAATAGAGCAGCGAGTCGCAGAGTATGAGCCAGGAAACTGCAAGAAACCAAATTATCATGGCACAGTAGCCTCCTCACCTTTTGTCTTACTTATGTGATACAGGTAACCTTGTAAACAATTTATGAAGAGAACAAAGAACCTCTAAAGGAGGTCAATGCCAATTCACTTTCTCAATTCTGAAATTGTTTGGCGAAAGAAATTCAATGGAGATAATAGGTTAATAAATTCTGTCTTCAATTTCAGTAGGGGAACTAGAACTCATTTCACATATATTCAAACTCCTGAGATGAATCTTTTATCTGATCATATAGTACAAACTATAAAGCCATAATTGCCAATATGCAAGTATATCTAGTCAAATAATTAGCACAACAATGAAAATGAAAAGTGTAATGGAACATGATTATAAAGTAAAGTCGATAGGACAAACTGTCATGTAATATGAGGACAGATGTTTCTATGCATTTTGTAATGATATCACGTTCTGCTCTTGAATGGAAATTCTGTTGATATTTGTACCAGTAGCACTGCACTGGTCTAGGTTTTAAATGATTTCAACTGTATTCAAACAGCATTAACTAACCTTGACACTGAAGAGGGGACTGCTATCAGAAACCTGTTGGCCAGCTGTCACTTGAAGCCCATGAACATGCCCAGTAAATGGAGCCTTCACAACATGCTATTAAAATTAAAGAAAATATCATGAAATGTTCTAGCACATCAAATAAATTGATTAAAATTTTTGTGAAATTTACAACAAACCTCCATCTTCATTGCTTCGAGTACTAATATAGGCTGCCCTTCCTCTACCTTTGTTCCATCCGTCACCAGAACCTTGACTACTAAACCAGCCATGGGAGCCACCACAGTTCCTGGAGGGTGCAATGCAGTCTCAAAATTGGTCTTCTGTTGTATTTCATTATCATCAGACAAGTCAAGCTCTAACTTTTGTCTGAAATGATAATGATGTGATCCATGCCATAAATGAATGTGCTTTATTTTGTCCTGCCACCAAGTACCAGGTTTAACATCAATACCACAGGCAAATGCTCTTCCATTTTTGACTGAGGAATGCTGAATTACCAGAGCATGCTAGCTTTTCTTAATAAAAACTGGTAAATGACATTTTATTAAATGAAACAAGAAGCTCATAAGATTCTTCAAGAATAAAAGCATCCCTAAAAAATCGCACATGGTGGTAGGGAATGCTACAAGGTAGGTTAAGAAAGCTGCAATCAAGAATGCGCATAAATTAATCTACATAGCACTTCAAGGTTTTCATATAGGCACACAATTACCTTTGAATATGCAGATAAACTAACATCCATGCTCACACCATCAGTTTCAACTCTAAAATCTTGGTCGTGCAGGAGTGTTGCCTTGACTTCCAAACCAGGGGAATTGACTTCTTCTGTCTGTGTTTATATGAAACAATAATTGATCATATTTCTGGATACAGAAACAAAACATCTAGACCTTAATTGGAATTCATTACAAACACATAAACACCTCAATAAGATAGTTCCCATCTGACTGATAAGTGATGGAGAAGGTAAAAAATTTGGAGCTGCTTCCATCATATTCATTCTCCCATTCAAGCTCCATGGTACAACTAGCTTGATAATGGGCTCGAAAAGGGGGATGAGAATACCATATTGGGAGTAACCCATTGGTCCCTGCATTTGCAGAAATATATTATGACTTAAGAGGAATCCAAAGGAACAAGTAACATGCAATGGAAAGTTGGAATGGTCCTTCAACCTACCAGGGAGACTGGACTTTATAGCAGAATGCTCCTTCTCACAAAGACATGCAGCTACCAGGGTTGCGCTGAATCTAGCATTATCATATGTTTCCTTTGCACGCGTTAAATTGTTAGGATCAGTAAAGAGGTCATCTTTATAATGTTCAATAAAGTGGGTCTCCACATTGCCACTTTCAAATGCTCTATGGTCAGCAAGTTTTTGAAGAAAAATGATATTAGTTGGCACACCTGCAACCTGACAAGCATCAAGTCCATAATATGAGTACAATGATCTCAAAGTATTATAAAGATAAATAGGTGAATCAAAAAGATAGAAAACAAACTGCATTCCCAAAGAAACCAGAGGGAAGCGGGACCATAATATACATATGGAACTAGTTTCTGTTGACAATCAAAACACTTTATTTATCTTTGTCTCAAAGCATAGGTACAGAATATCCATGGGGTCCTGGCCATGTGGACCATCAATTATCTTTCAAACAAACCATCAGAAATTTTTACTTTGTAACCAAATAATTTAATTTGACTTCATAGCTCATACATGGAACTACTCTTCCAGGTCGATGCCTAGCAGTGTGATTGTAATAATATGCAAAGTTCATAAATGAGAACTGCAGCTAAAACATGATTGCCGCTAGGATGTACCTGAAATTTTGATAAGCAATCCTTCAGTTTGACTAGTGCTGCAGCACGGTTTTCTCCTGAGACAACAAGCTTTGCAATCATTGGATCGTAGTGCATGCTAACAGTATCCCCCTGCTCAACTCCAGTCTCAACCCGAACTGATAATTAAAACACATCCAGTATAAGCCAAAAAAGGGAAATGCAAAAGGCTAAAATAAATCAATAAAAACACGCTGCAACAAAGAAAACCCATTCACTCAAAACTGGTGGTAGACTTAAACCATTACAAGGACACATAGACTGTTCCATCCTCACTGTTGTTAAATATCAAAGAGAGCAGTGGTTGCAAAACAGGAAACCTAATTGAATAGTAGCTTCATAAGGAAACTTTGGCCCGTCAATATTTTGAAAGAAAATCAGCAAAAAGTCAGGGAAAATACCAATCACCAACAACGAAACAAGGATTCATATTCAGCATACATAAGTAACATGATTATTTTGTTGCAATTAGCACCTGTTGGTGAAACTGGAACGGGACGATAATGGTGAAGAACTCCAGTTGCAGGAAGAAATCCTTTTGGAACATTTTCAGCATATATTCGGGCTTCAAAGGCATGCCCTGTCAAGTCATAGTGATCATTATCAGGTAAACTAACAAAGAACTCGTAAGAGTAGAGAAACTCTTCATGCTTAACATGATAAAGATATCATATTAAAAGTGGTCTAAGAAATCTGAAGAACAGAAAGTTTTCCACATGACATCAGATCTTAAAACAAAGGGCAATCCAACAATTTATTTCAACCTTGGTAGACCAAAACTGACACGAAACGTTGAATTTGCACTTCTTTTTTCTTGTTTAGCCTTTTATTTTATCTGTGAAAAATTGGAACACTTTTATTTTTTGCATAAAACAAGAATATTTTATTTGAAGAAAGAAGTGCAGATAGAAGAGGGAGGATAAGACATCTTTTGCAGAAAGAAGAAGAGAAGAGAACAGTTTTAGTCTTATTATACTGAACAAGTGCATGCCACCTCTTACGCTACTACCTGATTTTTTGGAGAGTGGGGACAGAATTATGCTACTGGTCTACTAGTAAATCAAACGGTGAAAATGTAATTTCACAGCAAAGAGAAATTAACTTTTTACTAGTTGGAATTATGATAGTAAATTTTGACCATTCTATTGCAGTTCCAATCTACTAACCAACAAAAGGAATAGAAGGATGGGCATAGTCAATGCCATGTAGAGAAAAGTGAAAGGAGGTGCAAGTATCATATTTCAGAAGTTGAGTACCAAGCAATATATGAAACCAAGGAGCAGAGCAGGAAAGTAATATAACACAGACATCACACGCATAAATCTTTTCCAGGGGAAAGAATTTACCCAATAAAGGCACCTGTGACTGATTAATAGGTAGTGGTTCTCCATTTGCAACAGATATTTGCCACTCTACAAGATCTTGGCCAACAATCATCTCAGTCACAGGATGCTCAACCTACATAAGAATATCACAGCTCCCTGTCAGATTTATGCTGGGCTTGTGGGACTGGCGGAGAACCATTTATCTAGTTTTGTTTACTTTATCGTTATCTTACTTCTATTTTATTGTTATCTTTGCAAACTTATCATTCTACCTGGGGGATCTCTATGCTAATTAACTAAACTAGATAGATGGTTCTCCATCAGGAACTAAAGCAAGAAGACAGAAAAGAGCAAAACAAGTACCTGAAGGCGGGTGTTCATCTCCATGAAATAGAACTGGCCTGAGACAGTGTCAACTATAAACTCCACAGTGCCAGCATTGTGGTAACCAACTGCCTTTTAATATGCAAGAGGGACTATACATTAGCAAATATAATGAATAAAGTTAAAGAACAATGACTGCAGTTAAAAGGGACGTGAAATGTTAGAGCTAAATAAGAGAGCTCGTTAGTTAGCACAACCATGATGGTCTCAAGTTCCAAAATTAATAGCACAATTATGCAAGACAAAGGGTAGATTCCTTAAAAATAGTGGCCTACATATTGCAAGCAAACAAAATTCAGAACTTCCTAAAACTCCATTTTCCATTGTAAGGCACTGGGATGTAGGATCACGGACAAAGGAGAAAATAACTTGTATAGTCTTAATAGACATGTGAATAAGCTCAATAACTATAATATGGTAGATTTTGGACACAAAAGGGTAGTCAATAATTTTCCAACTTTATAACCACCAATTCGAGTAGAAAACATATGCCCATAGGGATTCAATGATCTCATGAAGGAAGATAGAACAAAACAAGTTTCTAGTAAACAAACATGACTCCAAGGGATCCCATTTGGCGTGGGAAACTGTTGTCGGGAGAAGGATCCTATCAATTTGTAATTTGGCTATTACAACATGATCAAAAGATTTCAAATCAAAACATTCTTTGTTTGTACTCCAAAAAAAATCATTGAACTACTTAAACCATCAAAAGAAGTAAAAGCAGGTGCATTTGATTTGCATGGTGAGGCCCATCAAAAAAATATTTTAAGGCTTCAAAAAGTCCGTCCATAACATGAAACACTGTATGTTATGTATAGCATATTAAATCACAAGCTCAGGCTAGAATTCAACCCAAATGGTGCACGCCAAACATGGAAATTACTTGCCTAAGAATTTATAGTTTACTGAAAATATTGACAATGTTCAGCGAGTTCAATTGACAGGACATTACCTTGGCTGCAGATACAGCAGCCTGGCCCAAGTGGGAGCGGAAGTCGTTCATGACATTTGGCTGCATCAACCGATTTTCTATTACATTTTCTAGAATCTACAACAAGAAACCTGATTGAAAACTATAGAAACTGAACATTACAGCTGGAGCTTCTTCAATTATCTTCTGATGTCTTCTCTGTACGCTGCAGTCCCTTTCATATAAATGTAGTACATTGCCATGTTTGTCCCCAAATATCTATGAATTTGAGAAAAAAGATCTTACAAAAAATTCAATTACAAATGATTTATTTCATTACATGGACAAGTACGTGACATAATTTGAAATTGAAATATAAGAATTCAAGAACATGTAAGGAAAAAATTGAGACATAATTTTGTAAATATAAGAACTAGGAAAGAATGCTGAAAGATTATTACATCCAATAGCCCATACCTGAACTTCTATGTGTCTTGGCTTTGTGATATATTTCTCTAGCAGAATTGTGTTTATACCAAATGAAGCAGCTGCTTCACGTTGTGCTCCCAAAAAAGAGTCGACAAATTCATTTGTACTTTGAACTATCCTCATACCCTATAATCTGCACATTGTGAGAGCCTCATCCGAAAAAATAAATAAAAATCCAACATAATAAGACAAATCATGCGTATACCTTTCTTACATTTGAATGAATTTCATGTTTCTTTTCACAAGAAAAGAACTCGAACATTTTAATTTTCATTCATCAAATGAGAGTTAACGCCGAGCATGTGCTGGACTACTGATGCATATTCCAATCAGAACTTGGTGAGTTACCATACATCCATATCTCATATATTGATGTCTTGTATACATGCATCGTCAATTATATTAAGCAACTCAGATTCCTAATGTTACAGGGTAGCAATTAAAAGAATAAAATTGGCACACCTTTCCACCACCTCCATGCGTCGGCTTTATTAAGATAGGGTATCCAATCTTATCTGCTTCTGACTTCATAAGTTCAATATCTTGTTCACTGCCATGATAACCTGGCACAAGCGGCACCCCTGCTGCACCCATTATCCTCTTTGATGCACTGTTGAAATTAAAACACTGAAAAAAATTTACAGAATTTTCTGAATAATCGAAAGCATAATATTAGCTTATATTGAGAAAATGAAGGGCCAACACACTCAAACATGCATGTACAGATTGAGAGGTCATAAAACACAGTATAGAAAGCATTCATTCAAAGCCACATTCATGCTTTGGAGAACAAAAAGTAAACATGAAATTAATTAAAAAACAGAGGTCTTATCATACCTTTTATCACCCATGTCCCGGATTGCCGATGCTGGTGGTCCGACAAAAGTCAGACCTTTGTCTTCACATAGTGTAGCGAAATCAGAACTCTCGGATAAGAAACCATAACCCGGGTGAATAGCCTGATATTCAAAAGTAGATATCCACTTTGAAAAACAAGTCCTTGCATTTTCTTAAAAAAAGAAAAAAAATCATCTACCTCACTGTATAACACACACAAAAAAGGAAATTATATGTTTAGGATAACTTTTCTCTCTTTTAATGAATGTGATCAGGGTTACTAGAAGCATTGTAAACTCAAAATAATAAGCTATTCTACTATCTTCCAAAATACAAAGTGCAAAAGGCCAACTCTTATGCACAGTGACCAGCCATGGCCCAAGAGCTTAAAACTTTAAAGGTAAAACAAAAAAAATGATTTCAAAAAGCTCACTTTGCTAACACCATGTAAAGAGAAAAAATAAAAGTAGGAATTAACAAACGCTTCAATTTCTAAATGGAAATTATACACAAATAATAACCAAAAGAAAAGGGCTTAAGCAGTCAAACATTTATGATGGTCAACACTAAAGACTACACGGTGAAATCACCTCATGGAAGTATTGACACAGCAATTGCAAGTCATAAATAATTACCGAAAGTCCTTTGAAATTTGAGATTGAAAAAAGAAGGAGTAATTCATATCGTAGTAAACTTAATTATAAGCACGATTTTAAGTAAAATTCATATAACGTTCACTAATTTCTCAGAAACCAAAACGCAGCGTTTGGATACTAACCTGTGCACCAGTACGAATCGCGGCCTCGACAATCGCCGAGCCATTCAAATAACTCAACCGAGCCGGAGGCGGACCGATATGGACAGCCTCGTCAGCCGATTTCACGTGGAGCGAGTCTCTATCCGCGTCACTGTACACCGCGACGGTTCGAATCCCTAGGCGTTTCGCGGTCCGCATGATCCTGCAAGCTATTTCGCCTCTGTTTGCAATCAATATTTTCTCTATGCGCGATGTAGTTTTGGTGTCATGAGAGGAAGATTCGAGGGAGAAGAGTCGTTTTTGGATAAGGAAATGTCTGTTGTCGTGGAGTTTTCGACGGAGGATGGTTGCCATTGACGCCATGGTTAAAATTTCTCGTGGAGATGATGATTGATTGAGGGAAGTAGATTGGTAACGTGAAAGAAAATGGCAGTAAGTGGAGGGAGTGTCTTTTTGGTCATTAAAAATACGATAAAGGGGCAGTTTTGGAAAGAGAAGTGTCTGGTATAGTGAGATGGGATATGGATCTGATGCGGTGCTTAGCTGGGAAAGTGTAACCTTATCTTGATTGATGATCTTGATCGGGGTCGATGCATGTTTTATGTTATAAAGCATTGTTTGGGAGTGAGATAAAAACTATTTTTTAAAGTATTGTTTATTTTAAAATATATTAAAATAATATTTTTTATTTTTAATATTATTATATTAAAATAATAAAAATTATTAATTTAAAATTCTTAAAAAATTCAAAAAATTTAAAATCATGGTTGCACGGCAGTGTGAATATATATCCCAGAGCAAATAAACAATCATTTTGCATTTCTCCTCTTTTCAAGTTTTAGCTGTCTTTTATAAATAAATCAACGTGTGATTAATTTTTTTTTATTATTATTTTTGTAAAAACCAGTTCAGGATGTCATTTAAAAAATTAAGGTTAAATGAATTATCAGCAAAACTCCAAAAACTAAACATTTTGAATCAAAAGCAGGCACAATCCATATAAACCAATTGAAAAATTATGGTGGCTCGCCAAGCCTTGGGTTGGTGATCATGAATTAGCCTTGCCTTGTGTTTTATCATGTCAAGACTTGGTGATGGATGAAGTAAACCGACGGTCCAATCTTGGGCCCAGTCCTACATCCATAGTCAAGGCATTTGGTTTGGACTTTAAAGTGGGTATTAAGTCTAGGCCCAGTCCTACATCCATAGTCAAGGCATTTGGTTTGGACTTTAACGTGGGTATTAAGTCTAGGCCCGTCAAACGTTGTTTTTTTTTTATTAAAAAAAAAAACAACAACCTCGTTGAAGTCTGCTTTATTCATATTGATTCCAAATCATGTTATTAATTAATATTTTTCATGAAATGATGCAATGGTATTTTCCATAGCCGATTAACCATATTTATCAAATTTTGACTCCGAAATAATTCATTGTTTTATATGAATATGTATGGTATTAACGCATAAACAATGATTATTCAGTAGTTCATTTGTACCTTTTCTTTTTTAAGAAAATGA
>Ga0325410_1009251_pt1 | contig 10547 bp, 8 predicted proteins | sample PopdelMetagenome_16_FD_206182 | JGI IMG/M metagenome (GOLD analysis project Ga0325410, IMG submission 206182) | Populus deltoides microbial communities from Bellville, Georgia, United States - Xylem-PdIQD-R3 | ecosystem: Host-associated > Plants > Phyllosphere > Stem > Wood/Secondary xylem...
ACACAATTAAATTCACGTTAAAATATATATATATATATATATATATATATATATATATATATATATATATATATTAGTACCTAATTATGTGGCACTCACGTAACTCGGTTCCCTACCTACCAGTTTTACACGTATAAGGCATGCAATCAGTGTTGAGAAATAGATATCATCATAGCTTGAAAGGTTCAAATTAATTGCCTTCATATCTTATTTACGTGGATGAACCGTACCTTTAAAATTGAGGCAAGAGATCGTTATTTTTTTTATTTTTTTTGTCAATGGAGATTATATATGTATGTATGTATGTATGTATGTATGTGATTTGTACATCCAATTTCTTTAAAGCTTAACGTTGTCGAATTTGCGCCTAGAGTTTATCCATATACAGCTGACCGACAAGTATTTTTTTTCCCCTTAATAATAGTTCTTTTGGAAGAACCCAAACGATATTAAAGTGCGAAACAAAAGCTCGAGTAATCCAGAAGGGTACACTATAAAAAAATAAAAAACCAAATAAAAAGGCAAAGCTTAAGTAAGCCGATTCTCTTAGATTCAAACTCTTGTACGTGATATGGTTTGAGTGGGATTAAAGTTTTTTTGAAAATATAAAATTTTCAAAGACATGAAACTTTTTGATATGTTAAACTTGATCTAATAAATCAATTTTTAAATTTCCTGATTTAAATTTTTATATTGTTAGAGTTTAAAATTAACATGTATGATGATTGTTTGAAATGACCTAATCAATTTGGCATATCAAGAAACAACCTATATAATCATTAAAAACATGATTTGATTTAAGAAAAAAATCAAAATAATATTTTTTTAATAGTAAGATAATGACATATTGGATTCACGCACACACATACACTATATATATATTGAGACGACAACATATTAAATTAACCTGGACTTTACGGTTTAACCCTCCTGACCTGCGATCCGGATCATGGACTCCACCGGATTTAATAAATTTTTTTCTTTGACTATTTTTTACTTAAACATATGAAAAAAAAGTGCTTGAAGGATTCAACACCAACCAAATGTTGAGATTTTAATTTGAGATTGCGATAATTTCATAAAAAGCAACCCAAAATAAATTATAAAAACCAATTCAAAATCAATGAAATATTAAACAATAAAATTAAAAAAATAAAATAAAAAATAATTTAATTAAAATAAAAAAACTAAAAGATGAAAAATAGGGGGCAATCGTTCTTTGTTCATATAAATTATGAAGGACTTCATATAACAAATAAAAGAGCTAGGTTTTTACCACAATTCTTTTAGCATAGGAGATATGGATGTCGTAATTCAAAAAAAAAAAAATCTAATACCAAAACAATTGTTTAGCAGAAAATATTTCAAATTCAATATCCATCAATTTATCTACATTTTTATTAATTTATCTACACTGTGAAAAAGGAAATCCAAGCTAAAATAAATGAGGTCTTAGAAAGTGTGGCAAGATGTGTTGGAAACTTGCCATGATTGTGAAAATTTTAGGAGTATGATATGTTTAACTATTTGAATTGAGAGAAATTAGGTATTGTCTTGCATGTGTTAATATTTTCAGGGATGACAAATATGCTTACTTAATTAAGTTATTTGATTGTCAAGAGATGCATGTGTGCTAATAAATATGCTTATTCTTATTTTTAGTTTTTATTTATGATTTTCAGATTCTTAAGAGAGCATGAGGGGAGAAACGTTGTTTAGTTTTATTTTAATGGCTTTCTAGGACTACAACGATCCATAGAATTGCAATGAATATGATTTGTTGCTAATACTACAACTATCCATAATTAATAACTAATCATAAGAATATGTATGAATCTAACATATTTTATACACATATTATTTGAGTCTAATTGATATTAAATAAAGAAGATTAGCCTATAAAAATGTACTATAGGAATAAATCATATTATTATTATTATTATTATTATCATTAATGTTGGTACAATATGCTAACATATAATGAGACTAAGGGAAAACAAAATTCCCATAGAAGATAAATAATAATAATAATAATAACTCAAACAATATGCAATCTCTTGTTTCTACAATTTTTGAATTGGGATTCGCACCTCTAATTGTTGATTATATATAAAAAATGAATTCTAATATTAATGTGAAGTTTAGGCAGTGAATTTGAGGAATAAACATTACAAACGGGAGTTTCTCTTCAAATGGTGATGAATATATTGTGGTTGGTATTTAAGCCTTACTTTAAAAAAAAATAGAAAAAATTGTAAAGGAAAAGTCTACGCTCAGCATCAATACAGGACGCATGGAACATAGTTTCTAAAATAAATTTGTATTTCAGGTATTCATTACGTACAGCCAATTAATTGAAATCAAGGGTTTTCTTTTTATTTATTTATTCCCTTAGTGATTTGAAATTAAGACTAACTATGTGACGGGTTTCCAAAATATCCAATTAGCCTGGAGACAAGATTTATACGTAAGAGAAGTGGTTAATTTTTTGATTCTGGCTAACAATTTAATTTATTCTTTCTAGTTAACATGGTCGATACTTTTATCTGGTGTCTAGTAAGTCAAGGTGGTTGATGATTAATACCTGAAAAATATCTTTTTTTATAGATTTGAGGTCTGATATGCTTAAATAAATATCTTTTTAGAGAGAAAGTGCAATGATATTTTATAGAAATATACTCTGAAAATATATATGTTAAAAATATTAAGAATGAAGAGGTTGTGAACCTGGAGCTTGAAATATCATGAGGTATTTATAGCTCACGAATGTTGTTCTTTTATATAAAGGTGGGGAAGAAGTGTCATTTTACCTTGCAGGATAAAAATAATAGGTTCTTGAAAGATTTTTATATATTTAGAGATATAGAAAGAATAAAATATAAAATGTAGCTAAAGTCATATAGACTGAGCTCTTCTCTGTAGTTCAACCCAAGAGAGTTGAGCTCTTTCTTTAACCGTGTTCAAAGGAGCTGGGTGTTTTTTTAGCCATGCCTAAAAAAGCTATACTTATCCCTTGATTAAACTCAACTATATTAGGTTTGGTAGTTGTCTGGTGTGATTTCTTGAGTTTAACAGCTAATCCAAATTTATAGAATTGTCTGGTAGGTGACATGTTCATAGTATTGGCGCTAGCCCCATAGAAAATGACAATGTCTAAGAAATCTTGATCCATCACTGTTAACTTCAAGAAGTGTATTAGTCTTTGAATAGTCCAACTTTGGCTGCAATTATATATAAACAACATTATTTATAATAAGAAGAAAAGGTAACAGTGCTTGAATCCTAAAAATATGGACAAAAAAATATTGGATACAGGAATAGCCCGTACAGTGCATGCAGGTGTATTTGAATGTGAACGCTGATGGTCGTGTCTTGCCCAGTTTCCACACATAATAAATGAATGAGTACAGCCCAAGTGTAAGCGAAATTGAAAGGATAGTCTACTTTCTGAAGATAAGTTTTAGCCCGTTGAAAATGTTGATTCTTAACAGCTACAAACTCGTGTATAAAAAAGTCCATCCCATTTGGCTTGTCTATTTCTCTCAGATGTCGTCTTATTGTGGAAAATAAGAAAATTCTAACCGGGAATTAATTAGACAGCAACACTGAACTAGTGTAGATGAACCTATCACTTTGACCTTTTCGTTTTTTTAATATATTTTACCACTACTGGTTGAGAATTCACTTACACAACATGAAGCTCTCTGATTGCGAGTGTTTGACGTTGTGGTTCCAACTGTATTTATAAATAAATATTATTTATAAATATTTAGTTAAATATTAACTATATTTTTATTATTATGGGTCTCATCCGAAACTGAGGTTGAAACGCAGTTTCTTGAAAACTAATTTAGATTTGTTTTTCGCGATGGCATGCTCTTCTCTCTCTTTCACTGACAGTGCAAATAATTAACCATTGTAAAAATTTCCCAAAACAACCTGAGAGGTCTCCATTGTTGAGATCTAGAAAACCTGCCATTTTCTAATTTTTCATCCTTGTTCCCCTCTGTTCCCTTTTCTTGTCTCTTGCCAAATGACAACGAAACCATTGCAAAAATTTTTTAAAACAACCCTGTCGTCTCCATTGCTCTTCCTCTTCTCCTTCATCTTTTTTTGCTGCATTTCTTCGTCTCCACTATTTACTTTGCATGTGAATAGTGGAGAGTGAATTAATTCACTTTTCACTGTTCACTTTGCAGAACAGTAGAGAGCGTTTCCACTGTTCATGGGCCGGAACGGATCTGACCCAAATCTAAATGCATTGAACTGGGTCCGACTCAGTAAAATAAAATAAAATCCAAAAACATTTCTTAAATATTATGTTTTATTCGAAAAACTGGTGTTTAACATTATTCAATGGCACTACATAATTACATTAGAAGGAGATCACATGATGACATAATATTTGCAAAATTTGATCGCAATCCCAATTTTATTCCTGATGATATTTTACAATTTGATCGCAATCCCAATTTTATTCCTGATGATATTTTACCTGATATTGTTGCACGCTCAGGAAGCCATGAAAACTGTAGTCTTTATCGGATGAATTTCATATGTGATGGAATTGCAGATAGTTTAATGTAACAATAAAAATATTTTATATAAAGTATTGTTTATTTTATGATGTAATAGTAGTAGTTAAATCTATGATATTTCAATTAAAAACCATCAATAGTAATATATGTCTTTTTTAGTTATTTTATAACCTTAATTTGAAAAGTATTCTTAACCAAACACATTAAACTATTTTTTGTTCAATCTTAATTTCAACCACAGTTTTAACCAAATATATATTTTATCTAACCAACTTCAACTAGAAGTATTTTTTATAAAATAACTTTTTTCAAAATACAACTACAAAAGCTACCAAAATAGCAAACACTCATGAATAAATTTGATACAGATTCCTCTTATGTTAAATTGCCATCAATTGATGTGTCATTTTAGTTCAAATCAAATCATGTCAATTGGAAATTATGATTTGAAGAAAAATCTCGTAACTGCCCATTAATTAGATGAAATGAAATCTTAACTACTGAAACTACTGAAAGATCGCAAAAAAGAAGAAAGAAAAATCAAAGATCGTAGAAAGGAAGGGAACATCGACAGAGACGCGTAGCCATTTATAGACTAAGCAAAAAAGTATCACTAGGAAATCGAAGATCGGGCTGTGTTTAAGCACTAAACTACTCCTCCACACTAAACATGGTGTGCCGAAATTGATTTTACAAGAGAGAGAGAGAGCTTCCTAACAAGCCATCTATACGTACTGTACAGAGCCTGTCGTCCTCGCACATCCATGGTTACGTTTCAGCCTGCATGTATGTACACCGACAGTCTCATTCAGAATATACTCAACATTATTCCATTAGGTCAATCCGAAAAAGAACTTAATTTAACAGATCAACCAATTTTATACGGATAAATGTCTAATTCATTTGTCATATGCATGGTGAAACCACTGGATGTTGGTTTGAGGAATTAAATAAAAATAAAGTACAATGGAACTTCAAGGAAATTATTCCAAGCAAATACATGTTTTTTAAATGGTTAGCGTTTCAAAATCATCTATCAACCAACACCTTCTATCGTTAGAGTAAGCTTCTGTCCATTTGTCTGAGACAATTGGCATATCATCTTCTTCTCCAGTGCTACTTTGCTCGGAAATTATAGACAAAGTTTCTTTCATGATGGGGTTCCTTTAGTGTGTTCCAAAACTATATACCAACTACTGTTTCAATGACCAACATTGATAAATGACAGATTATAGAGAAAAAAACATGGAATCTTTTCTCATTTGGCATTGCTTGAAGCATTTGGTTAACCAAGAATCACTGATCATTAATCAAATTAATACAGCTTTTCTCTAACTCTTCATCGACTGTTAGCTTGGTTAAAGAGTTGTGAAAGAAAATTTTGGTTACAGAAGAAATGATAAAAATTACAGGTAGAATTCGGGGACTGTTGACTCATAAACAATTGGGGAGGTTGTCATCTCATAAACAAATATTTATGTTAAATATCAAGTTCGACAAGACTCTTTGGGACTGTTGACTTGATGGTTATATGTGAGTGTATTTTGTCTTACTTTACATGGTTTTGATCACATATATGGGTCACCAATTTTGAATTTGAACTCATTGAGTTCAATCCAAAATCTACTTGGTGCGTGTACGTGGAACGAACTTCTCGAAATGAAGATATAATTTTTCTACATTAGTTTTAACTTGTTATTTAACAAAATTGAATTGAAAAGTTCACCCATCACATAATAATAATAATGCATACAAAAATCATATAACATGTGAGTTTATTTATCCAAATCAAGAAAAGAGAAAAAAAAAATATTTTAACTCACATATTTTGTAATTATTTGCTCAGGTAAGTTATTTATGTCTTAAGTCTAACCACAACCAGAATTTTGTATAATACTGATAGATTACTTTATCAATATTTATCGACGAAATCATGGACGGTAACTGGTTGTTAAAACACTTATTATTAGTTATTTTTATTATGTCGGTAAGTATGTCAGTAATATAATTATTGATGGGTTTACAAACCGAAAAAACACACCAAACTAAAAAAATTTACCGGCATCATTCCATTAGTAATTTCATCGGTGAGTATGGTATATCACTGATAGAAAAAAACAGTTTTAATTCCATCGATGATTGAATTCATATTATTGACAGAATTAACCTGTTGGTGATTTACATATTGTCAGTGGTATTTCCTGTAATTTTTTTTAACTTTTTGGAACTCTTCGAGAGATTTAGCCCGTCAGTGATCTTGTTTGTAATGATCAGTGGAAAAGTCTTGTAATATTTTTCCAACTCTCTAGAACTTTTCGATAGACTTAGTCCATCAGTAATTTCATCCGTAATTTATTTAATATATTTTTTAAAATAAAATAAACACAACAGGAAAAAATTAAAATAAATAAAACTAAAAGAAAAAACCAAATATTTATTACTAATTGAAAAAGTATCAGTTTGAATACAATTTATCTAGAGCATAGAAGCTGAAGGAGGAGAAGGAGCATAGTTTTTAAACCTGACTTGGTGGTCGATCCGGTACAATGATCGGGTCACGGGTTAGATGGGTTGACCCAGGTCAACCTAAAAAAATAGAATTGCAATGCAACACTTGTAGAAAACACCCAATTAGTTACAATGCAACACTTATATAAATTAAATTTAAATTTTAAACCAACAACATAAATTTAATTCAATATCCAAAACACAAACCAAATACAAATTCTAAAATATTTAAAACAAAACATCCAAAAACATAAATTCTAAATCAACAACACATTCACTTTTGTTAAATGAACACATTAAGTTCTTCGGTGTCCATAGGAGCAAAATTTGAATCAAATGTCGATGAAATTGAGCCAATCTCGTCAACACCTAATAAAACATTAGCATACTCCTTTGAAATTCCATCATCACAATCATCTTCAATTTCATTAATATTTATGAAATCTACATTTAAAACATAATTAACAAATAAATATTATGTGTTAAACAATACTTTGTTTTAAATAATATTTTTCCATTAAATGATCAATCATTAATTACCATCATCTAAAGTATCTTGCATAGTCATTGTTGACAAAACATGGTGAAAACTCCTTGTTTCTTTAGTTGTCAAAATTGACGGGTCATCTTCTGCTACCCAGTTCTCAATGTCACAAATTGTCTCAAAATTAATTGGATCATAATTTCATCCTTTCCAATAATTCCTATATATTCATAGTGAATGTAAACATAATATAATATTAGTAATGATACTAAATAAGATAAAATAATATTTAAAAAATTATAAAAAAGAAAATACTTTTGTTTCAATCTTAGATTGCAGTGGACGTAAATAAGGTCATTAAGCCTTTGGTGCTCCAATCTATTTCTCTTCTTGGAGTGAATATGTTAAAAAAATAATCCAATTCATCTCGCATCCTGAAAAACTACAAGTTTGACTTAACACTCGTATAGCTAAATGTTGTAGATTTGAAGCACCGGTTCCATATGTCATCCACCATTCATCTATACAAAAAATTAATAAGTTAGAATATGTCAAATAATAATTTTAAATATAAAAATTATATACCTGGAGGCATAAGGGTGCGATTATTTATCGCGGACACTCGACCAAAGTCATATTCTGCATTCCTAAACAAGTTTATCTCACTTGTAATCTTACTTTGCAATGGTAAATTTCCATGTACATATTTCTCAAGAACATCTAGAAGTCCAAAAATGAAGCTCATATGTTTATCCATTATATTTGCATCATATTGAAATCGAGGATTCAACCAAAATGCCCTGCATAAAGATTTCTATATAGTTGTACATCTCACCGATTATTGATAATGTCTATGAAAGGTTGCACTCTAGCCTTTCTCTTTTGAAATCTCCTCAATATTTTTTTTTTGCGTAATGAATGGCATCATACAAATATCTCATTGAAGGTCTATCATTACCATCAACCATTCGTAGAGCTCGAACTAAAGGTTTACTCATTCGCACAATTATTGCACATTCTTCCTAAAATAGAGAGTTCAGCACACTCTCAACAAACGTTTTTCTTTTCCTATCTTTAACATAAGCAGATGAGACTCATTCCCTAGTGTCACCATAGCTCTCAACTCATCTTTATGAGCTAAGATGCTTTGCAATGCAATAAAATTGGTAGCAAAATTAGTAGGAGCTGAACGAAGTATTTCTTTTCCTCCAGTGAACTTTCTCATCAAATACAACAAATAATAATGATTATAAATATACTTTGTAATACCAGAAGCATGCTCAACAATAGAACAAATTGACTACAATTTACCAATATCCTTGAGTATGAGGTTGATGCAATGAGCAGCACAAGAAGACCAAAATATTGAAAGAAATTCTTTTATCAATAACTTTTCAGCAGCAACATAATTAGAAGCAATTAGTCACCACATGCATAATGTTTTCTACCTCAACATACAAAACAACCTCTCTAAACAACTGATGCAACAATCTAGTAGTCTTTGAGACATCTGATACATACAAAAATTTTAAAAATATTATTCCTTTAGGACAATATACCAAGAATTTAATTAAAGTCCTCTTCTTTTGATTTGTCCATCCATCAACCATTAATGTGCAACCAGTTTTCTTTCAAATCTCTCGATAACTCTCAACATAAATCCTCACTTCATCAACTGCTTTTATCAAGTAATAACCATGAATAACATGCAAGTTTGGTCCTTTATAATTAGGACCTATGGTTGTTAGAGCGTCTATGGCATGTTGATAATACACAGAGTTAACAACATTAAATTTTGTTCTTCCTATGCTACCACTTGACATGGAAATTGAAGGTTGAGATGACTGGGCCGTTGAAAAATCACAATTTAAAGTACTACCATCACGAAAAGATATTTTAAGGACCTATATTAAACGAGAAAAAAAAAGCTCACAATAAGAAAAATAAAGTTACATAATGACTAGTAAGGGAGATATCAACCCCATTCAATATTGTAAAAATATAGGAAACTAACAAAAGAAACAGAAAACAAGGTATCCCAGAAAATTAGGATGATGATCACTGAACATAAACAAAACACGCATCATGCAATTGTTGATTTCATTCTTTAAAGTTAAAAGGAAATAAAAATACATCTGCATTTGCTTCCATAATTGTTTAACACAAGTCAAAAAAAAAAAAAAAACTAGGATCTTTACTGAAATAGGATTTATCAAGGAAAAAACAAGTGTGGTGCCTGCATCAGTTTGGTTTTTTTTTTTTTTGCGTGTGCGAATGGGTTTTACTAATTTGATTTCTTTTGATTAGATTTTTGGTTTCTATTTAGTTATGTATTGAGCTTACAAAGAAATAACTGAAATAAATCAAGAAAAATAAATCTTTTGTATACAGTTATTGCTTCTCTAGTAACAATAAGACAGAGGCTTTAGTAATTTGCAGAAAAGAAAAAAAAAACGAAAGAGACCAAATTCCTCGAACATATAAAAAATACAACAGATAGACATACCTGTGGTGTGAGATGTTGCCAATCCAAAATAGAACCCTGTTCGTTTCTTGGAAATAATAAGAAAGAATCGATGCCAGATCAAGAACTGCAAGTTAAAAAAAAAGGTAGAGAATAAAGGAGAGAGAAAGTGAAAAAAGAAGAGTCATGAGGAGCATTAATTAACAAAAAGAATCATACTATTCTTTAACCTATTTATCCAGCAAGTGCTTTATTATAAACAAAAAACTGAAGAGAAACAAATAGCATCACCTTATTCGCAGATCTAAACTGGTATGGCTTGCCTTGCAGTCTTTTGCTCCTCTGCTTTTCTTCGTGAATCACAGCTGATATGGCTTTGAACCCTGAAGATTGTAATTAGGTTTTCTATCCTCATCATTTTAGCCTTTTACTGTCAAACTGTTTGACAGTAAAGAGCTAAAACGATGACATTTTACTTATATATATATATATATATATATATATATATATATATATATATATATATATATATATATATATCTCTGGTGTCTAG
>Ga0325410_1009252_pt1 | contig 10546 bp, 10 predicted proteins | sample PopdelMetagenome_16_FD_206182 | JGI IMG/M metagenome (GOLD analysis project Ga0325410, IMG submission 206182) | Populus deltoides microbial communities from Bellville, Georgia, United States - Xylem-PdIQD-R3 | ecosystem: Host-associated > Plants > Phyllosphere > Stem > Wood/Secondary xylem...
AATCTTGAATAATTTGTTCTGGTATGTTCATGCCGCACTTATGCAAACAGGAAGTATATATCAGATGATTAACTTTTCTGCTCTCATGGGGAAGGGAACACAAATCAAACAAGAAACAGATTAAGCCATAACCTAGCCTAATTTGGTGTTTTAACTTGGAAACACAGGACCGAAATTAATGGAACGTACAAGGAGGACATGTGCTCTTCTACCTCATGTTTTTAAGGCTATCTTTTGTTCGTTCTCAGTCTTTCAAAATTGCTGGTGATCAGTGTAAAGTAGAACATTTAGAGGTTGAATATATCTAATGGCAACAAAAGCAAGTCTTGATTCTAACAACAAAAACAGCAAGACGCCTATGCCAGAGAGAACTGAACCGAATCCACCAGTAAATCTTTGCAATTCTAGGTGACAGATCATGAAATGGGTCGGCTTCAACTGGAGATAAAGAGAATAGAAAGCAATAAAGATCGACAGGTTACATTTTCAAAACGAAGGAATGGATTCATTAAGAAGGCATATGAGCTTTCCGCCCTTTGTGACCTTGACATTGCTCTTACCATGTTCTCTCCCTCTGGTCGTCTTAGTCTGTTTTCTGGGAAAAAGAGGTGATGCATCAAAGAAAGAATGTGTATCAAAATCAATCCAATTATGTAAGAGTTGTGCGATCAACTATTACATGATTAAAAGTAATCATGTAGGGATCTAATTATAAATTTTTTCATCATAGAAACTAAACTTTCATTTTTACAAAATATAATGAATAGAAGAGTTTTCGATCACTTGTAAATAAATATATACTATAGGGACTAAAACCACTATAACATTTAACAGTTTTACCGACGGAATTTTTACGTCGGTGTAAGACGACACATATTCCGTCAGTAATTAATTTACCAACGAAATACTGACGGAAATGCTCCGTCGGTGAATCTTTCATCGGTAATTTTTTGTCCGTCGGTAAATCCGTTGGTAATAAAAAATTATTATTACCGACGGATTTACTGACAGAACAGACGCATTAAAAAAAATTATCCGCTTCATTCCATCGGTATATCCCTCAAAAAATACCATCGGTAATTCCATCGGAAATTATTTAAAAATATTTTTAAATAATCCATTTTATAAAATTATAAAATAATTAAATTAACATAAATCAACACTCTATAATATATACTCAAAATGCTTGGAAAAAAGAATAAAAAAATCAACTCAAACAAATTTGCAACAAATAAATAAAACGAAAAAATTAATTCAACTAAAAAAATTCATATGAAAAAAAATGAAGTTGCAATTGCTAAAAATTTTAAAAACCTATAAATAAATCAACTAAAAATTGATCTCATATGAAAAAAAAAATCTCACAACAAAATTTATACAATTATTAAGAACAAAAAAAATAAAAAACAAAATAAAAAACAAATCTAGTGAAAAAAATCATGAAAAAAAATAAAAGAAAAAAATCTTATCTTAAATGTAATTGCAAGTGAAGCTAAAGAGAGAAAACAAATTTTGTAAAGCATATTAATTAAAAAAACAATTAAGAGGATAAAAGAAGAAGAAAGAAGAAGAAGACATACTCAAGCATAGAGGAGAAGAAAAGGAGATGAGGAGAGAAGAGAAGAGAAAGAAATAGATATTGATGTTTTTTACATATAGTGAAAAAGAAGAAGAATAAGAAATGAGTCTGTCTTTTGTGAAATAAGGAAATTCAGACTTTTTATTAGGACGCGTTAGCGACGGTTTTACCGACAGATAATTAAATATTAATATTTTTTAATAATTTTGTCTGTAATATTTAATTTAAATTTTCAATTTCATAAAAAGTTTTCAAAAATTGCCAACAATCACCGATGATTTTTCAATCCATCGGTGATTCCGTCTGTAATATTTAAATGAAAACTTTACATTAATTGAATTTTTCAGAAAACAGCCAAATAACACCGACGACTTTTCAATTCGTCGGTAATTTTGTCAGTAAAGAACAACAATTAATAGTGCAATTGGAAAGTGAACAGTTCTGAAACTCTCTGGAAAATACCTACGGAAAATTTCATCGGTGATTCCCTTTGTAATTGATGTTATCTCTGTAGTTTTTAAAAAGTTTCAATGTTATCGATATCCTGCGATTAAATAGATCACTTTTTTTATACCATCTTCTTTTCAAAGATGCTGGAATGTATAAGGGCGAAATGCAGTTTACTTGGGTTCAAGTTACAACTCCTTCTTCTTTGCTGTTAAAATAATAATTTTAGTGGATGATCATGATAATGATGATGAAATCATTAAAACACTTTAGATAGAATATTAGGTTTTCATGGTTGCGTCTTGGACCAGTGTACTGATGGCTTAAATGTAGACTTTGTTTAGCTTAGTTGTTCCTATAAAACCAGTTCGCAGTTTACTTGGGTTCAAGTTACAACTCCTTCTTCTTTGCTGTTAAAATAATAATTTCAGTGGATGATGATGATGAAATCATTAAAACACTTTAGATAGAATATTAGGTTTTCATGGTTGCGTCTTGGACCAGTGTACTGATGGCTTAAATGTAGACTTTGTTTAGCTTAGTTATTCCTATAAAACCAGTTCGCAGTAAAATAAAAAAATACTTTGATACTAAAATTAATATATATATAATAATATATAAGAAGAGAAAAATAAAATTAACTTGTATATATTTGGATGTAATGGCTAGAGAATGTATAGCTTGGCTTAGGTAGGCTATGGCATAATGTTGCATTAAACGTGGTTAGAATTGTGTGGCATGCACCCCTTTCATTCCTGCTCTGAATTACTGGTGACTAGGTGTATTTATACACATAGGTCTTGGACTTTGTTCATGAAGGAAATGTATTATTGGTGGAGAAACTTACGAGAGTTGAGAATAATTAGGAGGCTTACCTATTGGTTAGTCAATCATTTCTATATATATATATATATATATATATATATATAGGGCAATACACAATAGGAATGATGGGGGTTACCACACAAGAATATGACTACAATAGTTCCTATATACAATATTTCTTATATAGGTACATTCTATAATATGCCCCCTCAAACTAAGGGTGGAGGAGCAACTCGAAACTTGAAACGAAAAGCAGTGAACGAGGCAGTAGGAAGTGGCTTAGTAAAGACATTTGCTAGTTGATCCTGAGTAAATAAAACGAATCTGAATCTCCTTCTTAGCTACTTTATCTTGGACAAAAAGATAATCAACCTCAACATGTTTTGTACGAGCATGGAAAACAGGATTCACAGATAAATAAGTGGCACCAAGATTATCACATCAAATGGTAGGAGTAGAAACAGATAAAATCTGAAGATCTGTTAATAAATACTGAAGCTAGATAACCTCAGTAGTGCCATCGGCTAAGGCTTTGTACTCAGCTTCAGTAAAAGAACGGGAAATTATATGTTGCTTACCTGATTTTCACAAAATCAGCGTCTAACCAAAGAACACAAGATAACCACCTTTGGATTTTCTATCATCAACACTACCTGCCCAGTCTGCATCTGTAAAACCATGTAAGGCAAAGGAGGGACTGTGAGTAATATGGAGGCCATGTGTTATTGTACCCCTAAGATAACGCAGGATGTGTTTAACAGCAACCCAATGAGAATCTGTAGGAGCATGCATAAACTGACAGGCTCTATTAACAACAAAGCAAATATCCGGTCTCGTAAAAATAAGATATTGAAGAGCACCCAGAATTTGATGAAAGCATGTAACATCAGAAAACAAAGGATCTGACAGTATGGTAGCTCTGGATGTACAGATAAGAGTATCAACAGATTTGCAAGATAACATACCAGCCTGAGTGAGGATGTCAAGTGTATATTTATATTGTCGGAGCAAAAGATCCATACCAGTAGACTGAATCTCAATACCCAAAAAATAGTGAACATGACCCAGGTCGCGAAGCTTAAATTATGAGCTCAGTAACTGGACTAGGCGTTGAAGTAGGAGGGACTTACTACCCATAAGTAGAATATCATCAACATAGACTAGGAGATAACAGATATCAGTACCAATAGAGAAGATAAATAATGAGGTATCCACCTTAGAGGCATAAAAACCGATAGATAGCAGGAAGTCATTCAGACGAGTGTACCAAGCCCGCAGAGCCTATTTTAAACCATATAAGGACTTAAGCAATTTGCATACATGAGAGGGGAGAGTCGAGTCAACAAAACCTGAGGGTTGTTTCATGTAGACCTCTTCATCAAGAATGCCATTAAGAAAGGCATTGTAAATATCAAGCTGATGAATTTTCCTATCACACGAAATCGCAATGAAGAAGACCAATCTGACGGTCGCATGTTTGATAACAGGACTAAAGGTTTCAGAGTAGTCAATACCTTCCTGCTGGGTGAAACCTCTAGCAATTAGACGCGTCTTATACCTTTCAACGCTGCCATCAACTCTGTGTTTAATCTTGTATAACCACTAGCTACCAACAACATTCATGGAAGGGTGAAACGACACCAAAGTACAAGTTCTGTTAGTGCGTAAGGCCTGAATTTCCTCTTGCATAGCATGATGCCACGCCTCATACCTGTTAGCATCATTAAAAACAAGTGGCTCATGAGTAGGAAGAGAAACCTACCCGACTGAAGGAGGCAGTAGAGGTTGTGGACAGTGTTGTCTTGGGTTGTCTAGGATGGAGGACTATGTGATGTTGACGAGAAGCTGGGCATGGTGAAGAGGAGCCTGTATTAGGAAGTGGCTGAAGAGGATACGAGGATAGGTCTACACAAAGCTGCAGACCTGCTGGAGAATCAGTGGAGGGACTGGTCTGCACTACAGACACTGGTGAAGTTGTGGCAGAACCGGGTTGTTCTGCTACAACAGACCTAAGAGCATGCATATTTGGTGATGGGGAACTTGTTCCTGCATAATGATCATTTAAAAGACAAGCATATAGTGACAGTATGACAGTGTTGGATGGTGAGGAAGGGGTGGCAGAATCTGTAGCCAAATGGGTGGGCTGTTGGGGTGCGTCAGAGGGTAGAACTGGGTTGCTGTTAAGGTCGGTTTGGGAATTAGTAGGCTAAAACAGTGAAGGAGGGTTCAAAGATGGAAGATGTGTAGGTTGTGTGGAGGGCCCCGGTGAATGTGTTACCTATTTAGAATTCGCAAAAGAAAAGATATTTTCATGAAAACGAACATGACAAGAGACATAAATACGATGAGATGCTAAATTAAGACAACGATAACCAAGATGGGATGATTTATATCCTAAGAACACACAAGAAGAGGACCAGAAATATAATTTATGAGCATGATATAGATGCAAAAAGGGGAAACAAAGACACCCAAAGTAAGCAGAAAATGATAATCAGGAGTACGACGAAACAGACACTCAAAGGAAGATTTATTTTGGAGAACTAAAGTAGGCATGTGATTATTAAGATATACCGATGATTCAAAAACATAGTTCCAAAATCACAATGGTACATTACACTGGCTTAAAAGGGTCAGGCCAGTTTCGACAATATGTCGATGATGACATTCAACAGTGTCATTTTGTTTATGAGTATAAGGACAGTTTAACCAATGATGAATACCAATGATCTAAAAGAATTTATTTAACTTACGATATTCATCGCCCCAATCAATTTGAACAGATAATTTTAAGTGAAAACTGACGCTCAACAAGTGTTTGAAAACGTTGAAAAGTGGAAAACGCATCAGATTTGGCAATAAGCGGATAATACCATATATGTTTGGTATGCGCATCGACAAATATAACAAAGTAACGAAAGCCATCAGAAGAAAACATAGGGGCAGGACCCTAAACATCACTAAATATTAAATCAAATGGGGCAGAAGTTTTGTGACCTATAGGTTGCAATGACAGATGTGACGACTTGCCTAAAGGACAAGTTTGACACTGAGTAAGAGAACGTGTAGAAGTACATACGATTTTATTGCTGAAAACTAACAAATTTTAAATGTGAAGGGTTGGATGAACCAAACGACAATGCCACATGTCGTCAGTCGCGAAGATGCAAGGAGACCAAAAAGCTTGACGAACTGAAGTGGCAAAAGACTCGGAGATGACATAAAGACCATCATTACTCTGACTAAAAAAAAGAACTTTCTTGGTGACGAGATCCTTGACATAAAACATATAAGCAAGAAATTCAAAATAAACATGATTATCACGATAGAATTTTTGAACAGATAACAACGGTTTGGTAATATGAGGCACATGGAGAACATTAGATAATGTAAAAATGAATTTTAAAGAATTTAACATAGTATGTCCAATATAGGATATGTCAAGGCTCTTATCGTCACCAACATGCAAATAATCATTACCAAGATAAGGTGTAGAATTGGTTAGATTTGCAAGATCAGGTGTGTCGTGTTGATTCACACCGGTGTCGGGGATCCAAGTTGTAACAGAAACATTCCCAACAACAAGGTGAGTAGAGGGCTGTAAGGTACTATTATGAAACTGGGTACAATGGGGAGTTGTGTGACCGAAACTAGAGCATAATTGGCAACAAACATGCTGTTGTCCAGACCACTGCCCAGCCCCTGAGTTGTGTCTGGTTTGCTACCAATTATTTGGCCGTCAATCTGCAGAAGATTGGCCCCTATTCTGGTAAGTGTAGCGGTTGTTGTTGGGACGCCAATTACCTCGAAAGCGACCCCTGTTGCGGCTGAAGTTTGAGCTGTGATGAGACATAGCAAGAAGAGCAGAGGGATGTGGTGTTGGAGAATACTGTAGAGAAGAAGCGGCATCCATGGAATGAAATGAGTTTTTATGCAGACATTCATGGGAAAAAAGGTGGTTGTGAAGATCAGCATATGACAGCGGTTCTGCCTTGGTTATGAGACTTGTTACCAAGTCTTTGAACTCACCACAAAGGCCACGAAACACATAGAGATTAAAGTCTTCAAGAGACATAGGGCGACCAACAACTGCCAATTCATCAAATAACGATTTGGCTTGCTGCATGTATATACTAACCGATAAGTATCCTTGCTGAAGGTCTTGGAAGGAGCCATGAAGTTGCATGATGCGAGAATTAGATGGAGATGCACGCACTTTCTCAAGAGTGCGCCAAACACAATATGAGGTAGAACAATCTACCATGAGATGCAACACATCCACAAAGAGAGAGGAGAGTAATGCACTCAAAATAAGTTGATCATGTTGCTTCCAACGAAGAAAAGAAGGGTTGATTATAGAGTAAGAACCAGCAGAACTGTCAAAAACATGAGATGGAGGACACGGTACTGAGTCGTCAACAAAGTGAAAATGGAATAGAGAAAATTTGTGTTCGTAAGTTTCAACGAAACAACTTGGTGGGTGTTTGATAAAGGAACGATAGCTGGAGTGTGTGTTCCCATAAGGTGCAAAGGAATGGCAGAAATTTATGAGGACGAATTAGAGACATGCTCTGCAAGTAGAGGCTGATGTTGTGGAGGAAAGACACCACCGGCAGTAGCTTGTAGATGGTTGACCGGCTGTGATGCACCACTGATGGTGAGGGAGAAGTCAGCGGCAATAGTAGAATCCATTTAGAAAAAGCATAGAGAAGGTCGGCTGCAAAGAGAGAGAGGGAGAAAAGAGTTCTAACGGTAGAAGGTTCTGATACTAAAATGAGAATAATTAGGAGACTTAACCTATTGGTTAGCCAACCCTTTCTATATATATGTGCAGGGCAATATACAATAGGAATAATGAGGGTTACCACACAAGAGCATGACTATAATATTTCCTATATACAATATTTCTTATATAGGTACATTCTATAATAATGAGATACCATTGGGTAGATATGGTGACTATGTTGGTTATTGTGTCATGCTAAGCATGCTATTAATGAAAATGTTAACGAAGGACAATATCATCGATGAAGAAAATGGTGTCTGCTATACAAAAAAAAAACATTGTGCGTGTGTAGAAAAAATAAGCACATAAAAAAATTATATGCACGGGTAATGGGAACTCAAAAAATGCATTGAAAGGTGTGCTAGGGCAAGACTAGAAAGACTAGGGTTAGTATTGGCATAAGGAAAAAAATTCCAACCATTTAAGATGACCTAAATGGTTGGGAAATATTTTTTTTGGTATTATCAATCCCCTCAAGTCTTTTAAAGAGTCATGTTAGACTTTAATCGGAAAACACAGAGAAGAAAATACTTACTATATAAACATCACCTTTATTTGTACGAAAAATGCTACCTTTGACTTTTATTTATGTGGGAGTTTTTTGTATAAGAAAGATGATATTTCAACAAGTTTAAGTAGAGAACATTATTTTATAGAAAATAAAAAAATGCTTTATGATCATAAAAACATTATGTAAGGAGATGTTGCATAGAGATTTAGTAATTTGAATGGAGATTACCAATGATTAGAGAACAGAACAAATACCTTAGTTTATATCAGACAAACAAACAACGCAATTTACCTTAGGTAAGGTGTACTAGGGGTGAAACGTCCTCCCTATACATAACTAGTACCTTTATTGAGACTCTAAGACCAGTTAAGGTTTCTAGTAACCAAAATACTAAGCGACGACTCCATCCTATTTCTACAGATAAGAAATAAGAATTCCTTGTTCTTTCCTCCATCACCATTTAGATCTCGCTTTGGGAGGACGATCGTAACAATGTCCAAAGTGTTTATAAACTTGCATCCTTCTATAAATAGTTCATTAGAATTTTCAATTCCTTGAATGTGTATATTACTAAGTACCTAAAAAGGCATACTTTCTAGTGGATTGAAGAAGCAAAAGTTAATTTTTAGTTAGTGAATTAGAAGATAATTGAGGCTCGTATGTTAGCACTCTTTAATTTTGATAAGTGGTTTGAGGTAATTGAGATGCATCACGATTAGGTATTGAGGGTGTTCTTAACTAGGATGGGAGACCGATCGTTTTTTTATGAGAAGTTGTCCAGTTTCAAAAATAATTACTCCACATATGATCTAGAGTTTTATGTCATTGTTCAGGCATTAATAAAATTATCTTGTTCAAAAGGAGTTCATACTCATCACTTACGATAAATCTTCGAAGAATATCAATGGGTAGTATAAATTAAGTCGACAACATGCTAAATGGGTATCTTTTATGCAGGAGTTCAATATTTCTTTAAGGTAGAAGTCGGGTAATCTTAACAAGGTGGCTGATGCACTTAGTAGTTGAGTTGCCTTATTTAACATTATATGTGTATAGGTGATGAGACTTTAAACTTTTCAAGAGCATTACCTAAGTGAGTCTTCATTTAAACATATTTATGCTAAGCGGGTAGAAGAAAGTAAGTGAGGTAATTTTGTGCTTTTGAATGGTTACTTGTTTTTTGTTGTGTAGTTATGCGTCATAGGTTATTCTTTTTTAGAACATATCATTCATGAGTTGAACTACAAGGGTAACTTTGGGCATGACAAGGCCCTGGCTCTAGTTTATCAAATTTCTACTAGTTTAAACTTTTATTTGTCAAATGAAGAGTCATTTGGCTAAAATTCTAATGTAACTCTTCATTTATAAGAAGATATGTCATTTGTCAATAGTCCAAAGGTTTCTTGACTTATGTTGGTTTGTATAACCACTACTTGTTCTAGATGCTCCTTGGTTGGATGTTAGTATTGATTTTGTATTGGATTTACCTCATACCCAATGGGTTATGGACTCAACCATTGTAGTGGTGGATGGGCTTTCAAAGATTTTCCACATCATTGAATGTTGGAAGACCATAAATTCTTCCTAGATTACCCATATTTACTTTAAAAAGATAGTTTGCTTTCATAGAGTCCCTAGATCCATTACCTCAAATAGAAAAACATAGTTTATAAGTGTTTTCTAAAAGATTTTATAGGAAAAACTTGGTACATGGCTAAATCTCAACAGTGTTTGATACCCTAAAAAAGATAGATAAATCAAAGTGGTCAACCATAATTTAGGGAATCTATTGCAAAGTTTGGTGAAAAATAAGCCTAATAAATGAGAATTGTCCTTACCACAAACAGAGTTCACCCATAATATGCCTAGAAATCTAACCATTCACCTAAGTCTATTTGAGATTGTTTATGGATAGAATCTTTCTCGTGTGCTTAAGTTAGCATATATTTCTTGCATCAGAAAGCTATACATTCAAGCTAAAAATATGATAGACTATTTGTATAGAATACATGAATATATCAATCAAGCTATTACAGATAGGAATGCTAAGTATAAGATCTAAGCTGATACTTATACAGGTCATCTATGAGATAGGTGACCTTGTTTTGATAATAGTCACTTGAAAAAAATTTATGATTAGAAAGTATAACAAGATGATTTTATGAATATATCAAAAAAATAATATTTTTAAATTTTGATAATAATTCTATTTGAATTTACTTAAAAATTTATAATAAAAAATATTACAAAAAAAATTAATATTATAATCTAAAACTATTACACAAATCAGAAAAAGTTGGGAATGTCAGAATCTATTATGTGATAAAATACAAAAAGAAAACCACGTGTATTACAACTCTTTAAGTACATGAGGCGGCATTATAGGAAGAACGATAAA
>Ga0325410_1009253_pt1 | contig 10544 bp, 9 predicted proteins | sample PopdelMetagenome_16_FD_206182 | JGI IMG/M metagenome (GOLD analysis project Ga0325410, IMG submission 206182) | Populus deltoides microbial communities from Bellville, Georgia, United States - Xylem-PdIQD-R3 | ecosystem: Host-associated > Plants > Phyllosphere > Stem > Wood/Secondary xylem...
TGATTGCGTACTGTTGTTATTTTTTAATTTTTTTTCTATTTCTATGTGAGAGAAAATAAATTGTAAGAAAATATATAAGATTCAAATTAATTTGGAAATAAATCGTTTTTGAAACAAAACGCTACTGTATTGAGAATATTTGACATGGGATTGTTAAATAATTTTAAATTTAATTAATCAATTTTGTTGGACAATGGAGATTAGGTTATGATAAGAAAATTCCCCACGCTACGTTTTCATGAGACAACAAATATTATATATATATATAATATTTAGATAAAAAATTCTTTTATAATATTATTAAACTTTATTTATTAGGTCAAATCTAAAATCTCTCAACTATATTTATTAGTTAGCTCAAAATTTAAATTAAATTATATAAAAGCTATTTTGATATAACCCACATAACTTGATGGGTTACAAAAAAAAATTGAATAATATAGTTTGACTTTAAAAATATTGTTAAGATGACATTATTTTTAAAAAAATAAGACAATAATAATTGAATTAACCTAAAATAATCTGTTAAATCCGTGAATTATGTCATGAATTCCAATGATTTTATTTACTTTATTTTTTAAAATTATTTTTATTTAATTACATGATAAAAAATAAACAATTACAAAACCGAACATCAACTTAATACCATGTGTTTATCTGGGACCATAATAATCACATTCAAATTAAATAAAAAAAATCACAAGGTCTACTTCTCGGTGATCATTTTTTAAAAAGAATATTTTTATTTAATAATATAATAAACAAATAGATGTTAAAAAAACCAAGCATTTGGACACTGTTTGGGAACGCGATTTGCATCGCGTTCCCAGAAAATTCAATTTTTTTTGCTAAAATTTATTTTTTTTTGAATTGTTTTGATACGCCGATCTCAAAAATAATTTTTAAAAAATAAAAAAAAATATCATTTTGATGTATTTCGGTATGAAAAACACTTTGAAAAACAACATCAACCACACTCCCAGACAGGCTCTTGGTACATTTTTTTAACTCATGATGTTTATATAAAAAAATTCAAAATAAATTATAAAGTTTAAATTATAATAATTTTTTTTATAATTATTATTTATTTAACAAAATAATAGGCTATTTTTTTATCAGTATGATACAAAAAAAATGAATATCAAGAAAATAAATACAAACTTAATATTAAGATATTTTTTCAGTATCATAATAGCTCTATATCAAAAAAAAAAAAATAATAACAAAGTTCAGTCATTAGCAAACCTAGTATCAAGATATGAAAAATATCACAAAGAAAAAAAACCAAAAATAAAAAGAAAAGAAAAATGAAGAAGAAAAACATGTCACTATTATAGGAAATATCAACACGCAAAGAGGATAGCATTAATTGTCCTTCATTGACTGTTTGTTGTTAATGATAGAGGTGATTAATTTTTGTTTGGTTTGGTTTTTATTAAAAAAATAATTATATTAATAATTTTTTTAGAATAAAAACCGGTTTAAATTGGTTTGACTTGATTTTTTAGTTTGGTTTTGTTTTTTTGGTTTGGATCGGTTTTTCCGGTTTGATTTTTTCAGTTTCAGGCTTATAAAATCAAAATTAAACCGAATCGGATGATTTTTTTAAAATTGTTAACGATTAAATTGGTTTTTTTCATAATTCAGCTTTTTCAAATTTTTTTCTAATTTTCTTGATTTAATTTTTTAATTTTCTTTGCTCACTTCTAATTAACCGCTAATATTCTGCCTGTACAAGTGCATGAAAGCGTGCAAGGGAAGGACTGCTTTTAATTATATATTTATTTAGAAAACGAGGAAATTAACGTCTTACAATTTAAATGTATATAGGATTTATATACAAAGAAAGCTATAAAAAAAAATACAAGGACAACACATCAATTTGGATATAAATGATAACTTAAAGCAACTAAAAATGGATTTAGTTTCAACGAGATGTTTTTATGGCGTGTAAGGAGTATCTAATGACATTTGATTACTTATATAGGAGCAGCAGATCTAGGCCGCTGGGGCGATGATCCACACACAAGAAAAGGCCGAGAAAGGAAAAAGGCCCCACGGCCACGGCCCAACGTCGAAAAGGAATTTATAAATTCCTTTTCAACAAATTTTTTGAGAGTTGAAACTTTGACCCTGCCCCACCCCACCCCAGCCGACCCGCACGAAAAAAAAAAAAACCCGACCACAAATTCAAACTCGCCACGTCTCTCTCTCTATATAAATTCCAATCTTCAACAGCAGATCCTACATTTCCACCTTTTTCTATTTTCACTCCCTCTCATTAACAGACCTCCATCGATCGGGCAATCACCTGCTCTTCGGCTAAATTCACCGTTCACCTCTCTCAATTCCCTTCAATTGATTTCCCCTATCACTCTTCAACACCCCCCCTCGTTTCCTTCTCTTCAAATCCTAAAAAAAAAACAATAACCTAATTTCACCATCATTTAATTCTAGGGTTTGCCCTAACCTTCAACAAACAGCACAGTTTGTTGAATATCCTACAATTCCACCCTTTAAAGTCCATATTTTGCTATCAATTGATTCAATTCGCCTGAATTCACGGCTAAAAAGCGTAACTGTATCCATGGTTGCTCTATTTCGATGAAATCATGGACGATATCAAGGGAGATGTAGATAAGGAGTCGTGTTCGAAGTCAATAAACGAGACGGTGAATGGGTCTCACCAGTTTACGATAAAAGGGTATTCATTAGCGAAAGGAATGGGAGCTGGGAGATGCATACCGAGTGATGTTTTCAACGTGGGTGGTTATGATTGGGCGATTTATTTTTACCCAGATGGGAAAAACCCTGAGGATAGCTCGATGTATGTGTCGGTTTTTATTGCGTTAGCGAGCGAAGGAACGGATGTTAGGGCTTTGTTCGAGTTGACGCTGGTGGATCAGAGTGGGAAAGGGAAGCATAAAGTACATAGTCATTTCGATCGTGCGTTGGAGAGTGGACCTTACTCCTTGAAGTACAGAGGCAGCATGTGGTAGTGTTTTCCTTTTTCTAATTTTGTTCGGTTCTGTTTCCTTTGTTTAGGTTGGTTAATCTTGGTTTTTTTTTTATGTTTTATATATATGATTTAAGTATTACTGGATTTTGATTAATGTACCTGTAGTTTGCGGGTTAAAAGATGGGATTTTGGACTTTTGGCTCGTGAGTTAATGATGTGAAGATAATAATAAAAAATTATGCCTGTAGATATGAGCTTGTTTTAGGTAGTGCGAATAAGATACTCCCCAAGTTTGATGGATGGTAGATGAAAGTTTGGATCTTATGCTTACATAGTTGATCTAATCAGTAATTTTGTTTCTATCAGATACCGCTATGTGTTTGAACGTGGTGCCAGTGTAGGAATGTGGGATGCTAGTCGTAGCATGTTGTGTACTATGATATTGTGTGTTAGTAAATGACTGCTGCTTTTGCAAAATGACAGCTCTGCTTACTGAAAAATAGCATGCAATAGTGCTGCTGCTACTGTTGTGGCCGAGGTTAGAATTATGAAAGATCTGATGTCCAATTACATATGGTATTGATCTTTTTGTCCTTCAAACAGGTGGCATATGATTCCTCCTCTCAAAAGCAAAATCGAATTATGAAAGATTTTGTTGCGGCTGATAGCAGTCAGAGTCAAGATAGAATATATTGTTAATTTCCTTGTAGCTCTTTGTTGTTCTCCTTGACAGATTCCAATTAATCTATAATAACATGCACTGGAAATTAAGATCCCAAGTTCTATGAAAAAAGAACCTATATCTCCCTACCTAGAAGGTTTACACATGGACAGACGAAGAATAATACAGTACTGTAACTGAAAACATCCAGAAGTGCTACCTTACAAATTCGCATACCTCTCCCTATTAAGCTAAATGCCAAGATTCCCACTTTCACATGCAGATGCCTATAGCTTTGAAACTTTAACCTGCAAGTGGTTTGGAATTTTACGTTGGGCATTGCAATTGTACATTGTTTTGTGAGCAGATGAGTTTTGCGCCTTCAATGTATTGCATTCCTCAAACCTGCATATTGATCCATGCCTGTGACACTGGGATTGAGGAGATATCCACGTGGTGTTACTCTGTGTTGGTTTCTTGTAATTTCAGTAGTTTTGGAGGTTAATTAGAATTATTTTCATTATGTTTTTATAAAATTTGATTGCTTGCTTTTAGTGCGCCTGTAAATGTCATATAGAAGTTTAATCAGTGCACTCTCATCTCTTCTTTGTCCTTTTCTTTTGGGGAGTCGGGCGGTATTGGGCTGGGAGTGCACCAAACAACTTCTCAATATTTTCACTCATGACACTTTGTTTGCATTTCAGGGGTTACAAACGTTTCTTCCGTAGGACAACCTTGGAAACTTCTGATTATCTGAAGGATGACTGCCTTATCATGAACTGCACTGTTGGAGTTGTCAGAACTCGTCTTGAAGGACCAAAACAGTACTCCATTTCAGTTCCACCTTCAGACATGGGTTGGGGTTTTAAAGAACTACTGGAGTCTGAATCTGGTTGTGACATAGATTTCCAGGTTGGTGATGAAACATTTAGAGCTCATAAGCTGATCCTTGCGGCTCGTTCACCTGTTTTCAGAGCTCAATTTTTTGGACTTGTCGGGGATCCTAACATGGATAAAGTAGTAGTGAAGGATGTTGATCCTTTGATATTCAAGGTGAGGATCCTGTCCTAATCCCTATCTATCACCATTTGAAGAAAGAGAATAGGATGCATTTTTATGTGTCTAAAGAAAAGGATAACTCTCTTTTTTTCCTGTTAAATTCACCATATCGAAATATTGCATTCTAGAGCTTTGTTATTATTCCCCAACTTTGAATTTATTCTTTATGCAAGTTTCTTGAACACTGTTATGGTCACTTGTTTAAAAGTAGCAGGTATGACTTGATTGGGCTCTTCTGTGTTTTCAGGCAATGCTTCTGTTTATATACACAGACAAACTTCCTGATGCACATGAAATAACTGGTTCGACATCAATGTGCACATCCACCAATATGGTGCAGCATCTGTTGGCTGTCTCTGACCTTTACAATTTAGATCGATTGAAATTGTTATGTGAAGCAAAGTTGTGTGAGGAACTCAGTGCTGAGAATGTGGCAACAACATTGGCATTGGCTGAGCAGCATCAGTGCATGCAACTGAAGGCCATCTGTTTGAAATTTGCAGCAAATCCAGCGAACTTGGGAGGTGCGTGTTGTTTGTAGGTTATGAGTGGTTCCAATTCAAATTGTATCAGTTTTATGGTTTCGCGTCTTATCTGGATAAAAATACAAAGATTTTCATTATCCAAAATTTTAAGATGCTTAGCACCCCAGGGATAGAGCACCTTGAAAGTTTTAAATGTTTGTGATGTTTGCTCCTTGAAATAGAAATATGTTTAGTTGCATCATGCTTAGATCTTAACAATGCAACTGCATCATTGCAATGCCTTTATGTGAAAAGTAACTTGTACATGATTTCTTTTTCCTCCTTTATGTCTAAACTCACCCAGGCATTCCATTTCTGAGAGCCTTGATGCAATTATTGGTGGATAATTTCTTTAGGGTGCATATGCTTGTGTATGTGTTTTCCTCTAGATGATATTTTTAGATGCTTTATTTTCTCTATTGATTGAAATACTAGTTGAATCCTGGAAGTTCCATAAATCATATATCATTTCATTATATAATGCAGAGCATGCTTGAGATAAAATAGCAGGGCTATCTGAGATTATAGGAGTTTTATCATTTGGCTGAACAGAGATTGGTCAATTTTTTTATTTTCTTTTTAGCATCAGGTGTACTAAAACTGTCCACATCAGCCATTTCTTTTCATTGAATTTTATGTTCTAAATGCCCTGAGAGATGCATTAGAGCATCATTGTTTTGGACGTTTTTGTTTTTGCACGGTTGGGTGTGGGAAAATATGTAATTACTCAGTTTTCTGGTCTGGACATAATTGCTTGGCCAAAGTTTTGCCACAGTTGGGAGCGTATGTTCATGGCAGTTCTTGCTGTGTGACAAGAAAAAACAAGAAGAATGTATGACAAGAACATTATAAGTCGTTGGATTGATAGAATCCACTAATAACTTCCACGTTGATCATGTTGGATGGCTCACAGCTTTCCTTTTAATCTGAGTCATTGTCTTATGAAAGAGCACTTCCCAAACAGTATATACCATTCCAAAAAAGGAACCCTTTTGCTATTAATTTATTACATTCTTACTCGAGTGCATTTGCCCATAAAGCAGGAATGGAATCGATCATTTTAGCTTATTGGTTTCTCATTTGCACATTTCTATGTTTTGCTGAAAATTTTATCTTCATTGTTTCTTTTCTGCAGCGGTAATGCAGTCAGAAGGGTTCCGACACTTGGAGGAGAGCTGCCCTTCAATGTTATGTGAGTTGCTGAAGACACTTGCTTCTGGAGATGAGAACTCAAGTCTTCTGTCAGGTAGGAAGAGGAGTGGCAGCAGTTTACTTGGGGTGGATCTAGCGGATGGGGCTCCAGCAGAATCAGCAAATCCCAATGGCAGGCGTTTGAGGAGGCGGTTTTAGATGTAGATAGTTGCTTGCAAATTGTAATTCTGTCCTCCTCTATGGAATGTGATCTAGCGATAGTGTGACTGACATCGAAATTTCGTCCTGATTCCTGTATGGTGTATGATCAAAAGTGTTGGTAGTTGCAAGTTTTGCTAGAAAATGTTTGTTGGTTTTGTTTTTACAACGTGCTCTTTCTCTCTCTCTCTCCCCTTTAAGACAGATGACCAGATTAACGCCCTCCTGGAGCCCTTGAGCTTACCCCTTGTCTTGGATCTATTTTAAATTTTTAACTAGGAACTGGTCTCTTTCTTGCTGCCTAGCTTGGCTACTTCTGTAAAACCACACCATTTGTTCGTCCTTTATGCTGTCATGACTGCTGGAAAGCTTTCGATGGATGATAGTCAGTGAAAAAATGGGAAAGATAAAAGAAAAATAAAATAAAAAACCAACTGCCCATCGTGGCAGGCATCCAGTCCTTTGTTCTTTCTTCTCTTGGAGTAATTTACTCACAGTATATACTAAAAGGAAAACAGAAAAAATAAGTTTTGCTGGTATACTGTTTTTCTGGCATTAGCTACTTTTTAAAATTTATCATTTAATATATTTTTTAATTAATTATATTAAGTTTTATGATCCTAGAAAATGCATTTCGACATCTTCCTTTGCATTAACTTGAATTCTATTTGCAGCGAAGTTCGAGCGCTCTGGCAAGTTAATTGGCATTTTCTATTTTATTTTCTTCTTGAACTTTCTACCCCTCGCCCATGGGTTAATTTCCTGCTACTCCGGATTTTCTTATTTCCAAAAAATAACATTTTTTTATTTATTTTTTTAGCCGGTCGGGGGGGCTCTAATCTATACAGCTAAAAGAAATATACAATTTTGGACTTTGGCAGCGAAGATAGAATCCCAGGGTGTTTCTTCGTTTTTGTCGCTGATTCTTTTTCCAGTCACACTCTCAAACTTTATTTCTTTGCATTTCATACTCGAAAAATATACTGTCAGTGTTTTTCCATGTCAGGCTCGTCTCGCTTTGCATGCTCTCATGAGTTTAAGAATATTTTAATATTAAATTAAAGATGATATTACAACATAGAATTGTAAGTTTTAGTTCAAAATAAAATAATTAAAAAAATAAGTACTGAAATTATCACAGACAAAGACAAGTTATCTCATTTACTTCTCCATTCAAGGGACATGAAGAAGTTTAATTTTGATTGTTTTAAGTTTTGAAATTTTAATCATAAACTTCAATTTAATTATATTTTAGCCCTGAATATTAAATGATACAAGACAAAATTAATATAAAAAAAAAATGAGAGAGAGTGTCCATTGACAATATTCTGACAATAAAAAAATGAATCTCAGTACTAATATATTTGTTTTTACCAGTAAAGCTCGAGGGAGTTGGTGTTCTCATTTAACCTTGTTGAATAAAGATAAGTCGTGGTCTAAAATGTATTTTTTTGTTTGTTTAATTTTTTAATTTTTAATTGATTAAATGATGTTTTGGGATTAGAAGTGAATTTATTAAAGTGTATAAGATGTTTTAAAGTAAAAACAAAATGAAATCTAGCCTTTTAGGGTTCGAAAACTTTATTTATTTATTTGTTATTCGGTGGTGACAGAAAATATTCTCCAGCAAATGACAGATGATTAACGATGGATAATATGTAGTTTGTTAAATAAAAACCAGAATAAACATCATGTCATCTATTCTTTTCAACAAATCACTAAATAAATAAAATAGGTGCACAGCCCGTCCTTTTGAGTCCAAGAGCGTCCATGTTTTTTTTTTTTTTTTAATGTGGGTGTTTGTGCCAGCTTGTGCATATCTCGACTAATCTCACAGGCTTTAAAATTAACGATTATGTAAGCCTCCAGTGGTCATTATATAAGCAACCACAAGGCTCGAACCTGAGATCATAAAAAAAATAAACCTCTTAATTTCAAACTCTTACCATTAAACCACTATCTAGAAGGTTGTCCATGCTTTTTCATCATTAGCTAGGTGCGCAAGCCTGCATTTTAGACTTGGAGCGCCAGGCCTCTTCTCGTTTTTTTTTTTACAATATTTTTATTAACTTTTTTATACTTAGCTATCATAATTAACCTATAAGATACAATAAAATAAGAACGATAATTAAGATAAGATATTTGTAATGCTGAATAATGCTCAAAACCACGGCAAGAGATGAATCTCCAGGCTTTTCATGATCAGGTCGTCAAAAAGAACCAATTGCAAATTCCCTCTTGTATGCCGAGTCACGTCTTACAGGTAATTAACCCGTGCTCAGCAAGGAGCCTGTCAGGCAGCCACGTCTTGCTGGTCTTTCCTGGCGTATCTTGGGCATGAAGTGGCATTTGGAAGAAGCTAGCACCGTCAACACAATTATTTTTCTTGCTGTATATCCGCTTAATTATTGTTTGTCTGTTTTCAAAATACTTTTAAAAAAATTTTAATTTTTTAATATTTTTAAATTAATATTTTTTTTGATGTTTTCACGTCGTTTTTAATGTACTAATATTAAAAATATTATTTTAATATATTTTCAAATAAAAAACACTTTAAAAAACAAAAAACAAGCAACCAAAATCACAAAAATGCCGTACCCAGAATTATCAATTTAATTTCACTATCTGGACTGTTTTTATTTTTATGTATCAGTTTTTGCAGAAGAGTTCATTTGTTGGACAGATCCCAGATTCCCAGTGGGTCTCCAGAACGTGCATGTGGTTTTCATTCTAACTTTGATGCATCGCCAAGTCATCAGTGATGTAAATAATGGGGTTTTTACTTTACGACTGGTGCGATTTAATATAAGAATAATTTTATTTTTTTTTTGTAAGATCGAGGAACGTCAAATGAACGGAAGTTGTTGATTTAAGGAGAAAGAGGAGTTCAATAAAAAAAAAATAAGTCAATTAAAATCAATAAGATGAAAAGCTTCCGCTGCAAATAAAATAATTAAAAAAAAACGTTAAAAAAAGTGTCAACAAAATCAATTCTTCAAAATTTAAGTAGCAAAGTGAGGTGTAAAATATAATTTTATATTATTTTTCAATATATTTTTTAAGTAATTTTTTTTAAAATTTAAAAATTTTTAGACTTACACTATTTTATAATTAATTTTAATAAAATAAATGAAGATGGTGAAATTCAAACTCGTGGCCGTTTGATTATTAAGGTTTTGATACATTATCAAAAAATCAATTCAATTTAAAAACTTAAGCCGACATGTGAGATTTTAAAATATGATTTATATCATCCTCTGACACACTTCTTCAGGTGAGAGCCTTTGAATTTAAAATTTATACCAACTCGTAACATCTTATATTTAATTTTTATCAAATAAATGAGGATGATAAGACTCAAACTAGTGATCACTTGTTTATCAGGGCTCTGGTATCATGTCAAAAAATTAATTGAACTTAAAATTTTAAATTATTATATGAGATTTTAAGATATGATTTATATTATTATCTATTATACCTAAAATCCAAGGATAATGCTTGCTTTTCTAGAATGATTTTTAGAAATAATATTTTTTTTAATTTTTTAATACCAATTTATCAAAATGATGGTAAAATATAAAAAAAAAAATCATTTTTTTTTAAATACCATTGAAATACAATTCCAAATGCCTCTAAATCTTGACCACTCAAGTCTTGCCCGACACGGAGCTGATCTATTCTCATCTTATCCCGACACGGAGCAGATCAATTCTCATGTTATCCCGACACGCAGCTGGTCTATTCTCATCTTACCACGTGTAGTGGGCGCTGGTCGTGGAGCTTGACTTGCATAATTTGCAGTCCCCGTCGATGCAACATTAAGCTTGCTAACGAATGAAAAACAGCACTGCTCTCTACTTCTCATCTGCAAATAATTTCTAACATGACTATGCTTGACTTGAAGCATGGAATCACTAGTTAAACATAAAATATAAAAATATGAAATTACGATTAATTAATATCTCTGAATAAAAATGATGTGCGTCTGTGT
>Ga0325410_1009256_pt1 | contig 10544 bp, 7 predicted proteins | sample PopdelMetagenome_16_FD_206182 | JGI IMG/M metagenome (GOLD analysis project Ga0325410, IMG submission 206182) | Populus deltoides microbial communities from Bellville, Georgia, United States - Xylem-PdIQD-R3 | ecosystem: Host-associated > Plants > Phyllosphere > Stem > Wood/Secondary xylem...
TTTCGTTTTCTTTTTGATTCTTGGATTAAAATGTAGCCACAAGTTAAAATATAAGAAAAAAGAAATTGGAAATAGTACATAAATTCTATCATTCTTTTTTCCATCTTGTCCTTGTTAGGCCATGGTTTGAGTTTATGAGTTAAGCAAGTTAATAAAAATTAAAATTAATTTAAAATTTTTAAAAAATTAAAATATTTTGATTTTAATTTAAAAAAAAAAACTGAGTCTATCCTAAGTTGTAATGAGATCATAAATTAACATGTAAGTTCAATCCAGTTTTACTGAGTCACTTATTAATTAATTTAATATTAAACTCATTCTAAATTAGGATTTCAATCAATAAATCATCGGATTGATTTACTTACCAAGTATAGCTTTGTTTTATAATAAAATATCAAAAATTTGGATTGTGTACACAAATTCATTGTTTTGTCTCATAGTTTTTATTTGTGAGATTAAAAAAGTATTTGATCGTGGTAGTGGTTGTTATTTAAAAAACTTTTAACTTAAAAATACATTATAATAAGATATATTTTATTTTTTAAAATTAATTTTTGATATCATTACATTAAAATAACTTTAAAATACCTAAAAATTTAATTTAAAACAAATAGTGACGCAACGATACCAACCATGCTCTAAATGAGCAGGTGATTAAGGATTTGCTTGAGCGATTGATGACATATATATAGTATCGGATTTCTGGTGCTACTAAGTGAGATTGATTTAATTTTGTATACATTGAATTGATATTTACCTTGATATATGTTCAATGAACTAGTTAAGATTAGACAACCTAGACACCTTATATTAAAAGAAAAGGAGATATAATATATCAAGTTGATAGAGCAGCAGGACATTCAAAGTCTTTGTGCAAAATTCTTCTTTTATTGTTTTTGAAAATGCAAAGTATTCTAAACCAGCTGTAAGATTGGAATTGTGGTAATAATAACGGTTCAAATATTTTTTTTGTTTAGAAATATATTAAAATAAAGTTTTTTTTTATTTTTTTAAAATTATTTTTTATATTAATACATCAAAATATTTGAAAATATAAAAAAATATTTTAAACAAAAAAAATTCTAAATTTTTAAAAACATGGTTTGCACCACATTGCCAAACACACTTTAAATCCCTACGAATCCTTGCGGCTCGAAACCAGCTTTTACACAAGGTGCTTTGCATTTTGTGACCCGTGACCCCAAGAGTTTTTTGGTGGCAGAAATATTCAAACTTGAGATGCAGAGAAAATGAACCTTCAAGCCCTAGCTGATATCTGCTAGACCAATCCATCCCTTGAGGTTGCAAAACTCCAATCATCCAAAATTTAGGATTAACAATCCTTATTTGCCTCATGCGTGCATGATTCATCATCCAACAATTCTTACTATTAGATTTAATTAAGATGGTGAGTAGGTTTGCTTTGCTAGTATTTTTGAAATTTAATTTAAAAAACATTTCAATTTCTTTTTTATTAATGATATAGTTCGGATTTATATATATAAAAAAAAACTTAAAATTATATTTATTAAATTCAGTCTTGTAGTTTAGCTTTAGACTTACAACCTTACCTAACTAAGTTTCTAGTTGAATAAAAAAAAATATTAACTCAGTCAAATTCATTTGATCCAAGCAAACTTGCAGTCATCTAATCAACCTATCTAAACTTGGTTGGATCAATGTCTTGCAAAAAAAAAAAAAAAAAGCCTTTTATAGGTTAAAATAATTGATATAATAACTTGTACAAGTGAATTAACCCAAAAACTAAAAGAATCAAAGTCTTTTATGGATCAATTTCCGAGTCTTGATGAAAAAGATTACTATAAACTCAAAAAAAACACAATATCCAGCAATAATCTCCATCTTCCCCAAGCTAAAAATCAAATATGTTTGGTTTTCTGTTGGACGTATAAGTTTGGGTGACATTCTTATAATCTTTTCCCATGCCTGACTTGGGATGATACCTTCATGGCTCATTAATGAAGAGAGAAGACTTGTAGACGAGACCCCATAGAGGAAGGACCTAGAACAGACTGCTCACCAACTAATGTTTAATTTCCCTTTCGTCCAACGTTGGTGATGCAGTCTGATTTAGATTGAGGGAACCTTCTCTTGATTCTGAGAGGATCATGGATTGGATTTTACATTCCCTGTGGTTTCTAATATCGGTACTGCAACACCTCGTATTCATTTTTTCATTTTTTTTAATTTTGTCCTCGTGCCTTTCTCTTTTTTATTATAGCTATTGTTAATTATAGATTTTACAGCATAAAATTTCTTAAAGAAGTTGATGTAAGATGGGATTAAACTCCGTGAGTATTTAGTATTTTTTAAATATATTTTTTATTTAAAAATATATTAAAATGTTATTTAACATCAACACATCAATATTATTGAAATACATTTAAAAGTATTAATTTAATATTTTTTAAAATAAATTATATTTTTAAAACAAAATCAAAAACAGAAATTACGGGCACGCCACGCTCGAAGGACTATCGTGTTGAAGTGGTATATATATATAGTAAAAGACAAGAGGCTAATTTGGGTGGCTCAGTTTGGTTGGTTAAGGAAGGTAGGGATATTTGGTTGCTTCAAGCTAGCAAGAAGGTCCTTTTTAGTTAAAGAAATCTCCAATGGCCAAACCACACACAACAGAAGGGAAGGCGGAGTGGGTGTGAAGACCTTCAGAGCTCTTCCTAATCAAAGACTCGTATCCAAACACATGCTCCACGCCATTGAGAAACTAGCAAGTATGGAGCTTCGACCGACTAAAAAAGCTAGAAAACTCTCTGGAATTTTATTATGCTTTGGACGACGACCTCTTCTCCTTCTAGAAGCTGAAACCCCTTGACATGTATTAGGGGGTGTGTTGTGTTTGATTAAAAAATTTAATTTTTTTTATTTAAAAATATATTAAAATAATATTTTTTATTTTTTTAAAATAAAAGTTGCACCGCTAACCCGGAATACATTTACTCAAATGCTAAAGTTGTGTTTGATTAAAAAAATAAATATATTTTTACAATAGTTTTAAAATAATTTTATATGCTTCTGAAAACAAAAATTATAAAAAAGTGTCAATATATCTCATATATCGAAGAAAGAATATCTCTAGATGTTATCTAAGAGATGATACTCAACCACCCTCATCAAGACAAGACCTTACTTGTAATAACATCTTGATTGTTTTTACAGTTGAACCGCTTTTATAAAAAGTAAATTTTTTGTATTTGAGTTGATTTTTTTAATATTTTAAATTTAATTTAATATTTTATCAAAAAAAATATTATTTTAACATATTTTATAGTACAAAATCCCTTATAATAACCACAATATCAAAAATGTCAACAAGTCAAACCAATAGTTAGCCATCCAAAATGAAATGGTTTAATTTTTGTTATTTTGGTTTAAAGATGGTTTGCATTTTAATCATGACTGATTTCATTTATTTTTATAGTTATGATTTACCAACAACGAAATTGATGACCAGATAAATGGAATAAATATTTGTTTTTTATATGTTTTTGTATTAATTATTGAAACTTATAAGTATTTCTGCTTCCTCGGAAAGTTAAAAAAAATCAAAATAGCTGTTCTTAAAATTCTTACAAAAATAAAGAGATGAAATAGATCGTCACATCGAGGTAACGAATCCAGAAGTTATAGCCTTCAAATTTCCGAGCATGGGATCTAACTGTTCAGTGTTCCAAAACTTGTCCACTGATAGTGCTCTGCTCGAAATCAGAGAATTTAACTAAACACTGACACCAGCATCCACTCAAAAAAGAAATGTTCCATCTGAAGAATACCTAAATGATAGAGAACAAGACTGAAGAAATCCCCCCTTGGTGAATCTGGGCACTTAAAAACTATCACAAACTCCCTACTTCTTCTTTGCAGCGTCTCCAGCCTTTGTCTGCATGAGTAAATATCAAGGTAAGTTGTTGCTCTTGCAGCAATACATCGAAACACAACCATATATAAAACCACTCGCTCACCTTCTTTACTCCGCGGACTTTCTTGGCTCTGTTCTTTCTCTCCTTCAATTGCTTCCTTGACTTCTCAACCTTAGTGGCAAGCCCATTCTGCAACAAACAAGACACAAGATAAGGCAAAAACAGAACAAGACTATGCATGATTCAGACAAACATGGATAAAATGAGTTGCTCAATCAAACCAACACGTGCATTGATATACAAAAACAGACTCGCAGAAGACAAAGATCTATTTCATTAATGCATATTTTGCAATATGCACTAACAGAAACTTGCAAAAAAACATAAAAAAACACTCCCTCGATAAATATCTATATCAGTTCATTCTACAAGTGTTTTTTCCACACAATATGCTGTGAATTTTAGCTCCACATTACTTAATGCATAATTTGCGAGTATAGATAATAAAAAGAAAAGAATATCAGACAAACATGGAATTTAACATAAGAGAATGAAAGGCATTTACGACATACCCTAATAAGCCTATACTTGGGCTCGTACTTCTTTGCATTGTCAACTGTATCATAAATCAACCCAAATCCAGTGGATTTCCCACCTCCAAAATGTGTCCTAAACTTGAACACAAAGATTGTATTTGTGTCCTTCACCTCATACAAACTTGCCAGCTTCTCCTTCAATTCTGCCTAATTAACAGAACAAGTGCAAGACACAATAAAACACAGCGCATCAGTCACTCAAAGCCAAGACTTTCTTACAAAAAGAAAAGGTCGGTGTAAATAACCTTAAAAAATACTGGTGAAACTTGGTATGTTATGCTTATAGATTGGAACCATTGAACATTTAATATCACCATGAAATAAGTTAAATTGTTCCCGATCCCCATATGAAATGCAAATATCTCCTCAAAAACCATTGATGACATAAATGATAGTAAAAAAAAACAAGGAAAGAAGAAGAAGAGTTGTGGTGAGCAAAATAAAACACATAAAATTTCAAAAAGCAACGTTCAAACAAGGATATACCTTAGAAACATTGGCTCTGCCAGGATGAAGAACATCAATGATCTGCATTAATCAAAAGAGAAGAATGAAAACCAAAAACACTTGAAGATCTTACATGAAAAAGATAACACATGCATTGGAATACACATCTCCGCTGAAGATCTATAACCTACTACAAAAACTAACATCAGCAGCCAATGCAGCGCTCTAACATAGCCAATCTGACACCAAAATTGTATTTATTCTAATCCAAACATCATTTTACCAATCTATAAAATCTCCAAAAGAAAAAATAACTAAAAAACAAAAGAAAATGAATTGAAACCAAAAGGATTCACGGCCTCAAATCTTGGTGGTATACTATCATCAGATGGATTCCTTGAAACCCATCAAGAGTAGCAAATATTTGATCATATCACTGGCCCACATAAACTAGCACACCCAACTTCTCAAAACCAAAAATACAACACTTTATTCATTTCATGATCCATACAAAAACATCAATAACTAACATAAAAACAAAAATGCACAGACCTTGTCTAATCTAAACAATGTTTCATTATTATTCAACCAAACAAACCAAAACCATTCAAAATCGCTAATTAAAACTTATGAAAACAATCCCTTATAATTCCAATTAGGATGGTAACCCAATCAAGTAGTAACTAGTAATTCCAAAGACAACAAACACTAACAGTAACAGTAACAAACAAACAGCAAACGTTCAAAAACAACACCCTCAAAAAGTTCTAAACTTTCTTTCTGACAGTTCAAGATCTATATGACCCAGTTGAGCAAGACCAACAACTAACCAACTATCTTTACTAAACCTTTTTTTGGGTACCTAGAAAATGAAGGAAACAGAGAGAATGTGAGGGTCAAAGCTTACAAATTGCTTCCTTGAAAGAAGACGATTTGTCATGAACTTCCTGGTACGAATGGTAACTGCTTTGTCTGCCATGGCTTCAATCAAAACCCTAGATTTTGCCTTTCGATTTTGGAGGCAGGAAGCGAGAGAGAGGCAAATTGCAGCTGCTGCAGCTCAGAGAGAGGATGATAGGGACGCAAAACCCTGATATTTATAGTGTTGAGTTTTTAGGGTTTTTTGGATCCACTGGATGAACTGGGCCCTTATGATTTTATTGGGCTATTAGGCCTTTTGAGGGTGTTGGGCTAAATAGATATCATTCGTAGGCTTATGAAAATTCTAGGCCTGTTGAGTATTTAAAAAAAAAAAAAAAAAAACCATGTCAAAAAGATGGTCAAGAGAGCATCCCTCTTTCTTGTATGAGTATTATCGGGCACAAATTATATCCCCTGGACTTAAAAATTGCTGTTATTTTGGATTCAAATTCAGTTTAGGTGATATTTGGTACCAAAATAAAAAAAAAAATTAAAGATAAATTATTATAAGATAATCATTTTATAAAGCTAATTTTTTAAAAATTATTGTATTAACAAATTTAAAATACCAAATATTTATGGTGGCGAGAGATAAAATAATTAAAATATGAATAATGATTCTAAAAATGAAAATGAAAATTATTTAATTATTTATTTTATAAAAAATTAGTTTGGTGTGCAGAAAATAACTAAGAATTACCTAAATTTTAATAAAATAAAATAAATTCCAAACAAAATTAATAATATTGGTATAACTGGAACCAATTGTGAAACCAAAAAATAAAAATACATGGAAAGGCAAGCTCCAAGCTTGACTAATGTCACGTGCTATAGATTGGAGTCACGTGACTCAAGAAGATGGAGAATCCTCCCTCCAAGAAAACAACCAATCCAAGCTCCAGAACAGAGATGAGGTTCCAAAATGAACCGAAGCCACAAATCTCAAAACTTAGTCACTCCATTTCACAATCCCCTCCTTAAATTCATCAACCAATCGAATACTCCTCCTCTTCTTCTCTTCCTTCACCCATTCAATTCAACCCCACAGCATAAAATATCTCACAATCAGACAACAACATCAGCAGCAACATTGATCTCTCTCGCCCTCTTCAACATCATAACTTCCCACGTAAACAAAACAAAGACACAAACTTTAAACATCACCCCAGACTTCAAAGTCTTCAATGGCTACTGCTTCATTAATCGAATCAAGCCCATTAAAATGGAAAAAAGCCTTCCCTTTCCAACCACAACCACCTCTTTTGACCCCCAATCACTACCCTTATTTGATTCCTCTAAAACCCCCTAAATTTACCTCTAAATGCATCTCCCAACTCCCCATCCTGAATCCAAACTCGAAAAACAACAATGGCCCTTTTCCAATATCGCCTTCAATTACAAAACCCATATCTCAAAATCTCTCCAAACCTCCCACCTCTAAAAACCCACTCGAGATTATCTATGAAACAATGCTAAAAGCACTTGATATCCTCAAAAAACCTGCAATCGCAGCGATTTTGATAGGGTTTTTGTTATTACATGATCCTAACTCGGCATTTGCTGCTTCTGGAGGTAGAATTGGTGGGAATTCCTTTTCACGGCGATCGTCATCGGAGTATTCTTCGAGGAGTTATTCAGTGCCTCGGGGTGGAAGTTCAGGGTTCTCGTATTCCGTGCCTTACTATGCACCGTCGCCGTTCGGTGGTGGTGGTGTTTATGTGGGTCCCGCGGTTGGGGTTGGGGTTGGTGCTGGGTCTAGTTTGTTTTTTATATTGGCAGGGTTTGCTGCATTTATGTTGGTTTCTGGGTTTCTTTCGGATAGGAATGAAGGCGGGGTGCTTACCGCTGCTGAGAAAACTTCTGTGCTTAAGCTTCAGGTAAATGGTGATGATTGAATTTTTTTTTTAATTTTGATTGGTTTTGCGTGTTTTAATGTTTTTGTCTTTGGTTTGTGTTTTTATTTAAGTTTGTGTTCTAGTGTTGCTAAATGGTTAATCATGAGTTGGAGGAGATGCTTGAATGGAATGACTGTTGGTGAAAGTACTGTTCAATTGTTGCCTCCCAATTTGCTGTTGGTGATTTATGTTGCTTAATATTCTGATTTTTACGGACTAAATTTGGCAGTAGGGATTTTTCTTCTTTTTTTTTGGTCCATTTCTTTATTGATTACATTGCGATGAGGTGCCATATTAAGCAAAACATGGTAATAGATAAGAAAATGGCATGTTCATTAGATGATGAAGTCTAGCTTCTAGGTGGGGTAGTTACAGCAAAAATTGGGGTATATTTGGAGAATGGATTAGAATGCATAGGATTGTTTGGCATGAGACAAGGTGTGGTAGATGAAATGCTTTCTTTGAGAAAGGAAATAAAAATGTTAGGATTACTGTATTTCAGGGTTGGCTCAAAGGGGACTTTGAGAGGTTGTGATAAGTGTAAAAATGTCTGATAGTTTTGACTGCTCTGATTTAATTTAAAGAGTTCAACCAACTGTGTCCCTTATAGAGGAGTAATGGGAAGTCATTATTACTGTTATAAGAAAGCCTGATTCTGTCATTATGAGAGTTGCAGACTGACAATGGATGCAGTTTCCTAACTGGATCTTCTGAAAGCATTTTACAAATCATCTTATCTTTTTCACAGGTTGGGTTGTTGGGGATGGGGCGTTCACTTCAAAGGGACCTTAATAGGATCGCAGAAGTTGCAGATACATCCTCATCAGAGGGTTTGAACTATGTATTGACAGGTATTGCTTTTCAGTTTTTTCTGTCCCTCCAATTTAACACCCCCCCCCCCCTCTTTCTATTTTTTTTTAATGAAGGAACTTTCTTGTGCCTTATTATCGGCTTATTAGGGGGTATGGCCTTTTTCTTTTTTGTTAATCCTAGACTATACCATGCCAAACACAAGTTAGTAAACTGTAAGGAACACGTATGTGTTTAGCTAACGACTTCAAATATAATTTTAGAAAATTATGATACTCTGAAGTATTAGAAGTGTTTAGAGAGTAAATAGTGCAATGTATGGTATTAAATTCAAACAAAGCCAGAATCATGATACCTTATAGTTTGAAAAGAACCCTGTAATGCAACCTTTTCTATTTTTTGAGGTTATTCTGTAGAAATGAAGTCATCCTGTGTTGCTCATGGATTTGCTTACAAAAAGCCATTATTTGCGGAAGGATAATGGTCACTGCCCAGAGATGGAGGGGAGTTGTATTTAGTTTTTAAATGCAGTTTGTATCTTGTTGGTGCTTTTGAGGCTAGTGGAATATTTTGTTGGAATATCAGCATGTGAAGTTTAGCAATAAGAACAAGTGTTGGTTTGTAAGTTGAGAGAAAAAGCTCGCGGTTTGTCAGGGAATGCTGGGGCAGAAGGGAATGGAGGTTTCTGAACTTTTAATGGGGACAGAAGACATAATACACATGAGATTAATGTTGACATTTCAGGTAAGAATAGGATACACTCTTTGTTGTGACCTCTAAAGTTTCTCGAATCAAATACCTATCAGGATATGTTCTAAGATAGCTGTACTAAATACCGCTTCTAAATCTTAGGCAAGGGAGGATATGACCAGAAAACTTATCATGAGAAAGATCAATGAAACTCAATTTGTCCAACTTGCACAACTGGATGGGTATTCTGCCTTCAAGGTTATTATAACCTAAGAGAAGAAAGCTCATGTGGGAAACCTCACCAATCCATTCTGAAATGTTGCCAGTCAATTGATTATGGCTAAGATCCAATGTTATTAGCTCAAAGGAGTTATGGAATGCATCTTCCAAAGATCCTTGTAATTTATTTTGTGACAAATAAACATGAACTAGTGGCAAAGAGCTAAAGCAAGATGGCAGAGTTCCAGTTATGATGTTTTCTGAGAGGTCAAAAACTTGAAGAGAAGACACATTACACATGAGAGTAAAGTTGACTCTGAAGTTCTTTTGTTTTTGTGAGGGTCTGGAGGGCACTCTTTGTACTTGTTCTGCTTCACATTTGAAACTTTTTAGAGCTCTTGTTGCCTGGTATTTGAAGTTCTTGGCATGGGCTCACTGTTATGATGTACTTGGTTCTTTCTTCATTTTTTTAATGAAATGCTTTCTTAAACAAAATGATCAAAACTGGTGTTTAGTTTCTTTCCTTTAATCTGGACACGTGGGATTGGTTTTATGGTCCGTGTTATGACCAAGTCTTGAGGCATTATTCTTATGCTTTCAGCAAAAGAAGTACAGAATACAGTCAAGACTAGAAATCTTTGCCTTGTTATTCTTTTGGATTGGTTTCATTTCCTCGCTCACATATTCATCTCAACAGCCTGGTGTCTCAAGCACTCGTTTTATGCACTTTGTGTTTAAGCACTGCTGGCGTTCTTTTGCTTTGATAAAATGGTTTCATCATTGTTTCATATTTTTTTCCCTTAAATGTAACACATTTCACAAATCTTCCTAAGTTTAATTCTTAAAGGCCATGGTAATAATTTTGTGAATGTCAAGGGAACTCTGTTGTTACCCTTGAAGACATGCTATATCATTTCATCCTGCAATATATCAACATATTAGCTTGTTTTACATATGTTTGTTCTGGTTGCAGAGACATCACTAGCTTTGCTCCGGCATCCTGATTATTGCATCTCTGGCCATTCATTTGTAAGTATACAGCTCTTTCCTGGAGCATTTTTCTGGGT